>SPJK01092709.1_pt1 | contig 23776 bp, 28 predicted proteins | sample 3741771 | NCBI WGS metagenome assembly SPJK01 (sample SAMN10925997, study PRJNA522277) | cold seep metagenome | isolation source: Elba SIP-enriched marine methane seep metagenome, extraction at timepoint T2 | place: Italy: coast of Elba, Mediterranean Sea
GACAAAGGCCGTATTCGCGGCAGCGATTTGGTACGCGATGTGGCCAAGCGTGTGGCCGGGCACATCAATCACAGCGGCTTCCAACCCGCCCAGCGAGACTGTATCCCCGCCGCCAACGGCGCGGTCGATGCCAGGAATCTTCTCCGCCTCGCCCTTCGGGCCGATAATCGTGCAGCCTGTGGCCTCTTTGATCTTCAGATTGCCGCCAGCATGGTCCGGGTGCCAATGCGTGTTCCAGATGGCGGTGATGGTCCAGCCTTTGGCCTGCGCTTCGGCGAGATAGACATCCGCGTCCGGCGTATCGATCGCTGCAGTTTCACCGGAAACCGGATCGTGGGCCAGATAGCCATAATTATCACTCAGGCAGGGGAATTGATGTATGGTCAGCATGATCCCATCTCTCAACGGTGGATTTGAACTGAAAGACTAGAGCCATATGCGCCAGCCTGCGGCAACCCTTGAAGCCTTTTATCAATCGCGACTCGGTGAAGCGGCGGCGCGCCTGATGGGCTCTCGGATGCTGGATTTGTGGGGGCCGTGTGACAGTTTGCGCGTGCTGGGGATTGGCTTTCCAGGGCCGCTATTGACGTTCTGGGAAAATGATGCGGCGGCTTGTGTGGGCGCCGTGCCCGAGGAGATTGGCGCGGTCCGCCACAGTTCGGAAAAGGGTCAGGTCCTGTGCAGTGTACCGGAACATCGATTGCCCTTCTCGGAAGGCTTGTTCGACCGTGTCTTCCTGCTGCATGCTCTGGAAGAGGCCGACAGTCCGCGCCAGCTCCTGCGCGAGGCCTGGCGCGTGCTTGCGCCGGAAGGTCGTATCGTTGTGGCGGCGACCAATCGGCGCAGTCCATGGTCGCTCGCGGACAATAAACCCTTTGGCCATGGCCGGCCGTGGACGCGTCAGCAATTGGTGCGGTTTCTGAATGACAGCCTGTTTCAGGTCACCGCCAGCACAACGGCCGTACACATGCCGCCGCTCGACTGGCGCCTGATAACAGCGGCGTCGAAGTCCTGGGAGCGCGCTGGTGAGCTGGTTTTGCCGGGATTGGGCGGGGTTGTGCTCGTCGAGGCGGTGAAGCGCCTATATTCAAAACCGGGCGGCAGTGCCGCTGCGCCGGTCACAAAAGCTGTAAAGGCGAGCAAACCAAAGCCGGTCATGCCTAGAAAACTGGCAGACCCTGATGTTGCGCAAGCTGTTGAAACGACGGCAATTGACGTTCTGATCAGACCCGATAGGCGTAGTGACAATCAACTTACTGGAGCCGGGGAAACATGAAACTCGTAACCGCAATCTTCAAACCCAGCCGACTGGACGCGGTGATTGACGCGCTCGGCGAAGCTGATGTTTCCGGCCTGACGGTCTCAGAGGTCCGGGGCTATGGCCGCCAACAAGGCAAAACGGAAGTCTATCGCGGCGCCGAATATGAAGTGCGCCTGTTGCCAAAAGTGAAAGTTGAAGTCGCCTGCAGCGCGGGCGAAGTCGACCGCGTCGTCGAGGCGATTACCGGAGCCGCTAATACCGGCACGATTGGCGACGGTAAGGTGTTTGTTGCCGACCTTGAAACAATTGTCCGCATCCGTACCGGTGAGCGCAACGAGCAGGCCATCGGAAGCTAGGCTCTCCCACCCTTTACCGCCGCGACAAATGGCATATGTCAGGGGCGCAGCGCGTAGAGGGTGAAGATGAAAATCGCAATTATCGGGGCGGGCCTTGCCGGGCTGACGCTGGCTCGCAAATTGGCGCTTGCACATGAGGTAACCGTCTTCGAGAAGGCGCGCGGCCCGGGCGGGCGTATGTCGACACGCCGGGCAGGGCCCTTTGCCTTCGATCATGGCGCCCAGTATTTTACCGCCGCTTCAGATGCGTTTAGCGCCTTCCTTGCGCCGCTGATAGCCGAAGGCCTGGTCGCGCCGTGGCCGGAGGCAATCGACTTGCGGGCTGGCGCCAAAGTTTCCGACAAGCCGAAATACACCGCGGTTCCCGGTATGAACGCGATTTGCAAGTCGCTCGCGGAGGAGCTGGATGTACGTCTCGGCTGCAGGATTGAGTCGCTGCGACGTGATGCAGATGGATGGCGGATTGAGGCAGCGACCGGTGAGCTGTTCGGTGGTTATGACTGGGTCGTCTCGAGCGCGCCGGCGCCACAAACTGCGGCAATGTATCCAGCGGAGTTTAACGGGCAGGCCGACATGTCGCGGGTAAAGATGCCCGGGTGTTTCGCATTGATGCTCGGCTTTGAGACGCCGCTCGCAATTGACTGGACGGCGTTGAAATCCGGGGCCACGCCGGTTGGCTGGATGGCTGTAAACTCGGCCAAGCCCGGGCGCGGGCCCGCTGTTTCGCTGCTCGTGCAGTCCAGCAATGACTGGGCAGCAGCGCAATTGGAAACAGATCCTGAACAGGTCGCAGCGACCCTGCTCAGTGCTGCATCCGAACTCGCCGGAACAGACCTTTCGACCGCGCCGCATCAGGTGCTGCACCGTTGGCGTTACGCGGCCACACAGATCCCGGCCGAGAAAACATTCCTCCGCGATGACGGCCTTCAGCTCGCCGCATGTGGAGATTGGTGCCTGGGCAGTAAAATCGAGGCCGCCTTCCTCAGCGCAAATGCGCTCGCAGAATCGCTCGGCTCTTGATTTTCCCGTCCATTGACGGCAGGTCATCTCGCTCAACTATGGGAGACCCTGATGACCGGGCCACAGGCATTGCCGAACATCCTCGAAATCACGCCTTACAAGGGGGGTGAGAAACTGGTGGATGCCCATAAATTGTCTTCGAATGAAAACCCGCTTGGGTGCAGCCCTGCGGCGCAGGCGGCGGTGATTGCGGCGGCCAAGCATATGGAGCTCTATCCGGACGGGTCAGCCGCAGCGTTGAGAGACGCGATTGGCGCCAAATACGGCATTGATGCAGATCGGATCGTCTGCGGTTCCGGATCGGACGAGATTTTTCAGTTGCTCGGCCGTGCCTATCTTCGTCCGGGCGACAATATCGTGCAGAGCCAGCACGGCTTCCTGGTCTATCGCCTGGTCGCCCAACAAGCTGGTGCCGAGACGCGTAGCGCGCCGGAGCGAGACCTGACCAGCGATGTCGATGCCATGCTCGAACTTGTTGATGACAAGACCAGGATTGTCTTCCTGGCCAACCCGAACAACCCGACTGGTAGCTATATCCCGTACTCTGAAGTGAAGCGGTTGCATGAAGGTTTGCCGGAGAATGTCCTGCTCGTGCTCGATGGCGCCTACGCCGAATATGTCCGCAACAATGATTACAGCGCCGGGATGGAACTTGCGGGTGAGCACGCAAATGTCCTGATGACGCGCACCTTTTCCAAGATTCATGGCCTGGCCGCGCTGCGTCTAGGTTGGGCTTATGGTCCCGAGGCGGTGATTGATGCGCTGCACCGCACCCGCGGCCCGTTCAATGTCAGCGCGGTGGCGCAAGCCGCTGGTATTGCGGCGCTCAATGATGACGCTTTCCAGGCCAAGTCAGCCGATCACAATGCGGCCGAGCTCGTCCGCGTGCGCGATGCGGTCGAGAAAGCCGGGTTCAAGACCTATCCAAGCGTCGGCAATTTCGTGCTCATCGAGTTTCCGGAAGCCGCCGGCCGCACCAGCGCTGAAGCCGACGCATTCCTGCGCGGCCGCGGCATCGTCATCCGCAACGTCAATGTCTATGGCCTGCCGACCTGCCTGCGGGCGTCGATCGGGACAAGCGCGCAGAATGACGATCTGATTGCGGCGATTGAGGCGTTCGCGAAAAGCTGATGTCTGCCGCCGCATTCGATAAGCTTGCCATTCTGGGCATCGGCCTGCTCGGGTCCTCGATCGCGCATGCGGTGAAGGCCTATGGCGGCGCCGAACAGGTGACTCTTTGGGACGGGTCGGACGACGTCCGGGAGCGTGCCAGCCAGGTTATCGGGATGGACGTGGCGGCCTCCGCTGAAGATGCCGTTCAGGACGCGGATTGTGTCGTTCTCTGCACGCCTGTCGGCGTGTTCGGCGAAGTGACCGCGCAGATTGCCGGCGCGCTTAAGCCAGGCGCTATTCTGACAGACGTTGGGTCCGTGAAGGTCACCGCGGCGAGCGACATGGGCGGGCATTGTCCCGAGAACGTGCACCTGATTCCGGGGCACCCGATTGCCGGTACCGAAAAATCAGGCCCGGAAGCGGGTTTTGCCAGCCTGTTCCAGGAAGCCTGGCATATTCTAACGCCGCTAAAGCAGGGCGACGCCGCATATGATGACGCGGTCGCCTGCCTCACCACATTCTGGCAAGGGCTCGGGGCGCGGGTGGAGACCATGGATCCGGTGCGTCATGACCGTGTGCTGGCCATCACATCGCATCTACCGCACCTGATCGCCTATAATATCGTCTCCACCGCTTATGACATGGAGAGCGTCGAGCAGGGCGAAGTGGTGAAATATTCGGCTGGCGGGTTTCGTGACTTTACCCGCATCGCTGCCTCCGATCCGGTGATGTGGCGGGATGTGTTCCTGAACAACAAGGATGCGGTGCTGGAAACACTGGGCCGGTTCAGTGAAGACCTGGCTGCCTTGCAGCGGGCCATTCGCTGGGGCGATGGCGACACGCTGATGAAAGAATTCACCCGCGCGCGCGGCATTCGCGAGGCCATTATCGATGCGGGCCTCGATACAGCCGAAGCCGATTTCGGGCGCCGTCATATCGATCCAAATGCGGATAAATGAACGGACGACGCTCCCCTTTTAAAAAACGCCGCCCGCTCGATGTGCACGTAAAAACGGCACCTACGCGATAATCACAGACCCCAAAAAGGGCACCGCAATTTCCGCGGTCGGACGCCTACGAGGCTTGGTGACTGCGGATCACCACACCTGTCCCCCGTCCTGTGAGTGTGTGTAGCCAAGGCAAACTGAATGAACTTCGTGTAATGTGTTGGCTTCTGTTCATGTTCGCAAAAAGGCCGGTTTCAGCGCCGGTTGGTGGCAGCCGGAATATAGGCGTTCAGCCAGTCACTGAGCGGTTGATAAGTGGCGTAACGCGCGGCGCAGATGTCGATCAGGTCAGCGCGCTCCACGTGTGACGGATCATCGATATCGTACCAGACAGTCAGACTTTTGCGTCTCAACAGCTCGCCGCGTGGATGCGTCTTGTCATATGGCTTTGGCACCCGGGCCAAGTCCGGGTCGTTCATCCGCCCGCCAGACTCCAGTAGCGTTCCGAGCTCGCGCTGCAGCGTTTCCCCGGACGCATCGTCCACAGCCTCGCGATAGGCCGCCAGCTGGCCTTTATCAAATCCCATTATTCCGGACCCGAGCACGAGCCTGTCGGTTTGCAGGCCGAAGAACAACCCGGCCTTGCTGCCTTCGCGGCGAAACAGGATGTGCAGGTGTGTATTGTACGGTGTCTTGTCCTTGGAAAAGCGGACGTCCCGGTGAATGCGAAACAGTTTTGCATCATGCGGCGTGTCGGTTTCCACCTGCAGGCGAAAACACATGGCCTTGATGAAGGCCTCGGCCGGCGCTTTCCAGGCGGCTTCGTAGCGCGCCTTGTTGTCATTGAACCAATCGCGTGAATTGTTCGCCTTCAGGTCGCGCAGGAAGCGCAAAGTCTCGGGCGTGAAGATCTGAGCGTCAGACATGGACTATTTCCCGGGTTTGGGCGGCAGCGAGGCGGCAAAGCTCAGGGCAAAGGAGATCCAGTCCTGCAGCATGGCATCCGCGCAGTCATCAGCATCGATAAAAACGAAACCGCGCATGACCCTGCCGGTAAAATCCATCGGCATGGCGCCCGGCCGGGCGAGCGCCTCTTCATGATTGTCCTTGCCGACCCGAAACATGAACCGACCCTCGCCGGTTTTCTCACGATGCGCGCCGCCGACCATATTGCCGTTTAGCATGAAGCAGACGCCGCCCATCATGTTCTGTTCGGAAATTCCGACCATGCCGCTCAAGGCATCGCGAAATCTTGCGGTCAGCACGTCATCACGCGCCATTTGGGCCCTCCCAGACAGGTTTGGCGCGGACGGCAGATTCCCAGCGCTTCACATGTTCCAGACTATCGGGAATTTCCATTTGCATGAAGCCCATCACGAACAGCGCCCCCATCGCGGTGATGTCGGCCACTGAATACTGGTCGAGCGCGATATAGGTGCGGCCATCGGAGAGATCATCGTTCAGCCAGGCCCAATGTTTCATCAGTGCGCGTTTTTGCGTTTCAGCATAGTCCGGCATCTGTTCATATTTGTCAGCAAATATGGGGATGAGGTGCCGGCCAATATTGCCGGCGGATTCCATGATCAGAAGCTCCATCCGGCGGGTCCACATCTCAATGATCGCCGCGTCTTTCGGGGTGCTGCCGAATAATGACGGCTCTGGATACAGCGCTTCCAGATAGCGGCAAATCGCCAGGCTCTCACTGATATGCGTGCCATCATCAAGTTCCAGAACCGGAAGGTCGCCCAGCGGGTTGCGTGCGAGATGCGCCGCCTCTCGGGTCTCGCCGGCCATGATGTCGACGCGGACGGTCGGGATGTCGATGCCTTTCTCATGGATGAAAGCATTGACGCGGAGCGGGTTGGGCGCGTGGGCGGTGTAGAGTTTCATGCGGATTTCCTTAACTGAACCAATTGGTTGACTAAATGCTTTTGTGCGATACAGTCAACCAATAAGTTTACTGTTGAGGATGACATGACCGAACTCGACCAGACATTTGCGGCGCTCAGCGACGGAACCCGCCGCGCGATCATAGAGAAACTGGCGCTCGGAGAAGCCTCGCTATCCGACCTCGCGACGCCCTTCAACATGAGCCAGACCGCAGTCTCCAAACATGTCCGGGTGCTCAGTGATGCCGGGCTGGTCAGCGTCATCAAGCGCGGCCGAACGCGCTACTGCACGCTCGAGGCTGAGCCGATGAAGGCCGCGACCGACTGGCTCAATACATATCAGAAATTCTGGGGCGACACGTTCGAAGCGCTCGCCCGTCATATTGAAGGAGAGCGGCAATGAGCCTCGCTTTTGTGAAATCCCCGGACGGGGCCGACCCTATCATTGTCGAAGGTGTGTTTCGCGCCACGGCCGAGCGCATGTTCGCGGCCTGGACGACGCCGTCGGATATCAAGCAATGGTTCGGCCCGGGGCCCGGGCATCTCGATGAAGTTGATGTCGATTTGCGCGAAGGTGGCGCCTGGCGCTTCCTGTACGGGATGAAAGACGGGCAGAGCAATGAACTCGCTGGCGCCTATCGCGAAATCGAAGCGCCGCGCAAACTGGTCTTCAGCTGGGTCCACACCCGCGCCTTCGAAGATGGCCGGGCCGAAAGCACCGCTGAGTCCAAGGTCACTGTGACGTTTGACGAGCGCGACGATGGCACCCTGGTCCGACTGGTCCATGAAGCAATCCAGACCGAGGATGGCCGTCTTGGTGTTGGTGGGGGCTGGAATGGCAGCTTTGTCCGCCTGGAGGCGACAATTGCCGCCGAGCTCGCAGCGGCGGAGTAATAGAATCGGCTCAGGCCCTGTTCATCTTGGGTTTTTTACGATCCTCGCGCGGGAGACTGCGGGAGGACAATATGAAAAAAGTGACATCGCTTGGCGCGTTAGGCCTGGCGGCTGTGCTGGCATCGGCCTGCACGACGGCTGAGCTAGAGGCGATTTCGGCCGGACTGGCGCAAGGCCTGGCCGAAGCGTCTTATGAAACCAGTACCTATTCAGCCTATTCGAGCGGGTATTCCGGCGCCTATTATGCGCCGACCGGGTTTGCGTCCTATTCCGGCTGGCCAACCAGCTATTCCTATGGCCAGTATGTCGGGGCGTTCGGGTGCACACATACAGGCAGTTTCTACACCTGCGACAGCGATGGTGACGGTTTCGCCGACATGTATGGCAACACCTCTGACGGGTCTTATGCCTCGTCGCACTTGCGCGTGAACGGCATGGGTGAGGCGTTCACCTGGGATAGTGATTGCGGTTGCTGGAGCCGCGACCGCGCGTATGATGGCGAACGCAAAGAGCGCCATTCGCATTATAAGGATTATCATTATGACTAAGTGGATTGCAGTATCAGCATTGGCTCTTCTGGGGGCGTGCGCGACCAGTGTTCCGTATGGACCAGCAAGTTCGGACAGCGCCAAGGGCTATTCCGTTCAGCCGATTGAGAATAATCGCTTCCGGGTCGCCTATCGTGACAATTCGATGGACGTGGCGCGCAGCCGCGCCTTGCGCCGCGCCGCGGAAGTGACGCTGGAGAATGGCGACGAGTGGTTCCTCGTGACGACGGCCTATTCGGATACTGGCGAACTCGCCGGTGGCGGCGGCTCGTCCGTCTCGATTGGCGGCGCTTCGAGTTCAGGCGGGCGGTCGAGTGTCGGCCTCGGTGTCGGCATCGCGCTGCCTCTGGGCGGATCCTCAGGACCGGTGGAGCATGTCATGGAGATCATCACTGGCAGCGGGCAGAAGCCTGACAATGCTAATGCCTATGATGCGTCTGACGTGCTGGCCAACCTGAGCGGCGCTTAAGCCGGGACCTCCTGGCCTGACCAGTCGAACACTGTGCCGCTATCCGTTGGGGTTAGGCCGCTAATCACGCGAAGTAAATGCGCGGCGGATACATCGGGTGTGAACAATTGCCCGGAGGGTACATTGCTTTGAAATGGCGCTGAAAGCGCCGTGTCGACAGTGCCGGGGTGAAGCCCGACACTGATAAAGTCGGGATTGCGGCGACCCTGCTCGATCGCATAGTTTCGGATCAGCATATTGAGCGCGGCTTTTGAAGCCCGGTAGGCGTGCCAGCCACCCAATTGGTTATCTGAGATGGATCCGACCCGGGCCGAGAGCGCGGCAAAAACAGCCCTACCCCGGCGCGGCATGATTGGAAGGAAATGCTTGGCGGCCAAGGCCGGCCCGATCGTGTTAAGGGCAAGTACACGTTCGAACGCCGCCTGAGATTGATGCCGAAAGGATTTTTCTGGTTGCAAGTCCGGGCCCGATGAAAGAATCCCGCTTGCGACAACGACCAGCTCAGGCGCGGAGGAAACGGACACCCGAGCGGCTGCAGCGGCGATGCTCTCCTCATCGAGAATGTCTATTTCGCCTGGCGAGAGTTTGGCGTGAGCAATTGCGTCACTCGACCTGCTGAGTGCATGGACCTGCGTGATATTTGGTGCCGCGGCGAGCGCTTTCGTCAACGCGCGGCCAATTCCGCCATTGGCTCCAATGATGACCGCCTGCATGTATCGCCTCCTGCTGGAGGGGATTTAGGGCGCCGAACGCTCAAGAACAGTCAGACCCGCAGCCCGGTTTTCTCGCGATAGATAACCAGCAAGTCGAGCTGGCTTGGTGTCGGATCGCCTTCGGCCTCCGACACCGTGACCAGCATGCCATCAAGGTCGACCAGTTCCTTATTGGTCATGCCCGCACTGTTGCGGACAAAATCGGTCATTTTCGACATCACGACATGACTTGCACCAGCATTGCGCGAGAGCCAGCCGGCTTGCGAGATCAGCTCATTGGCATCGCCTTCCGGAAACTCGAAATGATGCATGATTTCGCCGCGTATGGCGGCTTCCTGTTTCTCGGTCAGGGTGCCGCGCGCCTGCGCGATTTCGAGCATCAGGATGGCTGCGGCTTCGCGCGGATCATCAACGACGGCGAGCCCGCCTTTGCCGGATTTGTGTTTGAATCGCATCTTTCGCGGCAGGTTGGCGACGGTTTCTGCAACTTTGCGCCCGTCCCGCGCAACGTCCTGAAGCATCTTCAATCGCCAATACCAGACCGCGATAAAGCCAAGGATTCCGAGCAGTCCGATGATGATGTGCATGTACAGCCCCTCACTGGCGTTAAGTTACCGTAACCTCAAATCAGCGGTGATTGAAGTGGAGTCTAATCCTTGTCATGGTCTTTTTATGACCCTGGATGAATATAATGATTTTCGCGCCAGCCTGACGGCAACAAGCCGAGTGGTGCAGTGGGGCGGCAGTCATGTCTGGAAGGTTGGCGGTAAAGTATTTGCCGTGGCCGGCTGGGGCGACGAGGATTTCTTTGCCGTCACTTTCAAGGTGACGCCTTTATCGTTTGAAATTCTCCAGGAACAGCCCGGCCTGCGCCCGGCCCCTTATCTCGCCTCGCGCGGGATGAAGTGGATCCAGCACTATGCTGAACCGGGTCTCAAGGACGGCGACCTCAAGGCCTATATAGAAACAAGCCACCGGCTGGTGGCCGATGGCTTGTCCATGAAGAAACAGAAAGAGCTGGGTCTTTTCGTAACCTGATTACTGACTGCCGCCACCCGCATCCGCGGCCAGGCCTTCAGAATTGTGCGCCTGCTGGACAACATAGGCGCGTATCGCTTCGACCTCGTCTTCGGACAGGACATCAGCGAACGAAACCATGCCGAGCGACTGAAGATTGCCATCAACCAGGACGCCTTTCCAGGCTTCTGCGCTTGTCGTGTAAGTCGACCAGCGGAGATCCGGCAGCACGCCGGCGCTCGCTGCAAACGGACCATGGCAGACAGTGCAGTTGCGCGCATATTGAACGAGCCCGTCGGCCAATTGCTGGTCTGATCCGAACTCATCTGTTTTGGGCGTCGGATCTACCACCGCAACATCAATATCGGCAATCTCGGCGTCTCCGCCAATCTTGAAGGTCACGACTTTGCCAACCGACGGGGGCAATGCTTCCGGCACTGCGATCGCGCCGGTGGCCAGCAAATAGGCTGACCCCCAACCGGTGGTAATGGTGACGTATTGTTCGCCGTCAATCTCATACGTGCCTGGGCCGGAGGCGGCGCCGGATTTCACGCCGGCTGACCACAATGTCTCCCCCGTCGCCGCATCATAGGCGACAAAGTCTCCGTTCAGCTTGCCCTGGAACACCACGCCGCCTGCGGTCGACAAGACGCCGCCATTCCAGGGTCCAGGATGTTCGACCGTCCAGCGCGCTTCCTGCGCCACCGGATCCCAGGCGATCAGGCGCCCTTTGAGACCTGAGCGGAGGAATTTGGTGACCTCCCCTGGCAGCACTTGTGGGACACCTGCCGCGAAATCAGCGCCCGTATTCCACTTGGCTGAATTGTCCTGAAACCGCGGGTCAGTGGCATAAGCCTGCGGGATTTCCTGTGCAGGAATGTAGGCGAGGCCAACGTCCGGATTAAATGCCATGGGGTGCCAATTGTGGCCTCCCAACGGGCCGGGAGTTTGAAGATAAGGGATATCTGCGTAGCGGGCCTCGGGCACTTCGACCGGGCGGCCATCTTCAGCCAGTCCAGTGGCCCAGTTTACCGGCACATAATTGTTGCCAGAGATAAATTCACCCGTTCCCGCATCAATGACATAGAAGAAGCCATTCTTCGGAGCTTGCATGACGACACGCCGATCGGCGCCATCATCGCCGAGCGGCAATGTGGCGATGATCAGGGTTTGCGTGGCCGTGTAGTCCCAATTGTCGCCCGGCGTGGTCTGGAAGTGCCACTTATACTCTCCCGTATCCGCATCCACTGCGACGATCGAGGACAGGAACAGATTGTCGAGGCCGGATGGGTCGCGCAGACGCTGGTTCCAGGGTGACCCGTTGCCAACGCCGAAGATCACGCTGTCATTGACTTCATCATAGATGATCGAATCCCAGACTGTGCCGCCGCCGCCATCGGTTTTCCAGGCGCCGGTATCGCCCCAGGTGACATTGCCGACCTGTTCGAAGGCGCTGTCAGACGCAGCGCCATCTGGTTGCTTGTCGGCGCTGGGCACGGTGTAGAATCGCCAGATCAGCTCGCCTGTATCGGCGTCGAGCGCATTCAGATAGCCGCGTACACCCAGCTCCGCGCCGCCATTGCCGATCAGGACCTTGCCATCGACCACGCGCGGTGCACCGGTAATTGTATAGGGTTTGGACTGATCGACCGTGACGGTTGACCAGATCACGTCGCCGGTCTTGGCGTCGAGCGCTTCGACCCGGCCATCAATCACGCCGAGATAGAGTTTGCCATCATAGACAGCGACCCCGCGATTCACGACATCGCAGCAGGCATTGACGCCGACGGCGCGGTCCACATCCGGGTCGTAAACCCACAGCTCTTCGCCAGTCTTAGCATCGAGGGCATAAACCACCGACCAGGCCGAGGTGACATACATGGTGCCGTCAATCACGATCGGTGTGGATTCGACACCACGCGAAGTTGCCAGGTCATATGTCCAGGCCACGCCGAGATCGGCGACATTCTCAGTGGTGATGCCGGTTAGAGGCGAGTGACGGGTCTCTTCCCGGTCAAACCCGTAGCTCAGCCATTCCTCGGGCGTCGCTGCCGCATTGTCGAGCCGGTCATCGGTGACATCGGCGAAGACGGCGGTTTCGACCTCGGTTTCGGTCGCCGGGGTGTCGGCGTCTTGCCCGCCCGAACAAGCGGCCAATGCAAACACAGACGCGGCCGCCAGGGCCGCCAGATGAAGCGGTTTCATGTGTGTTTTCCTCGTTTCCTCACTGCCATTCAGCGTCTTGTGCGCTGCTCAATGGCGGCAAGACTAGGCAAAATAGCGCGCGTGTCGAGGTGGGACGCGGCGGAAAGTTAGGGTAAAAGCCCTAGGGCGTTGCGCTCATCAAATCGGCCTGGGCCGCTTCGATGGCTTCAGCGACCTTGTCCTGCCAGGCGTCAATCGTATCCGCGTTTTCGGTTCCCGATGGAAACGTCAGCGACCGAGACGCGTTGACACAGCCGCCTTCGAGCCGGTTGCCGCCCTGCCCTGCTGGGACAAATCCAGCCATCGCTTCGCGCGCCCCAGCGCCCTGAGCGCCATAGCCAGGGACCAGGAACAATGCGCTTGGCGCAAGGTCTCTCAATTGGCGAGCTTCGTCCGGGCCAGTGGCGCCGGTGACCAGCATCAGGCCTGACCAGCCGCTCTCGCCTTGGAGGCGCTCCATCATGGGTGCCAGGCTCTCGACGACGCGTGCGTATAGCGGCGCGCCTTCCAGGTCGCGGGCCTGATAATCGGCACTGCCAGGATTGCTGGTCCGCGCCAGCACAATCACGCCTTTTCCGGAGGCTTCTGCTGCTCGCACATGCGGCTCAAGCGTATCCAGCCCCATATACGGATTCACCGTGAGGGCGTCGCAGGCAAATGGCGCGTCGGCCGCGAGATAAGCCTGAGCATAGCCTTCGGCGGTCGAGCCGATATCGCCGCGCTTGGCGTCCATCAGCACAATCAGGCCGCGCTCCTTGGCGGCGGCGCAGACATTGGCGAGCGCGCGCATGCCCTGCCAGCCATGGCGTTCAAACAGGCCGGCTTGCGGTTTGACGATACCGGCGCGTCCGGCAGCGGCCTCAACCACAGCGCGGCCCCAGTTTTCGAGACCGTCCGGCGTGTCGCCGCCAAACAAAGCCGGGATGCGCCCGGCATGCGGATCGATTCCCACGCATAAGGGGCCGTTCGCGCGAGTGGCGGCAATCAATCGATCAGCGAACATGGGACTTACTCTTTCACGCTGCAGGCGACTTTGACGACTTGCAGATTGCGGCGGGCATGATCAGCTTCATGACCATAAGTGTCCTTGGAGAAGTTCCGGGGCTCTTCACCAAGGGTTTCGACGCCGGTGGCCTTGATGAATTTCGCCACGGTTTCTGGTGCAGCGGTATAGATGCGGCCGCGGCGCGCGCTTTCGGCGACAATCACGCCGCGCACATTGCCGTCCTGATCATAGACGGGTCCACCGCTAAGGCCGCCGAGCGAGCCCAGCAATCCGCGTGTGCGACCGGTTTCGGCCCAGGCGAGAACGGATTCGCGATTGGAGCGCTGTCCTCGGGAAATCAGGTTGGAGCGCGCCATCAGGCGCGACGCAGCCTCACCAGGACGTCCTTGTGGATAGCCAACGTGAAAGCCATAGGCGCCAATGCGCAGGTCATTTGTCGTGTTGAGCGGCGCCGGGTTGGGACTGGTTTCGGTTTCGATCAGGGCGAGATCATATTTTTCAGACACGATCACGCTGCGCGCTGGCGCATACTGATCCGGAGCCACCAGAAGCGAGACTTCGGCGCAGCCTTCAACCACATGTCTGGCGGTGAGCCACTGACCATTACCGTTGATCGCGAAGGCTGTTCCAATGCCGCTTTTCGGCGCGGTGACCTGAACCAGGACCCGCTCATCAAAGGCCGACGGCGGTGGCAGCATTGCGCCTTCCTGCTGGATCGCCTCAGGCGGCGGGGGCGGCGCATTGTCGGAGCCTTCAGAGAAGACCGCCCACAGCACAACGCCCAGCGCCAGGGCATAGAGTATCCAGTCGCGAATCCATCTCAGCACCGGTGACAGTCCTTCCTATACGCGCCCGATATTCGGGTCCCACAAACCGGCCGCGAGAATCATCGCTGCGGACAGCTTCGCGGCGATCAGAACGATCGCGGCACCGGCCTCGTCATTCTGAATCCGTGTCGGTATATCGCGCAAGATCATGTCGATAATGCGATAGGTCAGCAATTGCAGGAGGAGGGCAACGACTCCCCAGACCAGAAGATCGAGCAAGGTCAGGCTGGAGGCGAGGCAGGAGGCGATTGGGATCGCCAGCCCGGCAATCGCACCGGACAGTGCCAGCCCAGCAGCGCCATTGCCGCCGCGCACCAGCGCCAATTCCTTCCAGGGCGTGAGCAGGATGTAGATGGTGGCCGCCACCACCAGAAGGACTCCGGCCGTTCCTGTCATGAGGAGGAAATCGGGGAAGCCCTCGCGAAATGCTCTTAGCGTTGCCGTCATTGTTCTCACTCTTGCCTGTTAAGCCACCCGCAAATGCTCTAACCAAGGCCGCTCACGCACTCAAGGCAGAAGGACTAAAAATGCTCAAAGGAAAAACCGCTTTGGTCACAGGGTCGACCAGCGGAATTGGACTTGGAATCGCAAAATCTCTGGCAGAACAGGGCGCTGACGTGGTTTTGAGTGGCCTCGCCACCGACGAAGAGGTCGAGAAACTTAAAGCCGAATTTCAAGACGCTTATGGTGTGAAGGTCGGGTTTTCCGGCGCGAACCTGACCGACCCTGACGCGATTGAAGGACTGATGGGCTATGTCGCGCGTGATTTTGGCGGCGCGGATATCCTGGTCAATAATGCCGGCGTGCAGCATGTCTCGCCGATTGAAGACTTTCCGGTCAGTCGATGGGACCTCATCATCGCACTCAATCTGTCTGCGGCCTTCCATACGACCCGCATGGCCATCACCGGGATGAAGGAAAAGGGCTGGGGACGTATCATCAATACCGCGTCAGCCCACGCGCTGGTCGCCTCTCCTTACAAGTCTGCTTATGTCGCCGCCAAGCATGGCATTGCCGGGCTCACAAAAGTCGTGGCGCTGGAAGGTGCGGAGCATGGCGTGCGCTGCAACGCGATTTGTCCCGGCTATGTCTATACGCCTCTGGTCGAGAACCAGGTCGCGGATACGGCAAAGGCGCGCGGCATTACAGAAGAAGAAGTGAAGCGCGATGTCTTGTTGGCGGCGCAACCGACCAAGGAATTCGTGACCTCGGAACAGATTGGCGCGTTCGCGTCTTTCCTGTGTTCACCGGGCGGGGATGGTATCAATGGCGCCATTCTCAGCATGGATGGCGGCTGGGTGGCGCAATAAAATCATGCGCATCTAGATAATCAGTATACGGATGAAACAATCTGAAACAACCGGATTTCCGGCGTTTTTAGGGGTGACAACCTGCCGCACCCTGTGGCTGCATTTCCCTGTAAATCAGGCGATTAAGACGATTGATTTGGCGCAAGTTACCGGTTAGCGAACGGGCGAACGCGGTTCTGCCGGGCAACCTTGAAAGAGACAGCCATGACACTCGCCGGTTACGAGATTTTCGCTCTGATTGGATTCGTTTTTGCCGCTTATGCGGTCATCGCGAACGATTCGATTCAGACGCTCGGGACATTCCTTGCTTCTAACGCACACCGACCTTGGTGGATCCTCTGGCTGTTCGCCGCAGGCATCATGGTCGCCGCTCTGATGTTTCAGCTATTCTATGGCGGCGGCGATATTGCCGACGGCAAGCTGAACAAGATTCCTTACCCTGAGGGCGGCATTCAATGGTGGCATGCGTTGCCGCCGATCGTACTGCTATTCCTGACCCGGTTCGGGATCCCGGTTTCGACGACATTCCTTGTTTTGACGGTGTTTGCGCTATCAGGCGGTGCCGCCACGGACGGCGTGATGTCGAAAATGCTGATCAAATCGCTGACCGGTTACGTCGTTGCCTTTGGCGCCGGTGCGGTCGTCTGGCTGATCATTTCGCGCGTCTGGGAAGTCTGGGTTGGCCGCACGCGAGATGACGAAAAACGCCTGAACCCGATGTGGACGGTATTCCAGTGGGCGTCGACCGGCTTCCTCTGGTGGACCTGGTTGTTGCAAGACTTCGCCAATATCTTCGTCTTCATGCCGCGCGAACCCGTCTTCGCGGCGGATGGCTCGATAGAGATGATGGTGTTCAAACCGGAAGTCATCATTGCTGGTGCCGTCCTGATGGCGGCCATGATGGCCTATATCTTCAAAGTGCGCGGCGGTGAGATCCAGAAGATCGTCCTCTCCAAGACGCACACCACGGATATCCGCGCGGCGACCATTGTTGACCTGATCTACGCTATTGTCCTGTTCTACTTCAAGGAACTGAACGACGTGCCGATGAGCACAACCTGGGTCTTCCTGGGTCTGCTGGCCGGTCGTGAGATGGCGATCTCGTTTGTGACCGCGCTGAGAGCGCGCGGTGCAGCGTTGATGGATGCCGGGTCAGATGCCGGACGTGCGCTCCTCGGCTTGGTCATCAGTGTGATCCTCGCCGTCGGAATGCCATGGGCAGCCACGGGACAGATGCCGAACTTCTAAGTTCGCACTGACATAGTTAGAAAATTCCAGAACCGCCGATGCCTCAACAGGTGTCGGCGGTTTGGCTTTTGGGCCAGCTCTAACGCTGCTCGAACGGGTCGCGCATCAGAATGACGTCTTCGCGCTCTGGCGAGGTTGAGACCAGGGCGCAGGGCTTGCCGACAAGCTCTTCGAGGCGGCGCACATATTTCACCGCTTCGGCTGGCAAGTCGTTCCAGGAGCGAGCCCCACGAGTCGAACCACTCCAGCCCGGCATGCTCTCATAGATCGGCTCCACGGCTTCCTGCGCCGCTGCTGTCGCTGGCAGATAGTCCAGCACCTCATCACCGAGCTTGTAGCCGGTGCAGACCTTGATCTCGTCCATGCCGTCGAGCACGTCGAGCTTGGTCAGGGCAAGGCCATCTACGCCGGACACTGCGCAAGCCTGCCGGACCATGACCGCGTCAAACCAACCGCAACGACGGGCGCGGCCAGTCACGGTGCCAAATTCATGTCCACGCTCACCCAGGCCCTGGCCGACATCGTCGAACAGTTCGGTTGGGAACGGACCTGTACCCACCCGCGTCGTATACGCCTTGGCGAGGCCAAGAACATAGCTCACCGCACGGGGACCGAGCCCGGTGCCTGCAGCGGCCTGTCCGGACACCACATTCGAGGATGTCACGAACGGATAGGTCCCGTGATCGACATCGAGCATGACGCCCTGCGCGCCTTCAAACAGAATCCGTCGGCCCAGTTTCTGGCTTTCGCCGAGTACTTTCCAGGCCGGGCCAGCAAAGGCGAGGACTTTCGGCGCAATCTCCAGCAGTTCAGCCTTCAGCGCAGCCGCATCCGGCTTGTCGAGGCCGAGACCCGTGCGCAGCGGCGCGTGGTGCGCGATCAGGCGCTCAAGCTTCTGGTCGAGCGCCGCCTCATCAGCGAGGTCGGCAACGCGGATGGCGCGCCGTCCGACTTTGTCTTCATAGGCGGGGCCAATGCCGCGCTTGGTCGTGCCAATCTTGGCCTTGTCGCTGGCCGCACCTTCGCGCGCCGCATCAAGGTCGCGGTGCCAGGGCAGAATCAGACAAGCCGTTTCCGCGAGCAGGAGATCGTCCGGTGACAGGGAAATCCCGGCTTTCTCCATCCCCTCAAGCTCGGACAGGAGCTGCCAGGGGTCGACGACGACACCATTGCCGATGACCGAGAGCTTACCCCCGCGCACAACGCCAGAGGGCAGCAAGTTCAGCTTGTAGGTGGTGCCATCAATGACCAGCGTATGTCCGGCATTATGCCCGCCCTGGAAACGCGCGATGACGTCGGCGCGATGCGACAGCCAATCCACAATCTTGCCTTTGCCTTCATCGCCCCATTGAGCGCCGACAACCACAACACCTGCCATGTTCTGAAACTCCTAAATCAGGACCCGCGCCAATGACCTCGTTTGCTCGAAAAAAGCAAGCCCCACACGCTCAATCCTCGGAATAGAATCGATAAAATTCCACCTTTCTGATTATCCGGACCCAAACCTGACTATGGTAAATGCCGCCTATGGGAGATTTGAAGATCAACAATTTACGGGCGTGGGCGCGCATGAGCGCCGTGTTTGCAGGTGCAGGATTGTGCCTGTCTCAAACTTCTTCTGGAGGCGTGGTCGATCGTCCGCACTTCAATGTCGACGGCGTTGCCATCGTCTGGGCCGCAGATTCCAGCGGAACCGCGCCGATTGTCTCTGACTTCATAATCGATAGCGGCAGCGCAGATACGGACCTGATCAATGGCGACGTCCATACTGTGATTACCGGAAGCCTGGTGGCTTCTGACAATGCTTTCCCGGATGGCACTGGCGCGACACTGCGTATCCAGAACAGCCCGGGCGGGGGTAATCAGAACACGCGACAAGGCGATCGCTTCACATCGGCCGCGGATGTCCTGAACCCATTCCGCCTGAATGGTGCCACGGATGTCCGCACCATTCGCAGCGATATCCTGACCAGCTTCTATGTCGCCACCAATAAGGCATTCAACATTGATGTCATCGCAGCGCCCGTGGGAAATCCAGCTGATCTGAACCTCATTCGCGTGCGCATGCGCATGTCGCAAAGCGGTAGCGATGATGGCCTTGCCTTTGGCAGCGCGGCCCAGATCCCGCATTCCGGCAACACCAATCGCTCTGGCGTGCAATGGGGCGGCTATCGCCGGCTCTCGACGCTGACAGCTGGGCGCGACATTTTTCGCGGCAATCGGCGTACCGCAGCGAGCCCCGGAACGATTGCCGACCAATCGGTTCGGTTTGACCTCGATTATCGCTGGAATACTGGCAATATCGACCTCAGCAGCGGGACATTCGATGTTGAGGCTGACGTTATCTATACGGTCTATATTCCGTAATCAGTGAAAGATGGCAGGCTTGGAGGCCTCGAACCGGGCTTGCGCTTTGGCAATGGCTGGCTGTTGGTTGAGTGGCGCCATGCCATAAGTCTGATCGCGCAGGAAATTCATCAATTCGTGACGCTTACCAGCGCTGGCCAGGGTCTCTGGTGTCAGGGTCTCTCCGATATGGACCGGGATTGCCGTTCCGACACGGCGTTTCACTTCCCGGAAAATCAGCGCCAGGCGCAATTCCAGCGAAACGTGGCTCGCCCATTGGAACAGGCGCGAGTTTTGTCCCTCGAAGAAAATCGGCGTGACCTGGGCGCCGCTGCGGGTGATCAGCTTTGCCGTGAAAGGTTTCCAGGTATCGTCGACCGCGGCGCGATAGAACGGGGTTGGCGAGGTTGAGACGCCGCCTGCGGGAAAGATGATGACGCATTCGCCAGCGTTCAGGCGTTCGAGGCATTCCGCCCGTGTCGCGATATTGACCGCTTGCGCTTCCTTGGTTGGTGAAAAATCGATCGGCAGCAGCCACTCGCGGGCTTCCGGCGCGCCATCGAGCACGGCATTAGTGAGGACCTTGAAGTCCTTGCGTCGCAGCGAGACAAGCCACGAAATCAACAGACCATCGAGCACGCCAAACGGATGGTTGGCGACGACGACAAGCGGCCCGGTCTCCGGGATCTGCGCAAGGCGCGCGGAACTGAACTCAACGTCGAGATTGAGCAGCTTCACCGCGGCGGCAAAAAATGGCTCGTCGGCGAGGTCCTCGCGATAGGTTTCGTAGAGTTTTTGCAGATAGGGCTGTCCCGACAGACGCTCAATCGTTCGAACCATGCCGCGTGTCAGCGGATGATCGAAATAGGCAGCGTATGAAAGTTTTGGGGCCTCCTCCATTGGAGAGAGGTGGAGCAGTTTACCGTTTTCGGCAAGAAAACGACTCAGTCCTTCATCAAGCCAGCGGCCTTCAATGTCTTGCCGGCGCGGATGACGCGGGCGAGCTTTTCTTCGGATGACCGGTCGCCGCTATTGGAATCCGGGTGGAAGCGGCGGACATATTCAGCATAGCGGGCGCGAATTTCCGGGGCCTTCGCATCGGCGTCGAGATCAAGCTCCGCAAGCGCGCGTTTGGCAACACCCGTCGCCGATCGATTGGCGCGTCTGTGTTCACGTGCAGCCTCGGCATCCTCGAAAAATTCGGCGCCGCGCCAGGTGCGGGGATCATGCGCCTTGCCAGCTTTGTCGCCGCCCATCGGGCCGGCTCCGAACTTCCAGGTCTGCTTGAAGCCGTACCGCGCATTCTCGTTAAAAGCCTTCAGCTGTTCTTCGGTCATCGTGTCGAAGAAATTGAAGCTCTTATTATACTCCGCTGCATGCCGTTTGCAGAACCAGTGCTTGCCGTCACCGAACTGCATCGGAGCCGGGTGCTCGCCAGCCAAATCGCAGCTGGGATGTTCACAAGTCCTTGTTTTCGCGGCTTTTCCTCGCGAAGTCTCGTCAGCCGGCGGCTTCACCCTTATATCGGTGAACTTGGGGCGATATTTGTATGCGTCATCCATAGGCGCGGTAACATAGGGGCTTCGGGTTAAAGAGACCAGAACCAATGAACAGATCAGAACGCATTCATCAGATTTTGTCTGACGCCTTCCAGCCGACTGGCCTGGAAGTGGTCGATGACAGCCATAAACATGCCGGCCATTCTGGCGCCCGACCCGAGGGCGAAACCCACTATACCGTCATCATATCAGCCGCCGCATTTGACGGCCTGACACGCGTCGCCCGGCAACGCGCGGTGATGGAAGTATTGAAGCCGGAATTCGAAACCGGCCTCCATGCGCTTTCGATTAAAGCGAGTTCATGATTCTCATCTGATAGGTTTCGTTAAGCCATCGCCTGTATTTTGCGAGACAACCGGACAAGCACCGGAGCGTAGAATGGCAGCACCAGCATACTCCACCCCGCGCGGCGAAGACAGCCGCATGACGGTTCGCGTCACCGCGACCCCGGATCAGACCTGGGCGCTCGATGCCGAATACCTGCATGCGCGCATGGACGTGCTGAAGCAGCTCGGTTCGCATTATGCCAACCAGATCTCGCTGCTCAATCTGGTGTCTGACTTCCTGCTGCTCGCTGGCGTGGTCTGCACCTTCTTTGTCGCTTGGTGGACCTGTATCCCTATTGTTGGATTCGCGGTGCTGCAGCGTATCGCGAATAAACGCCTGGCAGGAGAGATGGCGGGTAAAGCGGCGCAGGAATCGACCGACGCCTTCCTGTATCTGTACAATTCAGGTGCGCTCTGGCTCGAGCGGCCTACCAATCATTCATCGGACCCGCTACGCCGTCTTCTGTCGCGCTAGCCTTTTGTGCAAGGAAGCGTCGCAAGGGTGAAATCCTGGACGCGGCGATCAATCCCAAAGTCCGGATTGGCTTGGTCCAGTTCGCATCATTCGAGAACAGGCGATCGATGGCATCCAGTGTCAGCGCCGTGCCGGTGCCGTCAAAACGACGCGCCTGACTATAGGCTTCAAGCATTTGCGGTGAGCCAATCTCACCGCCCAGGCGCAAGGTCTGCTCGGCGACGTCAATCAGTGCGGCGACATCCCGAAATCCCTGATTGAGCCCCTGCCCTGCCAGCGGATTGACCCGCCGGGCGGCGTCCCCAACCAGCGCGGTCCGTGGCCCGACCATTTCTGTCGCGAGCTGCAGGATCAGCGGATAAGACCCGGCCTTGCCTTCAATCTTCATCTCGCCGGCAAAACCGGAAAAGCGCGCATTGAGTTCCGCTTCGGCGTCTTCCTTTGACATCGCCGCAAGCGTTTCGGCCGCGCCGCGCTGCATGTACCAGGCAAGATTTGCCCGATCACCTTTCAAAGGCAGTGTCGCGAACGGCCCTTCTGGGGTGAACAATTGCCGGGCAATGCCGTCATGCGGGCGGCTCAGAGTGACATTGGCCGTAAAGACCGACTTGTCATAATCGCGCCCTTCCGTGGCGATTCCCAGCGCGTTCCGCACGGGCGAGTTCATGCCATCCGCACCGACCAGCAAGCGTGCCTCGAGGCGGCGCCCGCTCTTCAGCTCGATCTCAATATGTCCGGGCAGGGCGTTCAGGCCTGCGAAATAGTCCGGTGCAATCCGATCTATGCGAGTGGCCGCATCCATGGCCGCGTCGAGCGCGCGTTGAAGTGGTTCGGCCATGACCATCTGACCCAGCGGCTCGTCCGGGTCAGGGCTATCGAGATCTTCTTGCGTGAACAGGACAGATGGTTGCCCGAAATAATGTGTGCCGCCATCAACCGCTTCGAGGCCGCGCAGAGGTTGGCTGGTGGCTTCAAGGTCTGCCGCGATGCCGAACTTCTTTAACATACGCCAGCTGCCGGTGACGATCGCGAAATTACGTCCGTCCGGTTTCAACGGCGCCTGAGGGTCGCGCGTATCTATCACCGCGACATCGAGACCCGCCTGGGCAAGGCCCAGCGCCAGCGTCGCCCCATTAGGGCCCGCACCGACAATGGCCACGTCATAAATCCGATCGCTCATGAGAGTCAGATATGAAACCCCACCGCGGAGGTCCATGCCTGACAGACAAACGGGCGTTTGGGTCGCAGCTTGCTCGAATTTTGGTCACGCACGGCTGGTTTGCAGATTCATTTCTTCAAACATCTGGCGCGAAATTGGGCAGACGGCTTTCTTGCCGAGGTCAATCCATCAGAGCTGCGGGAGATACGGGCTATGAAATCATCGATGAAAACAGCAATGCGGGGCGCGATACTGCTCCCGGTTGCAGGACTGGCGGGGCTCGCGGCCCACGCGCAGGAGGCGAGCGCCGTCAGCGCTTATGTGGACAGCTCTTACCTGTTCCTGATTGGCGGCCTGATTGTCATGTTCATGGCGGCAGGCTTTCTTTGCCTGGAAGCTGGCCTGGTGCGGTCCAAGAACGCCTCCATGCAGTCACTGAAGAACATTGCCCTGTTTTCGATTGCCGGTCTGATGTTCTGGCTGGTCGGCTATAATATGGCTTATCCAAGCGAAACCGTCCTCAATGGCATTTTTGGCGTTCCGGACTTTATCTGGGCCGGTGAAGAAAGCCTCGACACCGGATACGCCGCGAGCTCAGACTGGTTCTTCCAGATGGTGTTTGTCGCCACCGCAGCCTCCATCGTTTCCGGGACGGTTGCCGAGCGGGTCAAGCTCTGGTCGTTCCTCGCTTTCGTCGCCGTGCTGACCGCTTTCATCTACCCAATCGTGGCCTCATGGGAGTGGGGCGGCGGCTATCTCGACAGCGCCTGGGGCTTCTCTGATTTTGCCGGCTCCACTCTGGTCCACTCGACTGGCGGCTGGGCGGCTCTGATCGGTGCGATCATCATCGGCCCGCGCGCTGGCAAGTATTTCGGCGAGAAAGTGAACCCGATGCCGGGCTCCAACATTCCACTGGCGGCGTTGGGTACATTCATCCTCTGGTTTGGCTGGTTCGGCTTTAACGGTGCGTCGCAGCTTGCCGCCGGTACCTTTGATGACATCAACGCCGTCTCGAAGATCTTCGCCAACACCAATATGGCTGCGGTTGGCGGTGTGCTCGCCGCGATGGTCCTGACCGCGGTGCTGTA
>SPJK01034425.1_pt1 | contig 23727 bp, 19 predicted proteins | sample 3741771 | NCBI WGS metagenome assembly SPJK01 (sample SAMN10925997, study PRJNA522277) | cold seep metagenome | isolation source: Elba SIP-enriched marine methane seep metagenome, extraction at timepoint T2 | place: Italy: coast of Elba, Mediterranean Sea
CTGGAAGCCGATTTTTGTATTATGGCGCTTAATGAAGTCTTGGAAACTAAGCAATGTGAAATCTTTAATACGGATCAAGGGAGCCAATTCACCACCCATCGATTTACCCAGCCGCTATTGGATAAAGGTATTAAAGTCAGCATGGATGGACGAGGCCGCGCCTTGGATAACATCTTTGTTGAACGCCTGTGGCGCTCAGTCAAGTATGAAAACATCTATTTGAATGATTATCAAACAGTCAATCAGGTATATCAGGGACTGGAAGACTATTTTGAATTTTACAACCACAACCGGCTTCATCAGTCTTTAGACTATCAAACACCCGCGGAGGTCTATTTTAAAAACAATGATCATTGATGAAAGGATAAGAGAGGCGGACTCCATGTGGACAAAGCATGGATTTCCTGCGGAACGTGTGGATAAGCTGATGGAAAACTGCTGAGGCAGTTTACCACAAGCTTACCCACACTAATCCACCCTTTGACCACATTCCGCCGCAGCAAGCAAAAAGCGATCATTAAACCGCCTGCGGTGCAATAATTACAATTTTTTAAATTTTTTAGAGAAAAGGTTTGTATCTTAATTATTGATGATATTGGTCTAGACAATGGGGAGTAGCATAGGCTTCACGGAAACGTGATGTAGGGTTGATGCTCAAATAGCCACGAAACTGGAAACGGTGGATACACAAGTGAATGTCTTTAGCCTAATCATGTGCGCGCCGTGATTCTACTCGACAAACAAGCAACCAATCAAGGATTAGTCTGGCATACTGACTACGGGAACCAATATGTAGCGGATAGTTACTGCACTATATTAGAGAAATACCAAATCACTCAATTAATGAGTCGTATTCTTGCTTAAAATCTATTAGAGACTTTGATGAAACTTTGCGAACCCCTGAAACCACTTTACCTTACAAGGTGTCAGGGGGGGGGCTGAAAACAAAATGGCGCGCCCTAGAGGATTCGAACCTCTGGCCTCGGCCTCCGGAGGGCCGCGCTCTATCCAGCTGAGCTAAGGGCGCATATAAGACGAGTCATTATACTGAAATATGGCCTATTTGGCTTGTTTTTTCAGTTTCATTTTCGCCAGCATTTGTTTCTGTTTTTTCAAGCGTTCGGCTTTTTCTTCGGCGGCTTGTTGTTGGCGTTTTTGTTTGTATCGATAACGGCTGCGGGCATGGTCGGCGGCTTGTTGATTCCACTCGAATGGTGCTTGCGGCGTTTGCATGGTGATGCAGTTGACCGGGCAGGGGGCGATGCAGAGTTCACAGCCGGTGCATTCGCTTTCTATGACGGTGTGCATTAATTTGTTGGCGCCTATAATGGCGTCTACCGGGCAGGGCGGCTGGCATTTGGTGCAGCCTATGCATTCTTGTTCGTCAATGACGGCGACTTGGCGCGGCTGGTCGATGCCATATTCCGGGTTGAGCGGTTTGCTATTTACGCCTAATAATGCGGCCAGTTTGGTAATGCCGGGTTCGCCGCCGGGTGGGCATTGGTTGATGTCGGCTTTACCCTTGGCAATCGCCTGGGCATAGGGTCGGCAGCCCTGGTAACCGCATTTTGTGCATTGGGTTTGCGGCAGCAGGGCGTCAATTTGCTCGGCCAGATGATTTGTCATGCTTGTTTATGAGGCGTCCATAATGGCGGCAATATCATTCTCAACATCGTCTATGCCTATTAAACCGTATTTGTCTTTTAACAGGGTTAAGATGTTTTCGCTGAAAAAAGGCGGTAGGGTTGGGCCGATGCGCAGTTGTTTAACGTTTAAAGAGAATAGCGCCAGCATCATTAATATGGTTTTTTGTTCAAACCAAGACAACTCAAAGGAAACCGGCAGTTGGTTCATGTCGCTGAGTCCCATTTGTTTGGCCAGATCCTGTAAAAAGCGAATGATAACGCAGTAGTCATTACTTTGTCCGGCGTCCAGTAAACGGGGAATGCCGTTGATGTCGCCAAAATCATGCTGCATGAAGCGGAATTTGCAGTCTCCAGCGGTGAAGATGAGCGTGTCTGAGGACAGTGTTGTTGCTAGCTTTTGATAATAATTGCGTTCTTTGTGGCGACCGTCGGTGCCGACAAGCACGATAAGCTTTTTGATTGCGCCGCTGTTCAGGCATTCAATGATTTTGTCGCTGAGTTCGCGCAGGGCTTGATAACCATAACCGGTCGTAAATTGGCCTTCTGTGAGCGCAGTGGGCGCTTCACTTTGTTTGGCCAGTTCGATAATTTCGCTGAAGTCCTTGCGTTCGCCGGGTTTGCGGTCAGGGATATGGGTGACGCCCGGCCAGCCCACCATGCCGGTGCTGAAGATTTTTTCTTGATAAGTTTTTTTCGGTTGTTGAATGCTGTTGGTGGTGACTAGCACCGGACCGTTGAATTTGGCGAACTGGGTTTTCTGGTCTTGCCAGGCGCCGCCGAAATTGGCGACCAGGTTAAAGTATTTTTTTAACGCCGGGTAGGCGTGGGCGCTGATGGATTCAGCGTGCGTGTATACATCAATTCCGGCATCGGCGGTTTGCGCCAGTAAGTCCTCTATGTCTTGTAAATCATGGCCGGAAACCAGGATGCCGGGTTTGTCCCAGGTATCTAAATGAACCGTGGTGGGTTCGGGTTCGCCAAAAGTTTCGGTGTTGGCTTTATTCAGTTGATTCATGGCGCTCAAACCCAATTGTCCGCTTTTATTCAGCATCGCCAGAATGTCGTCTATATTGTGTTCAGGTTTAAGGGTATAGGCCAGGGCTTGGTGTAAGAAGGCGTACAGTTCCGGGTCTTCTTGGCCGATCTCCAGATTATGAATGGCTAATGAGCCTAAACCTTTAGCCGCATAGATTAAGCATTCAAGCAAACCGTGAATATCTTCGCCCAATAATTCAAAGTCGGCTTTAACGCCGACGCTCTCTCCTTTAGAGACAAACTCTTTTTGATCTGTCGTAGGGTATTGCCAGCTTGCTGCTTCAGGAATAGTTTGATTGTATTCCTGTTTGTTTTTGAGTTGGAAAGCGGCGCGAAATTTTTTTGCGATTGAGTCTCGTCGTCTTATGCTTTCATCAATTAAGGCAACGAAATCGTCCGGACTGAAATTGACATTAGTGACCATGGCGAACAGCGCTTTCGCCATAAAACGGTCTGTTTTCAGGGTAACCAAATCGTATTCCTGCGCCTGAGCGCTGTAGAAGGCCAGGCCTTTTAGCGTATAGCTTAAAAGGTCTTGTAAACTGGAAACGTCGGCTTTTTTTCCACAGATTCCGGCGGTGTCGCAAGCAATATTCTTTTTAGCTTCTTGACAGTGATAGCAAAACATTATTATCTCCCTGTTTTTGAGTCAAAATGCGGATGACGCGCTGTATTATTTCACGCGCATGCCCGCTTGAGCTCCCTGATCAGGCTTGAGCACCCAAATGTCTTTTCCGCCAGGTCCTGCGGCCAAGACCATGCCTTCGGAGACGCCGAAACGCATTTTTCTGGGTTTTAAATTAGCGATGACCAGAGTCAGTTGTCCTTCCAAGTCTTCGGGGCTGTAGGCGGATTTGATGCCGGCAAAAATATTGCGGGTTTCATCCCCGATATCGACGGTCAATTGTAATAGTTTATCGGCGCCGTCTACCGTTTGCGCTTTCACAATTTTTGCGATTCGCAAATCGAGTTTGGCGAAGTCGTCAAACTCTATTGTGTCGGCGATAGGATCCCATTGTTTTTGTATGGTTTTTTCGGGTTCCAGATTTTCCTTGGAGGCCGACACAATGGCTTCGATTTTATCGTTTTCCACGCGGGTCATCAATGGTTTAAATTTATTAATGGCGTGGTCAAGCAGCGGTTGTCTTTCTGACGGCCAGGCTTGAGCGTCTATATTCAGAAATTGCTCGGCATTTTCGACCAGGCTTGGGACGACCGGTTTGAGATACGCAATTAACAGGCTGAACAGATTGATTCCCATTGAGCAAGCATCATGCAGCTCTGCGTCTTTGCCTTCTTCTTTGGCGATCACCCAAGGCTTCTTTTCATCAATATATTGGTTGGCTAAATCCGCCAGCGCCATGATTTCCCGCATGGCTTTGCCGAATTCGCGGGTTTCGTAAAGTTCAGCAATACGCGGCGCGGCGGCGATAAATTGATTGAATAGTTCGGGCTCAGAACAGGCGGCAGACAGCTTGCCGTCAAAACGTTTATGGATAAAGCCGCTACAGCGACTGGCAATATTAACGACTTTGCCGACCAAATCAGAGTTAACGCGTTGACTGAAGTCATCGAAATTTAAGTCAAGGTCATCAACCCCGGCGGCGAGTTTGGCGGCAAAATAATAGCGTAGATATTCAGGGTTCAAATGATCCAAGTAAGTGCGCGCTTTAATGAACGTGCCGCGCGATTTGGACATTTTTTCGCCGTTGACGGTTAAAAAGCCGTGGGCAAAGACGGCGCTAGGCGTTCTGAATCCGGCACCGTGCAGCATGGCGGGCCAGAATAAGGCATGAAAATAAATAATATCTTTGCCGATGAAGTGATACAGTTCCGTTTCGCTGTTGGCTCCCCAAAAAGCGTCAAAGTCGATATTCTGTAATTCGCAAAAGTTTTTAAAGCTGGCCATATAACCTATCGGCGCATCCAGCCAGACGTAGAAGTATTTGCCGGGCGCATCGGGGATTTCAAAGCCGAAGTAAGGCGCATCTCTGGAAATATCCCATTGCTGCAAACCGTTTTCCAGCCATTCCGCCATTTTATTGCGGACTTCCGGCTGCAAATGACCTTCTTCAGTGGTCCACTCGGTCAACATGGTTTCAAAATCGTTTAGATTGAAGAAATAGTGTTCGGAATCTTTTTCGATAGGCTTTTCGCCGGATACCGCTGAAACAGCGTTGATCAGTTCGGTGGGCGAATAAGTGGCGCCACAGGCTTCGCAGTTATCGCCGTATTGGTCTTTTGCGCCGCATTTGGGGCATTCGCCTTTGATGAAACGATCCGGTAAAAACATTTGTTTGAGCGGGTCGAATGCCTGGGTGATCGTGCGTTGGCTGATGTGTCCGCCTGCTTTCAGCTGGCGGTAGATGAACTCGGAAAGATCTTTGTTTTCCGCCGAATGAGTGCTGTGATAGTGATCAAAAGCGACGCCGAATTCGGCAAAGTCAGCGCGATGCTCTTGTTCGGTTTGGGCGATCAATTGCTCAGGCGAAATACCTTCTTTATCGGCTCTCAACATGATCGGCGTACCGTGGGTATCGTCCGCGCAAACGTAGTAACATTGATTGCCGCGTTGTTTTTGGAAGCGCACCCAGATGTCGGTTTGAATATATTCGACTAAGTGACCGATATGGATCGGCCCGTTGGCGTAAGGTAATGCGCTGGTGACAAGAATTTTTCGTTCTGACATAAATGGTTTGCGATGAAATTTCAGAGTAACCGAACATTATCGCAGATTTTTTGGAAAAAATTAATATCCTCTTTTGATGTTGGTTAAAATCATATCCGCCGCTTTTTCCGCAATCATAATGGTTGGAGCATTGGTATTGCCGCTAACAATCGTCGGCATGATCGAGGCGTCGACCACGCGTAGGCTGTCAATGCCGTGAATTCGTAGTTTTTCGTCGACCACCGCCATGTCATCGTTTCCCATTTTGCAAGTTCCGCACGGATGCCAAGTGGTTGATGCGCTGCGCCGGATAAAGTCTTCTAATTCATCGTTGCTTCTTAATGCAATGCCGGGCGAGACTTCTTTTCTGCGGATATCGTCAAAGGCTTTAGCATACAAAATTTTTAGATTCCAGCGCACACCGTCCAAGGCGCAACTTAAATCATCGGCAGCGCTGAAATATTTAAAGTCAACGATGGTTTTTTCAAGTGGATCGTTTGACGACAGGCGCACTTCGCCACGGCTTTGCGGACGGTTGATGTAAGCGGTTAAAGTCATGCCGTGACGTTCAGTCGCCCCACCTTCAGGATAATCAGGCGGCAGTGTCATCAGAAAAAACAATTGCAGATCCGGGGCGGTTTCTTGTTTTCGGCTGTTGACAAATGCGCCCGCCTCCAGAAAATTGGAAGCCAGCGGCCCGTCGCCATTTTGCTGATAACGTTGCAAGGCGTGGATCCGTTGTGTTTCGACAAACGGCGCATAAGTCCAGCCCTGTGCAATTTCACAGCGCACCCGAGTATGCAAATGATCCTGAAGGTTTTTGCCGACTCCGGGTAAATCCTGTAAAACCTTAATTGCGCATGACGCCAATTCCTGTTGTGCTCCTATCCCGGACAACATCAGCAATTGCGGCGAGCGAATCGCACCGGCGGCAATGATAACTTCGGTTTGCATATAGACTTTATGCAATTGTCCTAAACGGATATATTCAACTCCTTTGGCTTTATATTGGTCGATTAATAAACGGGTTACTAACGCATGAGGCAGTACCGTCAAGTTGTTCCGTTGACGAACCGGGTTTAGATAAGCCGCAGCAGTACTGCAGCGTTTTCCGGCGCAAATGGTTGCTTGCATGGGGCCGACGCCCTCTTGCTCAGCGCCGTTGAAATCAGGGTTATATGGGATGCCGACCTGTTGCGCCGCAGTAAAATAGCGTTGCACCAGTGGGTTATCATTCGGATGGCTGGTGACAACTAACGGTCCATCATTGCCATGATACTGGTTGGAAAAGCTTTGGTTGTTTTCTGCCTTTTTGAAATACGGTAATACTGATTCGTAATTCCAGCCGGCATTGCCCAATGTTTGCCAGTGATCATAGTCCTGTCTATTACCGCGCATATAGATCATATAATTGATCGCGCTGGAACCGCCTAATCCTCTGCCTTGCGGTAAGAAAATCCGCCTTCCGTACATCGCTCTTTGCGGTGCTGTGCGATGGCTCCAGTCGTATTGACTATCTTGCAATTGGTTGTAATAAGCCGGGGTGCGGATGGATGCTGAGTCGGTTTCGCCCCCGGCCTCCAGTAACAATACTCGGCAATGCGGATCAGCCGATAAGCGATTGGCTAATACGCACCCGGCGGAACCAGCGCCGACAATAATATAATCGTACATAGTAACTCCAGGCTTTAATGATCGGAATGGCAGACTTTTTTCAGTAATGCCCCGGCGGCAATGATGATTGGCGACAAAACCGGGCTGAATGGAGGCGCATAGGCTAAGTCGGCATTTTCCAGATCACGACAGTGCAAATTGCCGAGTAGAGCAGTAGCGGCAATATCAATGGTTTTATCCACCGCTCCCAAGCCGACTGCCTGCGCGCCTAGCAAGCGTCCGTTCTGTTTCTCGGCCACCAGTTTTAATCTCAGTTTCCGAACGTCGGGGTAATAGCGGGCTTTGTCACGAGCATCAATAATAATGCTGATTACATCGAAACCGTCGGCGCGCGCCGCTTTCTCAGTCAGGCCGGTCAAACCGATCTGCATATCGAAACATTTACAAATTGCAGTTCCCATCACACCGGGAAACTTGGCATCACCCCCGGCGGCATTTTCACCGGCAACCCGCCCCTGTAAATTGGCCGTATCGCCCAATGGTTGCCAGATCGGCAAACCGCTTAATTGATGTTTACTTTCTGCGCAATCGCCGGCGGCAAAGATGCCTTCAATATTGGTTTGCATGCGTTCATCAACAGCAATTGCGCCGGTTTCTCCCAGCATAATTCCGGCTTGTTGCGCCAATTCAACATTCGCTTTAGCGCCCATTGCCAGGACCACCAAAGCAGCAGGAATACGTCTTCCGGATTCAGTCAGCACTTGATTAACTCGTTCCGAGTAACCGCACAGTTCGGCGATGCCGTTACCGGTAATAACTTGAACATTTTTTTTGATCAAGTAATCGTGTATAGGTTGACTCATTTCTTCATCAAGTCGGGAAAACACTTGTCGGTTCCTACTCAATAGAGTGACTTCTATGTCTAATTCGCGCAAACTCTCCGCCATTTCCAAACCAATATAACCACTGCCGACAATCACGGCTGTTTTCGGCTGTTGACGTATCAGAAATGTGTGGAACTTATCCAGTTCAAGCATACTACGCAAGGTTAAAACTCCCTCCAGATTATTACCGGGTGTCTCTGGAATCACGCTACGAGCTCCTGTAGCAATGATCAGGCTGTCAAAATTGACTACATGTTTTTGATTGCGGATTCGGTCATGTACGGTCATGGTTCGATCTGCCACGTTTAATGCTGTGACCCGATGATGGTTCTTTATCTCGATACCGTCTCGCGCGAAATCTTCTGCACGGCGAATAATCAAGGATTCGCGCTTGTTGATCAGTCCGCTTAAATAATAGGGCTGACCGCATGCCGTGTAGGACACTTCCGTTTCATCCTGATACAAGGTAATGCGTAGTTTCGGGTTGACCCGTCGCGCCCGGGCTGCAGCTTTGGCGCCCGCCGCCACGCCGCCAATAATGATCAAATGCTCAGCCATTTTCCATCTCCGGCAAAAAAGGATGGTTCACCGCCGCTGTGTATAAACACCAGCGGATAATTAAAACCGGACCCGATGTGTATTTTTTCCATCATCCCCGCCATCGCCTTGCCGGTATAAGTCGGATCCAACAGAATACCTTCACAACTGGCCAATAGGCGTATTGCCGATGCAGCTTCCACACTGGGGATACCGTAGCCATCACCGATAAAACCGCCATAAACGATTACCTCATCCTCTCCGACAATGAGTTCCTGGTCCAATAATTTGGCCGCTTCGTTAACCAGTCTGGAGATTTGAACGCATACCTCTTCGACCTCGCGGCTGACGGTATAGCTGACGATCCGCCACGGATTGCCTAACATTTTCGTGCCCAATAACCAGCCTGCATGCGTGCCTCCGGAACCGGTGGCCATCACAATAGTTTTGGGTATGATGTTCTGTTTCAAACATTGCAGGTAGAGTTCTTCCGCCGCCAAGGCATGGCCTAATGCGCCTAGTGCGCAAGCGCCGCCTCTTGGAATCGGGTAAGGTTTACGTCCCTGACGTAATAATTTCTTACATTGCCGGGTAATTTCGGAATCTACTGAACTGCGTTCAGGATTTTCGGTGAATACGACGGAGGATGCCAACATACGGCTGATACGGTAATTGCCATCCACGCATTTCGGTGCGCTTCCCCAAAACACTGTCTGACAGTCCAGGCCCATATGGCGGGCGGTCATTGCCGTCGCTCGCACATGATTGGATTGCACTCCGGCGCCAGTCACCAAAATATCGGCATTTTGCCTTAACGCATCGGCGATCAGTATCTCCAGGCCGCGAATTTTGTTGCCGCCTAAACCGAAGCTGATCAAATCGTCGCGTTTGCACCAGATTTCCGCTTGCAACATTTCGCTGAGACGACGCAACGGTTGCAGCAGCGTTGTATTTCGTAACAACGATATGCGCGGTAGGATTTGTAAACGTTGCCAGAAATCGTGAACACCGTTATTTAATATACTCATTGTCATCGCTTATTCCTCCTTGTTCTTAGCAATAGCCAAGACTCGATCAACCATTTTTGCGCAGCAACCTGTACTTTGCCGCAAATCGAATAAAGTTTCGATTTTTTCTGCATCCAGCACAGCAGTTATTTCAGGTTCGTCCAAAACAGCTGATTTGAAATCACGGTGCTGTTCGTTGGCCGCCATCGCTACTTTATAGACCAAACGATGCGCGCTTTGCTTGCCTAGTTTAGGCGCTAACGCCAGCATCACCGACTCGCTATGTATAAAGCCGTTGGTCGCTAGCAAATTATCACGCATGCGCGTTTCATGAACCTGTAAATGCGCTAATAGGGTTTGCAACAAGGCCAGAGCCTTGTCTGTAGCCAGACAAGCGCCGGGGACAATTGCCCATTCGCTTTTCCAGGAGCGTCCGTCTCGTTCGTGATCATGTACCAGATTCTCGTTCATTTGTGCGGCCAGATAACGCACTTGGCGCGCCAATGTCCCCAGGTGTTCTGAAATTTCCGGATTTCGTTTTTGCGGCATCGTGATGCTGCCCACTGTGCCGGATACAAAGCCTTCGCTCAGTTCGCCGATTTCAGGGCGTTGCAGATTGTATATTTCATGGCCGATTCGATCTGTTGCGGCTGCTAATAAGGCCAATAAATTAAGCCACTCGGCCAGCCGGTCTCGCGCTACGGTCCAGGAGATCGTCGGACTCTTCAGTCCCAATTTGTCCATAAACCGCTGTTGCAAAGTCAACGCTTCAGCGCCTAGCGATGATAAACTGCCGACGCCGCCGGCCAATTGACCAACACTAATTCGTTCATTGCATTGCTTAAGTCGTTGCCGATGTCGATCCAGCTCATCCAGCCAACCGGCGGCTTTGAAACCGAAGGTAATCGGCAAACCCGGTTGACCATGCGTACGACCGCACATCGGCGTATCCCGATAACGTGTGCATAACTCGCAAAGTGTGATTCGCAAGTAATCGAGACGGTCGTCAAGTATCTTCGCCATCTGCATTAATAAGCGAGCAGTATGGCTGTCGGTAATATCTTGTACGGTGGCGCCATAACACCACCACTCCCCGCTGCTGTCGGGGCTACGATGCTGTAACGCCTCTATCAGCCCATACAGTGAATGATTACTGTGTTCAAAACCTTGGCGCACTTCATTTAAAAAATTCTGATCGACTACAAGCGTTTGTATAACATCTTTCATCTGCCTTACTGCATTTTCTGGTATTAAACCGAATTCCGCTTCGGTTTCAGCCAACACCGCCATTACCTCAATCCAGCCTTGCACTATGGCTGATTCTTCAAAATGATCTCTTAACTCTGCTGTCGTCCAGGAATTGCCAAAAATCGTTGAATCGTTGATATGAACGGCCATGTCGCTACCTCTGCAGGATATTTCTTAGATAGGGTTGCAAGCTTTGTTGTAACAAAGTTTCAGATGCGCGCAACTGATTTTGCCTTTGCTTATGCCAAGTACTATGTTGTTGTAGGGTTTCTCTGCATTGCTGTAAAATTTCATTCATTGCTTCTAATGAGGCTCCCCCGGGTTGTTTCCGGGAAGCGAGTGCTGATTCAGGATTTAAAGCAGCCTGTAACGCACTTTCGCTTAGGCCTATACTTCTTCCGAGCAGTTTTTTTGCACAAGCGTCTACATCGGCTATGCATAGCTGTTTGAAGTGACCGTCTGTTACATACTGATGCGCCAGCATCGCGATTAAACGATGCGCATCACGAAACGGTACGCCGTATTCCATCACCAATAACTCCGCCAGATCTGTCGCCAGAAACAAGCCGTGACCGACTTTGGTTCGCGCATGGGAGTCATTAAATTGCAGTAAATCCAGTACTTCGCCGAATAACGTCACTGCGCTTTGTGTTTGTTGCAGCGCAGCAGGGAGCAGACCGTATAGCGCCAATCGGTTGTCCGGTTGCCCGGAAGGGGTTCTGACCATCGCTGCGGTGGTTGTGAGCATGCCGATCATTTCGTTTGCTGAGCTGCGCATATGCGTTAAGGCAAAGGGGTTTTTCTTTTGCGGCATGATCTTACTGGCTCGGGCGTGGCTATCATCCAGTTTTACCATATTAAATTCAACGCTGGCGAAAATTTGCAGATCTTCGGCCAGTCGATCTAAATTAATTAATATGGCAGTTAACAGCGCTGCGGTTTCTATCTGCATATCAGCCTGCCACATCGCATCCCGGGCATGACCGAGGATACCCTCAAAGCCAAGCAATGCAGCCTGGCGCTGACGATCCTGCGGAATGCGCGAACCGTTACTGCTGCCGCAGCCGGCCGGACTTAAATTAAGACGGGCATAAAGCTGTTGCAAGCGTTGCAGGTCACGGAAAATGCTATAAACAAAACCTGATAAATAATGCCCGAAGCTGGTTGGTTGTGCTTGCTGTAAATACGTATAATCCGGCATTAAAGTCTGCTTATAGATTTCACTGCGGGTAATCATGATTTGCGCTATGTTACACAGACTGCCGGCCAAATTAATCAAGTCTTCTCTGAGCTTTATCGTATATGCGGTGGTGAGCGCTTCACGCCGCGCCCGGCCGGCGCCCAACCAGGCGCTGGTCGCTGTTTGTCGGCTCAGCCAATGTTCGCGATTAGTATATAAATCGCCGTGAGCGGCATCGGGACGAAAGTCGTCAGGATAATGGCTTAAACGCCATAGCGCCTGAATCAATTCAGCACTCAATTGTTCCGGTATCACATGCTGTTCGATTAACACCAATGTATGCGCCAGGTCGACCCGACTTAAAGCGGGGAATAATGGTAATTGCCGGTCCAGTTCGGATTGAAAAGCGCTGTCAATCAAACGCTGAGACGGCCCGCGTTTAATGCGCGCGCCAATTGCCAAAACCTGTTCATCGGCGGCAGTGGGGTGATTGATTTCATGTTTGAGAGACATTGGTTTTAGGTTCGATTTGTTCCGGGTCCCAAGCGCCGCTACGCCGCATTTGTTCGGATACGCCGTGCAAGGTATCGAAGCGTAACCGGCAGCGTAAGGATTCCACCGCCAATACTTGATCCGGGTGAATATTTCCCAAACCGACGTTGCCTCCCAATCTGGTAATTAAGTGCGCCTGCTGATCTTTCATGGGTGCTTCCCAAATCACTTTATCCGCTGCTTGCCCCATAATGTCGATGATAGTCGATAATGATTCGTCCAAAATCTCGCCGTGTTCGCCATAGATACCGACCGCCCGACCCGATTCCCTTCCCTCCATCACCACTTGCTGAGCGCCGTTTTCCAAATCAAGCAATGCCTGTTCGGCGGCTTGTTCGGCGGATGGCTGCCGTCTCGGATCTTTCTTACCGACCTCGGTGACAGGCTTCAAATCGGCATCCAGCGCGCATTGAATGATATTTTTACGGCGTTGTGCGGGCATAGGGATCGTGCCGTCAGATATTTCTACTGCCGTAAACCCCAGCGCTTTAGCATGTGTCATATAATCGCGGCAATGTCGTTCGATCAAGGCTACTTCCAGCAAAGTGCCGCCCGGCATGGTTAAAATCTGTTGCTCAGCTAATAATGCCAGTTTCCGTTGTAATATCTGTTTGCTATAAAACACCGAAGTGCCGAAAGCAAACTTCCAATGATCTATGCAATGACCTGCCAACTCCATCTTATCACGCAATTGACTGATGCCGAGACCGGTATCAATAACCATCGTCAACCCTACCTCTCTAGGCTTTTGTGACCGGTTTCCGGTCAACCCCCCGATGATTGTATCCCAAGCTAAATCAGGCATAATCCACTCCTTGAGACAACCATGCTAATGCTTGTTTAATCATTTCCTGTCCCGCCCCCCAGGGGACAACTGCGGTATTGGCTATACATTCAACTTCGAATTCGAGCAGGCAACACTTCACCAGAGTCGGTAGTTGTGAGGCCATGGCTAATTTTTGCGGACACATCTCTACTCTGGGCGGTTCATCATGATAATAATGGCGATGAAATTGCAAACTACGTTCACAGCCGATTAACGTCCAGGCCTGGCGCTCAGTCGGGCGTTCGTCTAAAAAGTACACCGGCGCGCCAAGTTCACCCAGTCCTCCTGAACGGCAGGGTACAAGATAGGATTGAGCTGGTGTTGAAGCACATAATTGTTTAAGGTCGATACATTCCAGTTGTAAAACAATGGGCGGTAAATCCGCATAACTCAACACTTGTTCCGCCATTTTATATAACTTAGGCGGTTCTGGAGGCGCAACCTCAACAACTCGAATCAGTAATGGGACCGGGCGGTGGATAATATTGATATGATCAAATGCGCCTTGCACAATCAGAGTTTCGTTGTTGTCAATGCCAAGCTCAACGGCCAGCCCGGCCAGCGCCGAACGATTGGCGGGGTCAACGTCCGGGGCATGTATAAAGTGACATTGCTGCGGCAATGCCAACACTTCGACGGCCAAGGCACGGGTAAACAGATTGTCGCTGTCAGCTCGCTGTACTGCGGCAACGGCGAACTCCTGGCGATGGTTATGCAATACCACAATATCGGTGCGCCGATACAATTCGCGTTGCATTAAGTGTTCAGTAATGGAGATTTTGTCCATAACGCCGTCATAGGTTTGATAACTGACCCGCCGGTAAGGCAGCGGCGAGAAGTTATTCTGCTTGTTCAGATTACCGACTATTAATGCTTCGCCGTCCATAACGCCTCCTTACTATGTACAGGGAAAAAATCTCTTCGCTTCAAGCGCTTTCAGTTCCCGTTCATGGATTTTCAATGGGTCGAGGTCGCGGATGAAGGAAATCATGTCTTTGTTCGGCATATTGATTTCCGAAAGATCCGAACGGACTGAAAACTCAAACTCGGTATTTTCCCGAACCGTTTGTAAATCGGTATCGGGATACAGTTTTGCTAAACGGGCTTGACCGGTATCATCAAAATCGAATACCGCCAGTTCCGTGACCAAGGCATCCGGGCCTTGTCCGCGATAGCCCATTTCGGTGCGGGTTTGCTCATCTGCGCTACGCTGGCCGACACTGCTGATAAAATCGCATTGCTTAACCAGACGAAAGCGCCGTCGCCCATGCGCGTCAGTTATCGCTCGGTGGGCGCCGCTCCAGATTGTGATATGCTTGGCATCGCAGGACAGATTGCAGCAGCCGCCGCCGCCGGGCAGCTTCAATTTCATATGCGCTTGACCCAATCGGGTCACATTCATATTGCCATAACGGTCAATTTGCAAGCCGGAAAGAAACATGCGTCCAAGACGACCGGACGCGGCCAAATCAAACAATTGTTCAATATCCAAATGACACACGGCGTCACGATCCATCACCCAGTCATTACTGGTCGGGGTTAAAAACGGCGGACAGGGATTAACGCCATAGGTTGAGCCTGCAACCAACACCAAGTTAGGGGCGTGGCTTTGTTTGGCTAAATGCAGCGCCAATTGCACCAAGGGCGAGCCAAAACCGTGGAAAGCCAAAATGCCGTCTTCGATAGTCAGTGCAATCTGGTAAATCAGTGCTTCTCCCAATGTGCATTGACCGTCATATTGCTTATTCATACAAAGCCCGCCACGCCTGGTTACTTTGCTGCCAGGTGCTTAACCGCTGCAGCGCAGGTTCACCGCCAATTGCATCCAGATAGTCGCGATGCTGATGGCATGATAGAACATAAGGCTGCAAATAATGTTGTGTAAACGCCTCCGCGCCTTGAGACGCCAAGCGATAATATTCAGCAGTATGACGCCTATCATAGGCATAGAATGGATAACAGGCGGTAGGGTGGGCGCCATAAGGAATTTCAGTTAATCCGGTGACATAAAAATAAGGAATCGTCACGCCGGTTTCCCGCATCTGCTCAGTGCTCAGTAATTGTTCAACTGTTGCGATCACCTTTTTTGCGGCTTTGGCGAATAAAATATCGGCGACAGGCGGCCCGGCTATATGCAAATTGCCATGAACGTCGCCATATTGGGCATGAAGTATGGCAATATCCGGTTTAAGTGCGGGAACCAGCACCAACTCTTCGCCAGTGAACGGACAGGTCATTATCTGGTATTCAGGGTGCAGTTGCATGAATCCGCTGCCTTTGATTGAGCATATCGGCATAAACGGTAAACCGGCAATGGCGGCGCGCAGTTGTTGCACCAAGGTATAACAGCAACTGTCCTGCACTTTAACCGCGCCGGATTCACAAGCGCGCCGGTAATTGGGTGCCATCCCGAAATCCTGTTCAAAGCCGACATAGGATTCGCCGCTGACCGCAACGCAACCGGCTCCGCACAACAAATCTACATCAATACCATGTGCGGAACCGACTAGGGCTAGTTGTCCAATATCTTGACGAATTAATTCCTGCAGAGCCGCTATGGGTTCTCGTGATGACAAGCCGCCCCCGATTGCCAAACAGTCACCACTCTGTATATGGGCAATGAGCTCGGTTAATTGACAACGCTTATCGGTCTCGGTATACATCACGCTTCACTCTACTGGGCTGGAATGGCTGGCGCCTCCGCAACATGGACAACCGCCTTGACTGGCTTCAAGCGGGTGCGCCTGGGGCGGATAACGTTCATCCAGCTTAGCTTGCTCGCTGCCGCACTTAGGACAAACCCATTGTTCGGGTAGCTGCGCTCCGGTAAACACCATACCGCTAAAGCGGTGATCACATTGGGGACAATGCAGTTGATAAGTTGGCATGACGGTCAAGCTACTTGAGTTGAATGCCCAGCTAATTCAGCGCGAACCAGCTCTGAGCCTTGTACTAATGCATGCAATTTTTCCGCAGCGATATATCGCTGCAATAGAATTAAACCGCAGTCGGTGGTCACTCCGAGCCTGTCTGCTGGCACCACCTCCAGCAGTCGGCGAATCCGATCGGCAACCTGTTCTGCAGTTTCGGTAATGGTGCTTTTAACATCGATTACGCCAGCCCAAAAACAGACGTTTTTCGGTAATGGATGATTTTTCAATACCTCAAGTCCACTCATGTCATCGCTTCGGCGCCCGCAATTTTCCAGATTCAAAACATTGATATTGGCTTCATAAGCTTTAGGCACTACCGAAGATGTTGCCGAGGGTGCTTGTCCGCGGCGTTTGCTCAGGTCGAAAACCTCGCCGGCCTGGGCTGTGTCATCCGGAAAGTAGGCCGGCGTTCCCCCCCAGTTTCCCCAGCAGACATGAACGATTATTTGGGCATGTTTGACGCCTTCGACGGCGCGATTGAAAGCCTCTATCGCCCAGCCTTCGAACCCGTATGGCCAGGTAAATTCATCTAGCTGAATAAAGTCTACCCCGAGTGAATCGACTTCCAATAAATCTTCATTTATCGCCGCAGCCAAAGCCATCGCTCTGTCGCGGCTGGATTTATAATGCAGGTCATTGGTGCATTGGGCCAATACCTGTACGCCGGTATATTGCACTTTGGTCAGTTTATTGGTGGCCCGTTTCAAGGCATGTGCTTGTTGTACCATTATCGCGCCCCGCCGTTTCAATTCTTGATCCAAGGTTGCGGCATGCAGTTTACTGTAAATCGGGAATCCAAGATGCCCGCCTTTCAGGTTATAACCGAGACGCCGAAAATAATAATAGACGGCTTGATCCGCATAATTATCGCCATGCACCCGACCATCGGTAATAATGTCAAGACCGGCCATTTCCTGATCTTTAACAATGGCAGCCACAACATCTTCCAAGGCTTCGCGCACCATAGCGTCAGGCGGTTCCTGATCGCCGCTAAAGTGTCGGGCGAACTCGGCGTCCCACCATCTGGGATTAGGATAATTACCGACCATACTGGTCGGAATGGTAATATTTTGATTGCCTATTTTCATTTGCCCATCCTCCGCTGTGTTTTTCTTAGCGCGACCACGACGGCGGTTTTCTATCGGCTGTTATTGACCGATAGCAGCGTTGCTGAAACAGTTACATAGCCTGCTATGCGCCTATTTCAGCGCCTCAGCACACCGCTACGCTGCTCCTGCATTGCTCTACCTTCTGCATCCATGCAGATGTTGCTCTCGGTCAATAACTGCTCGCTATAAAATCCGAATCCGTGGTCACGCGAAGTATAATTCCGGTTTTGAGTTTAAAATGAATGTAAATTCTCAAACTTCACCGGAAACGCTTATTGCTATAACAGCAAATCTCGTTCCAATGCGGCGTATCATGGCCGTTTATGACTAGGTGGTTGATTATTAATTGATAAATTTGATGGTTAATCCTAATGACGATGAAATTTCAAAAATGCGCGGCATCGGGGTGGCGGTGACCCGGCAATGCTGACGGCTATTGGGCAGCTATATCCGTTAACGCGGACGTTTAATACCCAACTTTTGCATTTTGTATTGCAAGGAAGTTCGTTTCATACCGAGTTTTACAGCAGCGCCGGATGGTCCTGCAACAACCCAATTACTTTCCTGTAAGGCTTTCAAAATATGCGCGCGTTCAAAATCAACCAAACTCATGTCTTCCTGATCAGGCTCATAGTTGGGTTCCAATTCCGCCAGGGGGGCTTCAAGTTCGGCGCTCTCGCTCAGAATAACACTCCGTTCGATAAAATTACCCAACTCGCGCACATTCCCCGGCCAATGGTATCGACACAGCGCCGTCATGGTTTTTTCACTGATCTCTAGGGTAGATTTGTTGTATTCTGCAGCAAGTTGATGGGTAAAATGGCGCGCTAATAAAGGGATATCTTCTTTGCGTTTACGTAGCGGTGGAATGAGCAACGGGAAAACATTTAAGCGATAGAATAGGTCGCTACGAAACTGGCCGGCTGCAACCATTGTATTTAGATCCCGATTAGTGGCGGCAATCAGCCTGACATTGACGCGAGTTGTGTGCGAACTGCCCAACCTTTCAAATTTTTGCTCCTGAAGGACTCGGAGTAATTTAGATTGTAACGCCAAAGGAATTTCGCCGATTTCGTCCAAAAAAATCGTGCCGCCGTTAGCCAATTCGAAACGTCCGATTCGCTGGCCTGTGGCATGGGTAAAAGCCCCTTTTTCATGACCGAATAATTCTGCTTCCAGCAATCCGTCCGGTATTGCGGCACAGTTTAATGTAATGAAAGGGTATTGGTTGCGATTACTGACGTGATGGATTGCGCGCGCGATCAGTTCCTTACCGGTTCCGGTTTCACCTTGAATTAATACGCATGCTTTGGTCGGTGCGACTTGATTCACATGGTGCATGACTTTTTGCAAAGATAGGCTTAATCCGACAATCTTATTCTCTTTGTCTTCTAATTGTAATTGCCGACGAAGATTCATATTTTCATCCTGCAATTGATTTCGGCGTTGTTCCGCTAATTCCATTTGACAACGAGCAGCATAGACTTCATGGCGCTGTAACTCAATGATGACCTGATTAATTGCGGATTTAAATAATAATCGTTCAATAGGATTTGGAAAACCGGGATCGCGGGAGGCTACCGCCACCACGCCGCGTTTGCGGTCTAGACCCAGAGGTTCGTGAATTGCGTAAATTTCACCGGAACCAATGGGGTTGGGTAAGCTCACCGTTTCTGTCGCATTAACATTATCCAGCCAAGATGATAATATTTTAGTAATATCGCTTTCAGACTTATCCGAGGAAGGGGCTTTTGCAATCCGGCAAATTTCAGTGGTCGGTGATTGAGCATCACCCTTCAAACGCAGATAAGCAAATTCCAGTCCCAATATACGCAACAGTACATCAAGCAAAGTTTTCGCCACTTTTGTTATGTCGTTGCCGTTCCAAATCGCCGGCATCGCCATCAGACTGATCAGATCGTTGATGCATCCGTGCAGCTTTTGTACGTCTTGATTGTTATCCCGCATGAGGTTGTCCGGATTAACGCAGATCGGTCGCTTAAGAACTTGTTATATCCCGGTTTTTTTTCGCTTACTCAGTTCTTTCAAGAAATCGTCGGGCGGGATATAAAAAGGGTTTTCCTGCAGTAGACCGCCAAGGATGACCATTGGGTGGGTACGCAGGACATCGATGACACAAGCACCGAATTGCGCCAGGTCATAGACACATATCACCGGATCAGAATATCGGTGTAAAAAATAATTCAAGCGGCATTCGTATTCAACAATATCGTTGACTCCAGGGCGATCCTCCAATGCCCACTCCATATGGGCGACCAAGCGGGTCAACGGAAATCCCTGCTGATGAGCTTGATTTAACACCGATTGCAACAACGCGAGCATTCGCTCTTGATCGAAATGGCCATCCAGCAAATAGGCATCTTGCCAATTACGCAATTCTAATTGACCGCTTTGTGCAACGGTTTTGGTGTTAATGCCTGAAGCGCTTAAATAATGTAAATGTTCGTCGCGCAATTTCGGGTCGACAATATGGAACGCTTTTTCACCCCTTTCCAGTCCTTCTTTGATAAACGGCAGCAGTATCGGGTATTCTTCTTCCTTAGAGTGAAAAAAGGCGCAAATATGATTATGGACTGCCAGCCTGGTGCCAGCGAGGTTGATGGGTTGATGATCTTCAGCGAATTCCTGCTGAGTTAAATGAGTGTTAGTTTTTGAATGCATGGTGGCCGCCTCGCTTGGAATAGGCGTATAAACGATAACACAGGCCAATGCTTTCAGGAGTATATATGTTTCCGCATTCCAAATTTAGGCAGTGCTGAATTATGATCCAAGATAAACCAAAGCGTAAACTGTGTTTCCCTTTTTCCGCAAATTGAATAAAAAAAAGAATTTTTACGAGTTATCAAATCAGTTGGCCTATGTTGACCGGTTTTATTAAATTATTCCAGATTTGAAAAAAACAATTAATGTAAAGTATTCTTATTTCGATTAATATCAACTATTATAACTATAGTCAATAAAAAAACGGCATTGTTTCCTGATTTTTGATTGTAATTGACGTATCGCTTAATGTTGAGCAATGGGGCGAAGCAATTATTAGCAGCAAGCGAAGTCGCAACTCATTGCATATTGAACTTCACTTAATCTTAATGAAGGAGGAAACAATGAGCGATGAAACTACCGAAGTTGTACAAGAAATTAGCACCTTAGTTGCGCAGGCCAAAACCGCGCAACAAGCGATAGAAAGTTATTCGCAACAACAAGTCGATCGTTTGACTACGGCCGTGGCGTGGGCGGTGGTTCGTCCGGATCGCGCGGAGAAATTGGCTAAGTTTGCGGTTGATGAAGGTGGTTTCGGTAATTGCAAGGACAAATTGACGAAAATTCGCAATCGTATAATTGGTACTCTGGCGGATATGGAGACAGTCAAAACTGTCGGTGTGATTGAAGAGCTACCCGACAAGGGTTTAGTAAAAATCGCCAAACCTGTCGGTATTGTCGCGGCCCTAATTCCGACTACCGGTCCTGATGCAACGCCGCCATTAAAAACATTGCTGGCGCTAAAAGGCCGTAATGCCATTATTATTGCAGCCCATCCGCGCACTCAAAAGACCTCGCTTCTAGTTGTCGAGATGATGCGAGAGGCTTGTGTTCAAGTTGGCGCACCGGCCGATTTAATACAGGTGATCAAATGCCCTTCTCTGAGCAAAACCCAGGAGTTAATGCGCCAGGTTGATATAATTGTCGCCACTGGCGGTGAAGCAATGGTCAAGGCTGCCTACAGCTCCGGAACGCCTGCATACGGGGTTGGAGTCGGCAATTCAGTGCATGTGGTGGACGCTACTGCGGATATTGGCGATGCCGCTCAAGCTATCGTCAACGCTACAACATTCGATTACGCTACCAGTTGTCTGGCTGATAATGCGGTTGTTGCTGAGCAAAGTATTTACCAGGCATTGCGGGATGAGCTGTTGGAGAGGGGGGCTTATTTATGCAAAGCCGAGGAAAAATCCCGTTTGCAACAGTTGATGTGGCCAGAGCCGGGGAATGCGGTCCCTGCTGTGCAGGTCATTGCCAAGTCCGCTGTTCATATTGCCGAAATGGCTAATATTAGCATACCGGAGGATAAACAATTCTTGATTGTCGAGGAAGATGGCGTTGGTTCCGAGCATCCCTTTTCCGGCGAAAAATTATCCGTAGTATTGGCCTTATTCCGTTATCATAACGGAATTGACAACGCCATAAAGCAGGTGAATGCTATTACCGATTATCAAGGACGCGGTCATACTTGCGGCATTCATAGTCAAAATCCTGATCACATTATGCGTTTAGCATGGTCTACAAAAACTGCGCGGGTTTTGGTTAACCAAAGTTTAAACGAAGGCGCTGGCAGTCCCAGGAATGGCTTACCTTATACCTTAAGTTTGAGCTGCGGTACTTGGGGGGGCAACATAACTACAGAAAACATCAACGCCAGACATTTTATCAATTTAACCTGGGTATCGTACCCGATACCGGCCAAAACGTTTGATGAACAAATGCTTTTTTCCCGGCATTGGGAGGAATTTGGCCGCTAATTTATTTTAGTAGCTTGCCTGGTAATTTTACAGACATACAAGAGCCAAGAGTGGGAAATGTGTGTTGGGATATGATTCTTTCTAAGGATAAAGATAAGTAATGCTTTGGGGGCGGCGTGTTGAAGCGGGGAAGGCTGGAAGGTTGATTAAGAATGAAAAATAAAGGTGCTCTGTCCTCTGTTTTCCTTCTTTTTAAATAAGTGGTTTACGATGAAATTTCATAGTAACCGGATATTATCGCATATTTACCGAAAAGAAATTAAGCCCCGTCTGTTGCTAAAAAAGAAAAAGTGCATACAAAAAATGTGGCTATATCGAAAGTTGATTTTGCTTAGGGAGGTGTTTATAATCCCATAGCTGAGTCGATACGGGGGCAAGTATGGCAGTAAGGAATGAGTTTTCCGCTGTCAAGAAGGTTATTATAGTACAAGCGTTTGTGGCTATTGTGCTTTCAGTTGCTTTTCTGCTGGCGGGTGGCGTTAAGCAAGCAATATCCCCTTTATCCGGAAGTCTTATTGCACTGTTGCCCAGTTGTTATTTTGCTTATAGAGTCTATTTAAGTAGAAAGCTGGAAGCGAAAAAGATGGTTCGCGCTTTTTATAGAGGCGAAACGACAAAAATTTTGCTGACGGCTGCTTTATTTGCAATGGTCTTTCAAATCCCCGATATAAATTTATTAACACTGCTCATTGGCTATGTGGCGGTGTTGTCTGTGTATTTTTTTGCCTTGTTATGGCGCGAATAATGTTTGTGAGGAAAAATGGCTAGCGAAGGTGGCGCGACCGGTTATATTGTTCATCATTTGACACCGCTGTCAGTTGGTGAGGGTTTTTGGACATTGCATCTGGATACCTTGTTTTTTTCAATGGTGCTGGGTGGCGTTTTTATCTGGTTTTTTAAATCGCAGGCTGAAAAAGCGACTGCCGGCGTACCTAATATGACGCAGAATATTGCTGAAATGTTGGTTGAATTTGTAGACGGGCAGGTGAAGGATAGTTTTCACGGCAAGAGTAAATTGATTGCACCGTTGGGTTTGACGATTTTTTGTTGGGTTTTCTTATGGAATCTAATGGATTTGATTCCGGTCGATTTGATGTCATTAATTGCCAGTTTGATGGGGATAGAGTATTTAAGAGTGGTGCCCAGCACCGACTTGAACGCGACTTTTGCGCTTTCCATCAGCGTCTTTATTCTGATTATTTTCTACAGCATTAAAATTAAAGGCGTGTTCGGCTTCGCCAAAGAGCTGACTTGTACGCCGTTCGGCCCATTTTTAATGCCTTTCAACCTGTTGTTAAAGGTGGTTGAGGAAATCGCTAAGCCCATCTCGTTGGGGCTGCGGCTATTCGGTAACCTTTATGCAGGCGAGTTGATCTTTATTCTGATCGCATTGTTGCCGCCGTTAATTCAGCCGGCGCTGAGTTTTCCCTGGGCTATATTTCATATTCTTATTATCGTGTTGCAAGCCTTTATATTCATGGTGTTAACCATTGTTTATCTGAGTATGGCGCACGAAGATCACTAATCGCTTCTTTTTTTATTTTAATTATCATTTAGGAGATACTAATGGAAATCGCATCATTGATTGCTGAGGTTCAAGGCCTGACAGCTGTTGCCGTAGGTATTATTTTAGGTATGGGCGCTGTCGGTACGGCGATCGGTTTTGGTTTGTTGGGCGGCAAGTTTCTGGAAGGCGCGGCGCGTCAACCGGAATTAGTGCCTATGTTGCAGGTTAAAATGTTCATCGTTGCGGGTCTGTTGGACGCGGTAACAATGATCGGCGTTGGTATGGCGTTGTTCTTCACTTTTGCGAATCCTTTCCTTACTGCTGTACAAACAGCTGCAGGCTGAGACGATATATTCAATAACAGCACTATGAGGAAAGCATCATGAGTATCAATGCTACTCTGATCGGGCAAATGATAACGTTTACGCTTCTGGTATGGTTTA
>SPJK01005987.1_pt1 | contig 23711 bp, 25 predicted proteins | sample 3741771 | NCBI WGS metagenome assembly SPJK01 (sample SAMN10925997, study PRJNA522277) | cold seep metagenome | isolation source: Elba SIP-enriched marine methane seep metagenome, extraction at timepoint T2 | place: Italy: coast of Elba, Mediterranean Sea
GGTGCATTTGAATGGCGCCTCGGAGACGACGTCTACGCGACGGTCGGTGACGATCAGCAGGCTTTGTATTCGCTTAGCGTGGATAATGTCATGGAAGCCGCAATTGCCGCTCAATCGGCGGCGCTCGCCGAGGCGGCTGCCGGGTCTGATCAACGGCGATAAAAAAAGCCGACCTGGTGAGGCCGGCTTCTTCATGATTTCTGCGAGAGCCCTATTCGTCGGCGCTGTTCAGTTCTTTCTGCAGCAGCAGCTGTTCGCCAACATTCGAGTAATGGTCATCCTGATCCCCGGCGGCCAGCGTCGGACGGCATGATGGCGCGCAGTCATAAGTATAATTGGCCCCAGCACGCTTCACGCTGACCCAGGTCGCGGTATTGGCTGTGACGACGACATCAGAGGAATGCAGCGTGTTGCCTTCCTTGTCGAAGATCATCAGATTTGTGGTGCCGAATGATTTCCCGGTGACGAACAGCAATTTGTCGTCATGTACAGCGACGTCAGCGACGTTCGGGTTGCCGATAATCACACTATCGGCATTTGCCTTGAGCTTCACAGCTTTCGCCTTGCCGGCCTCGACAGTGATTTGTCCGGCATGCGCGGCAAATGCAACGAGCGCCGCGGCGCAGCCCGAAACAGCGATCTTGGTAATGGAAATCATGGGAATTCTCCAGCAGTTGCGACCATCTTTGCCGCAAAGAGGTTATTCGAATCCTAAGACAGGCGGCGCGCGCCGTGTCCATCACTCTATAATAGGGACGTGTCGCCCATGCAGAACCAGCTTGGAGAAAAACGTCAGACTGCCGCGAAGTTTCAGATTTGATTCACCAGATCTTTAGAGGCGAAGCGTATGAGTGGCGGCGTTCGAGGGAACTTGAGCAAAATATGGGGACGACAACCTTTGCATGGTGGGAGTCTCTAATGCAAAAATTCTTTTCCAACAATTCTGGTGCCACCGCGATCGAGTATGGTCTCATCGCAGCTTTGATTGCTGTCGCTATTATCGGTGCGGTCACGGCGCTTGGAACGAATGCGTCGAAAACGTTCAACGAAGTTGCAGTCCAAATGGGCTAAGGACCCGGCGCGCGATCGCCATTTCCTCCTGGCGGGCCATCTCGGCGCGCTAGAATGTGAGGGCCCGCCAGCAATGGCTTGGCGGGTCCATCACTGCCCCAGTCTGTCCGCGGTGGCAGTATCAGGGGTTTAATTGCGTCTCAAACGACCGCCGGTGGACACAGGTCGTCATTCCATCATCGTGGTGTGCACGCGTGCAATCATGCTCAGCATTTCAGTACTTGAACGGCCATCGCGCAGGGTCCGCAGCGGGTTAACAAGCGCTTGCGTAATCTTCAGAAACTTTCTGTTTTGATTCACTGGATTTTCAGCGTGTTGGCGTACAACCAAACTCGTTCCGGGGACAAACCCAAGAAATAACCGGGACTTCTATAACCTGCATAGTGGGAGTTTCCAATGCGTACGTTTTTGAAGAATGAGTCTGGTGCAACCGCCATTGAGTATGGTCTTATTGCTGCCCTGATCGCTGTTGCGATCATCGGTGCTGTGACCGCTCTTGGTTCTAACACCTCTTCTACCTTCGACAAAGTCGCCCAGCAAATGGCGTAAGACTTTACCGCAAGGTAGGCCAAGAAATTGGCTTGAAGCCGTCGGGTTCGCCCGGCGGCTTCTTTCATTTGGGGCGTCAAGTGATCCTTAAATCCTTTGCTGTAGGCAGAGTGCAATTGCCGTTTTCCAAGGACCGTAAGAATGATCCTCGCTTTGTTTGCCGCCAGTTTTTTCGCGCTCTGCCTGTTTGCCGCTCTGATCGATATTGAGACGCTGACAATTCCCAATTGGCTGAATGGGTGGCTGGCCTTCCTGTTCGTGCCGACAGCGATCATCGCGGCGCCGGGCTGGGATGCAGCCGGCCTGCACGTTTTGGTCGGTCTGATCGCGTTCATCGTTTCGGTCGGCTTGTTCTTTCTGGGCTTCTATGGCGGCGGCGATGCGAAGTTCATCCCGGCGGTCATGTTGTGGCTTGGGCCCGCCGGCGCAGTTCCATTTCTAGTTGCAACTGCAATGGCTGGAGGCGTTCTGACCATCCTGATCGTGATCCTCAGGGCGCTCGTTCCGCGAGGTGTGACCCCTGGATTTGGGGTTGCGACCTTCGAAGATCGCAAGGGAATTCCCTACGGTGTGGCGATCGCTGCGGGCGCATTTTATGCGGCGCCAGCCTCTCCACTTCTTACTGATTTCTTAAGCCAAATCGCCCGATTCAGTTAACCATGCTTTAGCTTCGGCGTGGAATATTGCGGAGGAATGGCCTCCGCTTTTCGAGGGGCCTTGTAGGGAAAAAGGGCTCTTTCATGTCTCCGATGCGACTCATTATTCTCGCAGTTGCGCTGGTTGCCGCTGGCCTCGCTGCGTTCCTGGTCCGCAACATTGCGAGCCAACAACCCACGGTTGTCGAAGGCCCTACCGAGACGGTCGAGCGAATCGTCGAGGTTGAAGTGTCCCAACAAAAAGTTCTGGTCGCTCGCAGCGACCTCCGCGTCGGGACCTTGCTGACGCCGGACGACTTCAAATGGGAGAACTGGCCTGAGGCGACAATCAACCCGGCCTATTTCACCCAGGACTTTGCCCCTGATGCGATGGAGACCCTGACCGGCAGCGTGGTGCGCACCGCAATGTTCGTGGATGAGCCCATCATGCCGCAGAAGATCGTGCAGAAAGGCGAGACCGGCTTCATGGCTGCGCTGCTCGCGCCTGGTAAGCGCGCCGTGACGGTTGAGATCTCTCCAGAATCTGCCTCGGCGGGCTTTATCCTGCCGGATGACCGCGTTGATATCATTCTGACAGAGCAGGTTGAGCAAGTTGGCGTCGACGAAGATGCGCCGCCAATCATGGTCACAACCACGATCCTCGAGAATGGCCGCGTGCTGGCGATTGATCAGACGTTTGGTGACGTTGACGGCATTCCGACCCTGACCGGCTCGACCGCCACGCTGGAACTGACACAGGGACAAGCTGAACTGCTCGCCCGCGCCGCGCGCGTCGGAGAATTGTCTCTGACCCTGCGCAGCGTCGCGGATGCCGGATTTAACGAAGGAGAGGCCTTGGCCGATGTGGACTCGCTGGATCGTGTGCGCACCGGGTCAAGCAAAGTGATGATCTATCGCAGCAATAAAGTTGAGGCGGGGGGCAGCTGATGAAGCGGATATCGCCATTTGTAACAGGGGCAACACTGACCCTGGCTATGGGTCTGGTCCCGATGAGCGCGCTCGCTCAGGTTCAGATCACGGAAAACCCGATGGGCGTCAGCTCGCTCGACCCCGGTGAAACCGGGGTTACGCGCGTTGTGAAACTAGGCACGAACAAGTCGATCGTCATCGATCTCGACCGGCCTGCGTCTGACGTCATCATTACCAATCCGCTGATTGCGGACGCGACGGTTCAGACCGCGCGCCGCATCATCTTTCGCGGCGTGCAGGTCGGACAGACCAATGCCTTCGTGTTTGGTCCTGACGGGCGGCCCTTGATCAATCTAGAGATCACCGTCGATCAGGATACCGCTGTCATTGATCAGATGATCCAGCGCTACGTTCCGGATGCGCGCGTGAGCGTGGAAAGTGCCAATGGAAACCTGATCGTGTCCGGTACGGTCGACAGCCTGGTTCAATCGGATCAGGTGATGCGTCTGGTGACGACCTATTCGCCGACTGGTGATGCGACTGGCGTCGTCAACATGATGTCGGTCCGCGCGAAAGACCAGGTCATGCTGGAAGTGCGCATTGTCGAGATGCAGCGCACCGTGGTCAAACAGCTCGGCATCAATCTCACCGGCACCACCACGTTCGGCGATCTGGCGAGCCAGGCATTGTCGCAACTGTTTGATACGGCGGGTCGTCCGCTATTCTTTGATCCGGTGCTTGGATTGAACAATAATGGGCAAGGCGAAGCGCTCCAGGCGTTGCAGGCAACCACGCCATTCTCCAACCGGTTCCAGATTTCGAGCTCCAACACGTTCAACATTGCTGGCGGATCGCTTGGCGGTTTGTCGACAGAGGTCGGCTACACCAACTTTGTTGGCGGCACGGCGCAATCATCGCTCGGGGCCAAGTTTGATGCGCTTGAGCGGGTCGGCATTGTCCGCACGCTCGCCGAGCCGAACATCATGGCTGTCTCGGGCGAAAGCGCGAAATTCCTGGCTGGCGGTGAATTCCCGGTACCGGTTTCGCAAGACGAAGAAGGCCGCATCGGGATTGAGTTCAAGCCGTTCGGTGTTGGCCTCGCATTCACGCCGGTCGTGCTGTCGGAAGGCCGAATTTCGCTGAAAGTCTCAACCGAGATTTCCGAACTGTCCAATCAGGGCGCCTTCCAGGGCCAATCAGTTGCGGGTGTCACCGCGGATGGCCAAGTGGTGACCGCGCAGACGCTGACCATTCCATCGCTGACGGTGCGCCGCGCCGAGAGTGTCGTTGAGCTGCCATCCGGCGGATCGACCATGCTTGCTGGCTTGATCCAGTCGCGCTCGCGCCAGACCATCGACCAGTTGCCGGGTATCAAGAAACTGCCTGTGATCGGGTCACTGTTCCAGTCGCGCGACTTCATCAATGAAGAAACCGAAATGGTCGTGATCATTACGCCTTACCTGGTTGATCCGGCACGCAAAGACGAACTGAAGACTCCGGCCGACGGCTTTGTAAATGCCTCTGACCCGCAGACGATCTTCTTTGGCAAACTCAACGCTCAGTATGCGGAAGCAGGCGAAGGTCTGTCCAAGGACAATTACTCTGCGCCTGTTGGCTTCATTGAGGAATAAGTGAGATCATGATGATGAAAAAACACCTTCTGATCGGCGCCGCTTTCAGCGCGACCCTCGTGATTACCGGCTGTCAGTCGAATGGCTCAGCCGGGCACGTGCCGGCTGAATATTTCTCGGGGACAACACTGGATCGCAATCCGATCGGTGTTTCTCAGCACACTGAGTATCTTGAAGTTCAGATGGACGACCGCGACACCCAGCTTCGCGTTGCCGAACTGATGAAAGTTCGCGCCTTCCTGGATGATTATACCGATGTAGGTCATGGCCCTCTGGTTGTGTCCATGCCGCACAAAGCCAGCAATCCGCAGCTTGCTGTCGGCGCTGTCGCTGAAGTGCGTCAGCTCGCCTGGGAAGCAGGTGTTGGATACGAAAAACTGCTCGGTGCCTCCTATAATGCCGACGGCCGAGCCTCGACGCCCATCATCATGGCGTTCAAGACCTATAAGGCGATCGCGCCGAAATGTACGTCACTGGCGCAGATCGATGTCACCAACGCGGTTTCCAACAGCGACCTGCCGTCGCTTGGATGTGCGGTGCGAACCAATATGGCGGCGATGATTGCCGAGCCATCCGACTTGCTGGGTGGCCGCGAGCTCGATGAAGGCGATCTTGATCGCCGTAGCCGTCAGCTCGAATTGTGGCGCAATGGCGAAACCAGTGCAGCCGTGCGGAGCGATGCCGAGTCGGCGGTCGTTTCGAACGCTGTGAACTAGGCGTGTGAGTAACACGGGGAGTGAAGTAGATGTCGAATGATAACGCGCTTTTCGAAGACGATTTCGAAATGGAATTCGAAGACGATTTCGATTCCGCCCTGGCGACAGTGCTCGACGAAAGCGCTGAGGTTGAGGACGTTGATCTCGACGCGCCAATGAAGGACCTCGACGAGTTCGAGCCTGAAGACACGCTGCAGGAAGCCGCACCGATCGTCTATTCCGACCATGAAGAGGGCGGCTATCGGGCCATTCCGGCGATCTCTGCGATTGCCTTCTGCGAGACCAGCCGGACGACCCAGCTCATGGAAGCGGTCGCCAATGACCGGCGCATGACGCAGGCCAATGTCTCGACCATGGAAGGTGGCCTGGAAGCGGCGATCACCTATCTGTCAGAGAACACCACGCCAAACTTGCTGGTGCTGGAATCGTCGGCGCCGAATGCCACCATGATCGCTCAGATTGATGAGCTCGCATCGCATTGTGATGAGGGCGTGCAGGTCATGGTGATTGGCAGCACCAATGATATCGGTCTGTACCGCCAGCTAATGGCGCGCGGTGTCAGTGAATACCTGGTGCCACCTGTTGCGCCGGTTCAGATTGTCCGTTCGATCAGCCAGCTGTTCGCTGATCCGGATGCACCTTTTGTCGGCAAGTCGATCTCCGTGATCGGCGCCAAGGGCGGCGTCGGCGCGTCGACGATTTCGCACAACCTGGCCTGGGCCTTGTCTGAGAGCACGCATGTAAACACCGCACTCATCGACCTGGATCTGTCATTCGGCACAACGGCGCTCGATTTCAATCATGAGAATCAGCAAACCGTCGCCGATGCCCTGCTGGCACCGGAACGTGTCGATGATGCCGTGGTGTCGAAACTGCTGTCAAAAGTGACGGACCGCCTGTCTTTGTTCACGGCGCCAGCGACTGTTTCGCAAATCATGGACATCCCCGCCCATTCCTACTCGACCATTGTCGACACCGTGCGCCGCGTGATGCCGTTCGTGGTACTCGACCTGCCGCATGCCTGGAATGAGTGGACCTATCAGACCCTGCTCGGCTCTGACGAGGTTATTCTGGTCTGTCAGCCGGACCTCGCCTCGCTGCGCAACGGCAAGAACATGATCGATGAGCTCAAGGCCCAGCGCCCGAATGATGCGCCGCCCAAGCTTGTGCTGAACATGATGGGGGTTCCCAAGCGTCCGGAAATCCCGACCAAGGATTTTGCCGCGGCGATTGATGTCGAACCTTCGATTGTCTTGCCGTTCGATCCGCAATTGTTCGGCACGGCATCGAATAATGGACAGATGATTTCTGAAACCAATGCCCAGGCAGATGCCTCGGTGGCGATCGATCAGCTGGCCGGCGACCTGACGGGTCGCGAGGTCGTGATGCAGCAGAAATCTCTCCTGAGCAAACTGCTCGGGAAATAGTGATTTAGAAGAGGGATTTCCCGATGGCATTTGGCAAACGCTCAGGCGCAGCAAATCCGGCAAGTCCTGCCGCGCGCCCCACTATGCCTGCCGCTCCCAAACCGGAGGCGCCCGCGCCTGCGCCGGAACCCGCCGTGGCCAAAAAGGCTGCGCCGCCGCCGCCCAAGCCTGCTGAATCCAAGGAAAAACCGAAACCCGCTGCGCTCAAACCGCCAGCGGCTGCCGAGCATGAAGAGACCATAACCAAGGTCAATGATCGCTCAGAGGAATATTACGCCACCAAGACGACGATCTTCAACGCGCTGATCGACACGATCGACCTCGGTCAGCTGGCCCAGCTTGACCAGGAAAGCGCCCGCGAAGAAATCCGCGACATTGTCGTTGAGATCATCGCGATCAAGAATGTTGTGATGTCGATTTCAGAGCAGGAACATCTGCTCGACGATATCTGTAATGACGTGCTTGGCTATGGTCCGCTCGAGCCGCTCCTGGCGCGCGATGACATTGCTGATATCATGGTGAACGGCGCCGACACTTGCTATATCGAAGTCGACGGCAAGATCGAGCGCACGAATATCCGCTTCCGCGACAATGCGCAGCTGATGAATATCTGTCAGCGCATTGTGAGCCAGGTCGGCCGCCGCGTCGACGATGCCAGCCCGATTTGTGACGCGCGCCTGCTGGATGGCTCTCGTGTCAACGTGATCGCCCCGCCGCTCTCGATTGACGGTCCGGCGCTCACCATTCGTAAGTTTAAAAAGGACAAGCTGAAGCTTCAGGATCTGGTGAATTTCAAGTCGATCTCGGAAGCCGGCGCTGAAATCCTCCGCATTATCGGCCATTCACGCTGTAACATTCTGATTTCCGGCGGTACCGGTTCAGGTAAGACGACGCTGCTCAACTGTCTGACAGGTTTCATCGAGCCAGGCGAACGCGTTATCACCTGCGAAGACTCCGCCGAATTGCAGCTGCAGCAGCCGCATGTTGTGCGTCTCGAAACGCGCCCACCAAATATTGAGGGATCGGGCGCCGTCACCATGCGGGACCTGGTCAAGAACTGTCTGCGGATGCGCCCTGAACGGATCATCGTGGGCGAGGTGCGTGGTCCCGAGGCGTTCGACCTGTTGCAGGCGATGAACACAGGCCATGATGGCTCGATGGGCACGCTGCACGCCAACAGCCCGCGCGAAGCCCTGTCACGGGTTGAATCCATGATCACCATGGGCGGCTTCAGCCTGCCCGCGAAGACCATTCGCGAAATGATTGTCGGTTCGGTCGATGTCGTGGTGCAGGCCTCGCGTCTGCGCGACGGCTCGCGCCGCATCATGTGCGTGACCGAAGTCATGGGCCTGGAAGGCGATACGATCGTTCTTCAGGACATTCTCAAATACGAAATTGAAGGCGAGGATGGCGATGGCAAGATTGTCGGCCGCCACCGCGGCACCGGCATCGGTCGCCCGAAATTCTGGGAACGCGCGCAATATTACAATCTCGAGCGAGATCTTGCGACGGCTCTGGACGATTTGGAGTAGGGCATGGATCTCAGTGGTGACACCCTCATCTATGTAATCGGTGCGCTGGCTTTCTTCTGTATTGCCGGACTGGGCATCGCATTTACGGGCAATGCCGACACCGAAAAGGCGTCGAAGCGTGCACGTCAGCTGGCTTCGGGTGAGTCGACCAGTGGCCGCCGGGACCGCAATGACCCGAATGCGGCCCGCAAGAAACAGACGCAGCAAATGCTCAAAAAGCTGCGTGAACAGGACGAGAAGCGGCGCAAGTCGCTTATGGCGAACGATATCCAGTCCAAGATTGATCAGGCCGGTCTGGAAATGCCAGCCCAGGTCTTCTGGATCATCTCGATTGTGCTCGGCGCAATGGCCGCTTTCGGAGCCTGGTATTCCGGTGCAGATGGCCCGCCCATGATCCTCGGCTATGAGTTCAAGTCGCGTCCGCTGACGATTGCGGCTGCGGGCTTCGTCGGCGGCGTCGGCCTGCCACGCTTCGTCCTCAACTTCCTGACCAAGGGTCGGAACAAGAAGCTGATGAACCAGTTCGCCGATGGTATCGATATTATCGTTCGCGGTGTGAAATCCGGTCTGCCGCTGAACGAATGTCTTCGCATCATTGCGCGGGAAAGCCCGGCCCCGCTTGGTCCAGAATTCCAGCTGCTGTGTGACAATCTGCAAATGGGGACGACGACTGAGCGCGCCTTGCAGCAATTCTACAAGCGCGTGCCTTTGTCGGAAGTGAATTTCTTCGTGATCGTGCTTTCGATCCAGGCCAAGGCCGGTGGTAACCTGTCCGAAGCGCTCGGCAACCTGTCCGGGGTCATCCGCTCACGCAAGATGATGCGTGAGAAGATCAAGGCGCTGTCCGCAGAAGCCAAGGCCTCTGCTGGTATCATTGGCTGTCTGCCATTTGCGGTGGGCTTCATGGTCTATCTGACCACGCCAACCTACATCATGGAGCTGTTCACCAGTTCCGGTGGTCACACTGTCTTGTTCGTGGGCTTCTGCCTGTACGCGATCGGCATCTCCGTGATGCGCAAGATGATCAATTTCGATTTCTAGGGGGCCGCGTTGGGAAACTTTGCAACATCCTTGAGTGATCCAGCCACCTTGCTGTCCATGGTGGTCGCAGTGGCCATGTTCATGACCATTGTAGGCGTGATGTTGCCGGCCCTGAAAGGCGATAAGCTCGAAACACGTCTCAAGCAGGTCTCTTCGCAACGCGAAAAACTGCGCCGTGCCAACCGCGCGCAGCTGGAGCAAAAGGGGATCAAGCGCGAAGCCAAGGGCACGATCAGCGAAATTACCAAGAAGCTCGATCTTCAGACCATGCTGGAAGATCCGAACATTGCCAACAAGCTGGAACAAGCTGGCCTGCGGGGCCCACGGCCGCTGACCATCTTCTATTTCTGCCGCTTCCTGTTGCCATTCATTGGAGCGGTCGGCGCGTTTGTCTACATCTTCTTCGTCAACGACCATGATCTCTCGCCAGCGATGAAATATGGCTCGATCATTTTCGGTGCTGCGATCGGATTCTATGCGCCGAACCTGTATGTCGGCAATATCGCGCAAAAGCGCCAGCAATCAATCATGCAGGCCTTCCCGGATGCGCTCGACATGATGTTGATCTGTGTTGAATCCGGCATGTCGATCGAAATGGCCTTTGCCAAGGTTGGCGCGGAAGTCGGCACGGCATCGTCAGAGCTTGCCGAGGAGTTGCAGCTGACAACCGCCGAACTGTCTTACTTGCAGGAACGCCGCATGGCGTATGAAAACCTTGCCCGCCGGACCGGTCATGAAGGCGTGAAAGCTGTGACCATGGCGCTGGTGCAGGCCGAACGCTACGGTACGCCGCTCGGCGATGCGCTGCGCGTGATGTCCAAGGAAAACCGCGAGATGCGGATGCAGGCAGCGGAAAAGAAGGCTGCGGCGCTTCCGGCTCAGCTGACCGTCCCGATGATCCTCTTCTTCCTGCCGGTTCTGTTCCTTGTGGTGCTCGGACCAGCGGTCATCAAAGTGATGCGGATGCAGGCCGAAAACGGCTAAGCGGGCCGCGCCGCGCATAATTAACTGAGCAAAATGAAGGTTGAGGCGCTAGTCGCCTTGCGTGCCGCGAAGCTTTGGCCGCAGGGGCACAACCGGCGGACTTTCCGCGGCGCCGGCGATTTCAGCGCCATCAGGTTCAGCCATCGCCTCAGATTGGACGTTCGCTTCATTCAGGTCCGGCATCGCTTCTGACGCGCCAGGCGTTCGCTCGAGATCAGAGATGACTTCATCGAGGTTCTGCAGGCTGTCATAGTTTCGCGTCGGCATCACCATCTGGCGCAGCACGGTCTGGTTGGCCTCAACGCTGCGGGTTGGCGCCGAAGGATCAACCGCTGCCATTTCGTCAAACCGTCCTTGCAGACCGAGGATGAGCGCCAGGTTCTGGCGTACGCGAACATCCGCGCCCGGTTGTTCCGCCGCCTTGCGCAGCGCCGCTTCGGCTTGATTCAGCTGTCCGGTCAATGCCAGGGACAGGCCGTAATTTGAAAGCGTGGAAACGCGTTCCGGCTCACGCTGCAGGGCGATTTCATACGCATCCTGCGCTTGTGCATGGTTTTCCAGGCGATCGAATGCGAGGCCAAGTCCAGCCAGTGGGGCCGCCTCTGTTTCCGGCGCAAAATCGGCGCTGCGAACAAAAGCCTGCGCGGCCTCGGTCGGTTTGTTGGCTGACAGAAAGGACCGCCCGAGTTCGAGATAGAGCTCGTAACTTTGGGGATGGATCGGCAATGCCGTGGTCGCGACTTCGACAACCCGGTCGTGACTGCCGATTCGTCGAAGCGCGCGCATGAAGGCGATCGTCGTCTCCAGATCGGCGGCATTCTTCTGATATTCATTGGCCCAGAAATTGGCCCGCGTAATTGGGTCGGAGCGTTCTGCCTGCGCGATTTCCTCTGGCGTTGCCGGGACCAGGGCCTGCGAGATTGCGTCCTGATAGGCCTGTTCTTCAGCCGATAGCGGTTCGGCCGCGCCCGTCGTTGCACACCCCGCCATGGCGATCAAAGCGAGACCCGGAAGGGTGCGGATAACAGTGTTGGCTCTGGACATTTTGCAGGCTCCGAGGCTGTAAGTGGAGCGAACATGCCAGTGACCTGGTCAAGATCAGGTTAACAAAACTGGCTCTGCTATTAACTTGTACGGAAATTGAGATGCCTCATCACCCCGCCTTGATCGCAACTGCTGATGCGCCCGCGAAACTCCATCTGTTCTCCGCTGACGATTGGGGCGATGACAAGCAGACGTCCGACTTGCCTGATGCGCTGACAGCCCTGGCGAAAGCGAACGGGTTCAAGGCCAGTTCTGGCCAGTTCGTGGTGCGGGCGAATGGAGATGGTGCGATCGTCGATGTGCTCGGTGGGCTTGGCGCCGGCACGGATGGCCTGGCGGTCGCCGCAATATCGTCGAAACTTCCCGAAGCAGACTATGAAATCGCGCGCGATGGCGGCTACTCGATGGCGCACATAGCGGCCGGGTGGAGTGACGGGGCCTACCGCTTTGATCGCTATCTCAGCGATAAAGCGACGCCGCCGCGCCTCGTTGTCGGTGAAGCCGACGATGGCGAAGCGATGATGCGCGAAGCGACGGCAATTGATCGTCTGCGCGATCTGGTCAACACACCCGCCGAAGATATGGGGCCGCCGGAAATCCAGGGTACAATCAGCGATTTGGCCGAACGTCATGGGGCAACGCTTGAAACTTTGATCAATGACGCCTTGTTGGAACAGAATTATCCCATGGTGCATGCTGTCGGCCGCGCCGGACCGGAGGCACCGCGACTGATGGAGCTGAGCTGGGGCGACGAGAAACACAAGCAGCTCGCCATTGTTGGCAAAGGCGTGGCTTTTGATACTGGCGGGCTCAATCTCAAGCCTGGCGGTTCTATGCGCCTGATGAAGAAGGATATGGGCGGCGCCGCGCACGCGATTGCGCTGGCGGAACTGGTCATGGGCGCCAATTTGCCTGTACATTTGAAGCTCTATATTCCGGCTGTGGAAAATGCGATTGCAGGCGATGCGTTCCGGCCAGGCGATGTGCTGTCTAGCCGCAAGGGCCTGAGTGTCGAGATCGACAATACCGACGCCGAGGGGCGGCTTATCCTCGGTGATGCGCTGACCCGGGCGAGTGAGGAAGATCCTGAACTGCTGATCGATTTCGCCACCCTGACGGGTGCGGCGCGCGTCGCACTGGGCCCGGATCTGGCGCCATTCTATACCGATGATGAGACGCTGGCGGCAGACATCGCGTCAGGCTCGGCAGCCAGCCGCGACCCAGCCTGGCGCATGCCGCTTTGGGCGCCGTACAAGTCGATGCTGAAAAGCCCGATTGCTGATCTGGTCAACAGCGCCTCTGGCGGCATGGCCGGGTCGATCACGGCGGCCATCTTCCTGAAACAGTTCGTCGACGCCAAATCCTGGGTACATCTGGATGTCTGGGCCTGGCGTGACGGCAAGTATGGTCGGCCAGCCGGCGGTGCAGCCTGCGGCCTGCGGGCGGTTTGGGAGATGGTGCGTTCGCGATACAGCTAACGTGCGTCGCCGATGACAAAGCGTGGGCCGACACCCAGGCGCTTCGCCTTGTCGTCCGGATTGTAGAGACTGCAGGCTTTCAACGACAGGCAGCCACAACCAATACAACCGTCCAGACGTTCGCGCATGCGTTCCATCATCGCGATGCGCTCGTCCAGGGTCTTGCGGAACCGGCGCGAAATCTTGGACCAGTCAGCCTTGGTGGGCGTGCGCCCTTCCGGAAGTTGCGCCATGACGTCTTTGATCTGCTCGATCGAAAGGCCGATTTGCTGAGCAATCAGAATGAAAGACAGGCGCCGAATGTCGGAGCCTTCATAGCGGCGCTGATTGCCGTCATTGCGATCCGGCGTGATCAGTCCCTTCTTTTCGTAAAACCGAATGGCGGACACGGAGAGCCCCGTTCGGCTTGCCAGGTCCCCGATTGAAAGCCCGCGTTTCATTGCCATGAAATTTCTCCAAGAAAAAGCTTGACCTAAACTTAGGTTCAGGAATTACACGATCAACTCCAATCAATCAAATGACGGAGTTTTCTATGTCAAAAGCTATTCTGGAACACATCAATATGACGGTCAGCGACCCGGACAAAACGGCTGGCATGCTGAGCGATCTGTTCGGTTGGAACGTTCGCTGGAGCGGCGACTCCATTCATGGTGGGCGCTCGGTTCATGTCGGCAATGATGAAGATTATGTCGCCCTCTATAGTGTCGGCTCGCCGCGCCCGCTGAAAGAAAATGAGACCTATCGCCTGGCCGGCGCGGTCAACCATCTTGGCATCCTGGTTGACGATCTTGCTGCAGCTGAGAAACGCATTCTCGAATATGGAATCAAGACTCACAGCCACCAGACTTATGAGCCTGGCAGCCGGTTTTACTTCCACGATCATGACGGCATCGAATATGAGGTGGTGAGCTATGCTTGAGGGCTTGATACACTCTTATTTGGGAGCATTCGGGCGGGGCTGGGCGCCGCGTGACGAATTGGCATATCCTGTGCACGAAACCCGACAGAAAGGTTCACGGTTAACAATCGCCGGGGATGCAGGCATAGGATCGGGACATGCAACGCGACGAACTCGAACAAGGCGCAACCGCACAGGGCATGGCGGCCTTCAGCCTCAGACGCTCTAGCGGCTGTGCGGCGGTAACGCCAAAAATCGCGCCGCCAAAGACCCGGGTGAACGTCCATGGCTGACAGATATCCGGACTTCATTATTGGCGGCGCGCCTAAATGCGGGACCACCTCGCTGCACTTCATCCTCGATCAGCATCCTGAGATTGGATTGCCCGAGGATGAAATCCACTATTTCGATGCGGACGATCCGATCACCCACCCGGACTTCTTTTTCGAGAAGAAGGGCGAGCTGGTTCACTATGATAACAGCCCGGACAATACAGACTTCCTGAAAGCCTATGCGGCGCGGTTTGAGCCGTTCCACGAGCAATCACTGATAGGCGAGGACTCGACCACCTACCTGTTTTCACAAGTCGCCCCGCATCGTATCAAGGCGCTGTTGCCGGAGGCGCGCCTGGTCTTCATGCTGCGCGATCCGGTGAAGCGCGCCTATTCGCAATATTGGCACCTGGTTAAAAGCGGCCGCGTGACCTGCCGGTTCGAACGCGCCGTGCATGAGCAGCGATCCCTGGTGCTCGGATCAACTTATGCGCCGCATCTCAAGACCTATATCGACCTGTTCGGGGCTGATCGGGTCAAGGTCGTCCTGTTCGAGGATTTCATCGCCGACAACCAGGCCACGATCGACAGCGTGACGGACTTTCTTGGTACCGATCGGATGCAGGTTGACGCAAACGCTTCCTGGTTCAATCGAACCAAATACCCGACCAATCTGTCCGGCCAGTTGGCCCTCAATCAGGTCGGGCGTCACATCGTGAAATGGCGTTATGGCGATCATCTGGAAACGCGTGAGGGGCTGGCCACAAAGCTGCGCCAGAAAATCCACTATCAATGGTTCCATCGGATCAACCCGATCTTCCTGAAAGCTGACCGGCCGCAGCCCATGAAAGAATCGACGCGGGTCTATCTTGCCGATCACCTCTCGCGTCGCAATCAGGGTCTGTCGGACCTGCTCAATCGCGATCTGTCCGAGCTCTGGAAAGACTTTACCGGATAGCGCCCACGGCTTCGTGACTCGCCAAGCGCGAGAAGCACGTTAAGTTCGCCCTCAAACAGTTGAGGGTGAGACGAGACATGCTGAAACATTCCATTCTGGCCGGTACTTTGGCACTGGGCCTTTCCGCCTGTGTGAGCATCACGACACAATCAGTCGAAGCGCCATCGGTCAAACCGGATATGCGCGCGCTGGCGACGACGCCGGTGATTGACCCTGAGCCTATTCTCGGCCCGGGCGATCGTCAGCCGTCCGGGCGTACACTCGGAACCCGCTCTGCCGTGGTTGCGCCGAATGCAGCCGCTGCGACAGCGCATCCGCTGGCGACACAGACCGCTCTGGATGTGATGAAGCGCGGCGGCAGCGCCATGGATGCGGCGATCGCAGCGAACGCCATGCTCGGCCTGGTCGAGCCGACCGGCAACGGCATTGGCGGCGACTTGTTTGCCATCGTCTGGGACCCGCAGTCGCGACAACTTTACGGCTACAATGGCTCCGGCCGTTCGCCCATGGGCGCGACGCTGGAAGATATGCAGGCCAAGGCCGACCAGTTCATGGACGGCGAGGAGATTCCACCCTTTGGCGCCGCGCCTGTGACGGTGCCCGGTACCGTGGAAGCCTGGGGCGCGTTGCATGAGCGGTTTGGCCGATTGTCGTTCGACAGTTTGATGCAGCCAACGATAGAATATGCCCGCAATGGCGCGCCGATCCCGGAAGTGATTGCCTATTACTGGCAATTCGGACCGCGCCGCTTCGGGCCGGCGCATGAGAGCGGCATGCTCGAAGAATATGACAATGCCAGGAAGACCTATTTCTCGCCAACACCGGTCGAAGGCTCTCTGTTCCGCAACCCGGATCTCGCCGACACGTTGGAGCGTATCGGGCAGGCCGGACCAGATGATTTCTACACCGGCGAGATCGCCCAGACCATGGGCGCCTATTTCGAGCGCATTGATGGCTATCTCCGCTATGAAGACTTCGCCGCGCATGATGGCGAGTGGGTCGAGCCGATCTGCGTTGAGTATCGCGAAGAGGTGAAGCTCTGCGAACTTGGCCCGAACACGCAAGGCGTGGCGGCGCTGCAAATGTTGCAAATGCTGGAGCGCTTCGATCTGCGCGAAATGGGCTATGGCTCAGCCGACAGCCTGATGGCGCAAGTGGAGGCGAAGCGGTTGGCGTTTGCGGACCGCGCCGCCGGGTATGCGGACCCGGCATTTAGCGGCATTGACCCCAAAGTGTTCGTGCGTCCCGGATACAATGCCGAACGCGGCGAGCAAATCGATCTTGCGCAAGCCATGGCGCCGCCCGCGCCCGGCTATGCAGGCGCCGACGCCAAACTCGAAGACGGCGACACGACCTATCTCACTGTCACCGACAAGGATGGCATGATGGTCTCGCTGATTCAGTCCAATTATCGCGGCATGGGCTCTGGCCTGGTGGCGGACGGGCTTGGCTTCATGTTCCAGGATCGCGGACAGCTGTTCAGCCTCGATCCGGCGCATCCAAACGTGTTCGAACCCGGCAAACGCCCGTTCCACACAATCATCCCCGCCTTCGCCTTCAAGAAGGACATGCCGGGCTGTCAGGTCCGTGCGGTGGCGCCGGAAGTGGCCTGTCCGTATGAGCCCTGGCTTAGCTTCGGCCTAATGGGCGGCGGCATGCAGCCACAAGGCCACGTTCAGGTCATCCTGAACCTGATCGACTTCGACATGGGCCTGCAGGAAGCCGGTGACGCGGCGCGCTGGGAACATCGCGGCGGCTGCGAGCCGACGGACGATTTGAACGGCGATGCGTGCGAGGATGATATGGGTGTCGTCCACCTGGAGAGCGGAATTCCGGTTGAGGCCCGCCTTGAACTCGAACGCCGCGGGCATACCGTCGAGTGTTGCCGCGCAAATGGCGGTGGCTATCAGGCAATCATGCGCGACTTCGAAACCGGCGCCTGGATCGCCGCAACAGAGATGCGCAAGGATGGCAATGCGGATGGGTACTAGCAGAGGCGCGGTCTGACCCTGCTGCCACAAGTTGGCAGGACGCCCATGAGATAACCGGCTTGGTCCTAAACAGAGCAGGAGCAAGTCAATGACCGAACCATATCCAAACCGCATCGTCTGGGCGGAAATCCCCGTGGCCGACATGGCCCGCGCGCAAAAATTCTATGAGACCTTGTTCGAGGAGCCGCTCAATCTCATCGATCAAGAGCCAAACCCGACAGCGATGCTGCCCTATCCAGGCGGTGTTGGCGCGGCAGGGCATCTCTACCCGGGCACACCGGCCAAGCGCGGCGAAGGCATTACCGCACATGTCGCTGTCTTCAGCGAACTTGATGCTGCCATGGATCGCGTGAAGCAGGCGGGAGGGGAAGTGGTCTCTGACGTCATCACCATCCCGGCCGGATCGTTCTTCTACGCGATCGATACCGAAGGCAATTCGCTCGGCGTGTTCAAAATCTAGGGAAAGTGAAAGCGGCCAGTCCGCGTACAGTCTTTGGTCTCGTTTAAAATACTTTACGTGGCTTTGAAAAGCTGCGCGGACTGGCAAAGCCGCTTCCTACGGGTGTGACCGTAGCACAAACTTGACCTTACGGCAATTTGGTTGGGTTTGCGGGCGATGAGGGCTTTATGGACTGGACCGGTGGAGACCGTCGCGCCATATCCAGCGACATGGATGGGTTCGCAAATCTGCTTGAACGCCTGCTGCTGACGCCTTCGCGAAACAGCAAGCTGGCATTGATTGCAGACTATTTCGCAACGCAGCCTGATCCCGAACGCGGCTGGGCGCTGGCGGCGCTAACCAATGAGATCGACCTGCCTGGCGTGAAAGCCGGGCTCGTGCGCCGACTGGCCGAGCGTAAGGTCGATCATGAACTGTTTCGCCTGTCCTATGATTATGTCGGCGACCTTGCCGATACGGTCAGTCTGATCTGGCCAGTCGAGCATGGCGCGAACCAAGTCCCGAGCCTCAGCGAAGTGGTCGCGCAGCTCTCTGATGCCACAAAAGCGCAAGGTGAGCGGTTGATTGAGGGGTGGCTCAATGCGCTTGATTCGCGCGGCCGCTGGGCATTGTTGAAACTGGTCACGGGTGGATTGCGGATAGGGGTGTCGGCCCGGCTCGCGAAAGTCGCGGCGGCGCAGTTTGGCGACGTCGAGGCGAGCGAAGTGGAAGAGATCTGGCACGGCCTGGAGCCACCTTATCTCAGCCTGTTCGCCTGGCTCGATGGCGCTGCCGATAAACCGAAACCAGACGTTGCTGCACCGTTTCGTCCGGTCATGCTGGCGCATCCATTGGTGGCCAAAAAAGACCGGGACAATCCTGATGCCATCGATCCAGACCTAATCACGGCTGAGCATTTCGCGGCCGAATGGAAATATGATGGCATTCGTGTGCAAGCGGTCGCCGAAGGCGAAACCCGCCGCATCTACACGCGCACGGGCGATGATATCAGTCACACCTTTCCGGATGTGCTGGCGGCGATGGATTTCGACGCCGCACTGGATGGCGAGCTGCTGGTGCGCGCGCCTGATGGCGGCGCGGCGCCGTTCAATGAGCTGCAACAGCGCTTGAACCGAAAGACGGTCACGAAGAAACAGATGGATGCCCGCCCGGCCTTTATCCGCGCCTATGACCTCCTCGTTGAAGGCGATGAGGATATTCGGCCGCTGACCTTCAAACAGCGTCGCGCCCGCCTGGAAACATTCGTGTCAGGCCTTGAGACTGATCGCATCGATCTGTCACCGCTGGTAGACGTGACCTCCGTGGCTGCGCTGGAGGCGGCGCGCAATAATCCTCCCGCGCCCGAAATTGAAGGCCTAATGCTGAAGCGCTGGGACAGCGTGTATGAGGCCGGACGCCCGAAAGGACCCTGGTTCAAATGGAAACGCGATCCGTTCCTGGTCGATGCGGTGCTGCTTTATGCCCAGCGCGGGCATGGCAAGCGGTCGAGCATCTATTCCGATTTCACCTTCGGGGTCTGGCGAGAGGTTGATGGCGTCGATCAGCTGACCCCGGTGGGGAAGGCCTATTTCGGGTTCACGGATGACGAGTTGAAGCAGCTCGACAAGTTCGTCCGCGACAACACGCTGGAGCGATTTGGCCCAGTGCGATCGGTGACCGCCACCAAGGATCACGGCCTGGTCCTGGAGGTGGCATTTGAAGGCCTGCAACGCAGCCCGCGGCACAAATCCGGGATCGCCATGCGCTTTCCACGCATCCATCGCATTCGCTGGGACAAACCCGCAGCGGAGGCCGACCGGCTAGAAAACCTTGAAGCATTGTTGCCAGAAAATGCGTGATGGACTTGCCTGAAAAGCCTGATAGGGCGGACACATGAGCTTTCGCGATTTCATCCTGCTCGCTGCTGTTTGCTTCGTCTGGGGCTTGAACCTGGTGGTGACACGGTGGGTCGTCGCGGACGCCGGCGTGCCGCCAATCTTCTTCGCCGGGATGCGCTTTGCCGGAATATTCCTTGTCCTGTTCTGGTTCCTCCGACCCATTCCGAAACATCTGGGAACACTGTTCCTGATCGCCATGGGCATCGGCGCCGTTCACTTCGCGCTTCTGTTTCTCGGCTTGGCCAATGCCGAGGCGAGCGCGGTGTCGGTGGTCGGGCAATTGGGCGTGCCCTTCTCGACCCTGATGAGCATGGCCTTCCTGGGTGAGAAAGTCGGCTGGCGGCGCGGGCTCGGGATCATGCTGGCCTTTGCGGGAGCGATCCTCATCGCCGTCGATCCGACGACGTTCCAGCTCACTTATGGCCTGCTCTATGTTGTGGTCGCAGCCCTGGTTGCGTCCGGCGCCGGGATATTGATGAAACGCATGCCGTCGATTAGCGCCTTGCAAATGCAGGCCTGGATCGGCCTGTTCAGCTTCGCACCTTTGTTCGCGGTTTCCGGCCTCCTGGAAAGCGACCAGAATGGCTGGGCGGCATTCATTGATGGCGGATGGCTGGTCTGGGCGGCGACCGCGTTCGCTGTGCTCGGTGTCAGCGTCTTTGGCCATGGCGGCTTCTACACGCTGATCAAGAAGTATGACATCTCGCTATTGTCGCCGCTGACGCTGATGACCCCGATCTGGGGCGTCATTCTCAGCGTCGTCCTGCTTGGCGAAGTGTTGACCTTGCAATTGGTGGTCGGTGCCGCAATCTCACTCGGTGGCGTATTCGTTATACTCGTGCGGCCAAATCGCGCTATGCCTGAAGCCGCGCTAGGCGACAAAGTGAGAGGCATCAAGGAATGAAGATCGAGGCTCTGCCCAGCCCTAACTTCAACGATCGCAAGCATCCGATCGATATGCTCGTGCTGCACTATACCGGCATGGAGACGGGGCAAGGCGCACTCGATCGTATGCGTGATGAGGCCGCCGCGGTCTCGGCGCATTACATGGTCTGGGAAGATGGCCGCGTGGTGCAACTGGTTGGTGAGGACAAGCGAGCCTGGCACGCTGGCGTGTCTAAGTGGCAGGGCGGTGAGGATCTGAATTCACGCTCAATCGGCATTGAAATCGTCAATGGCGGCCATGACTGGCCTTTGCCCAACGGCGTGTTGCCGCCTTTTCCGCCTGCGCAGATCGAAGCGGTGATCGAAGTGTGCAAAGGCATCCTCGAGCGATGGACCATTCCGGCCAGCCGGATCGTTGGCCATTCCGACATCGCGCCATCTCGGAAGGATGATCCTGGCGAGCACTTTCCATGGAGCCAATTGGCGCGTGCGGGAATTGGCGTCTGGCCATTCCTGCAATCTGAAGCCGCGCAGGGCGAACCCGAAACGCGGTCTGATATCGATGGGCGTCGGCTTACGCGTGGCGACGAAGGCGAAACCGTCCGAACGGTTCAGGACCAGCTGGCCGCGATTGGATATGACGCTCCTGAATCGGGCGTCTATGATGACGAGACAGAAGCTTGCGTCCGCGCCTTTCAGAGACGGTGGGCGCAAGATCGCGTGTCTGGAATGGCGGATCAGGTGACGCTTGAACGGATCGACATCATCGCGACTATGTATCGAAATTCCAAAAAATGAATCTTGAAACGGACGCATTTGCGCATTAGAGCGCACGATCTCCTCGTATTGCTGCGGCTGCTGACCCCGCAACCTGATCGAGGACAAGACAATGACACATCGAGGCCGAGCCTGGCGTCGCCTGCAGCGGCGCAAGCATGGCTCACACACATTCAAGCCCGCGCCGCGTGCCTGCTGGCAGGAGAAATCCTGGCGCCTGCTTTACTTTCGCTCCGCCAAGTTCAAACGTGCGCAACAGCTGGGCCGGTTCTGGCCACATCGCGAATGGGAGACTGTGTTGAAGGACGCTGAACCAATTCGAGTGCTGTTCATCTGCTCCAAGAATCAATGGCGCAGCCCGACGGCTGAGCAGGTCTTTCGCCGCGAGCCCGGCCTGGATGTGCGATCAGCGGGAACGGCGAGGAGCGCGCGGCGGACGGTCAGCATTTCTGACATTCGCTGGGCCGATCTGATCCTGGTGATGGAGGACAAACACCGCGCCCGCCTGCGCGCCCAGTTCCGCGACGAGTTGCGCTATAAGCGCCTCCATTCGCTCGATATTCCGGACCTGTATCGATACATGGACCCGGACCTGATCGAGCTGCTCAAGGACAAGGCGTCAGCGCTGATCTGGGCGGCCTAATCCGGCGCCACCTGGAGGGTCAGGGCAGTTGTGTAGCTGCGAATATCGGTCTCCGCGCCCGCGGGGGCCGGTGCTTGCAGGCGCACCATGATCAGATGGGTGCCGGGCTCGGTGAAGACGACGGTGAAGATGCCGTCTTCATCGGTTTTGCTCAAAGTTCCGCCGGCCTGATTGAGGCGCTGGACCTCGTTGGTGACGAGAACCGTTTTGTGGGTGACCGGCGCGCCGTCCATCATCACGCGACCGATGAACAGGCCGCCGACCCTGGCACTATCCGGGTGCAAAGCGGGCTCGATCGCGAGGCGACCGACGCTGGTCCGGATAGCACCCCAATCCGGCGTGCCGACAGTCACATATGCGTCTGTGACTGTGGCGGTCTGGGAGGAAAGGATTGGGGTGCCTTCGGGGACGACGACCGGGTCGGCGTCAGTGCTGTTGACCAGATGGTAGGTGCCATCGAGCAAGACATATTCGCCTTTTCGCCCTAGGCGCTCGCCCGTTGAAATGCGCGTTGTGCCGGGCGCGGTGATCGTGTGCTCGAGCACTGTCATCTTAGCGAAGGACTCGGCCCGGTCCGGCGCGGTGGAGGTGCCGTCTGGCGCGATGACTTCATAAGTGTCGGTCCGCACCGCATAGCGCGGTTCGCAGCAATAATCATTGAACGCCACTTCCACCGTGATCGTCTCGCCTTGATCGGGCGAGAAGGTCGACGGTTTCACATAGGCGGTGTCCGCTGCAGCCGTGCCCATCATCAGGCAAGCTGCAACGATGGAAATGGCCTGGCGGTACATCAGTAATCCGTGCTCGCCAGTTTGGTGGTCGGGCGCAGTCGATCGGCCAGCTGCCCGATGTCAGCGGTCACGAAGCTGTTGATGACCGCGCGGGCTTCAACCACAGCCGGTTCGAGGTCTTTCTCGCCATCCTTGACCGCGCCGGCGAGGTCGAGGAGCGGCATGTACAGGTCCTCGGTTTCACCTTTGATGGTGATCGCGAAGCGCGCGTTTTCGGCAGCGATGCGGTCCCACTCGGCGCGAACACCGGCCCAGAACGCGGCCGTTCCGTCCCAATACGCTTCTGCGGCGGAGACCGGATAGTCGCCGAACGCGCGATACGTATTGACGCCAACCTCGCGGACCAGAACCTGCGGTGTGCCGTCCAGCATCAGCTTGGAATTGTCCTGCTCATGCACCCAGCCCCAGGGCGTGATGACATGGCGGTTTACGGCATCAACGGCGTGATAGTCGTCGCGTGTGGTCATGTCGCGGCGGGGCAGGGGGCGCCATTCATGCGCCGGCGTCCATTCAGCGATGCCGTCTTCATAGGTCCAGTTCGCAACCGCGCCGTAGCGCGGGGCATCATCGACCTGATAGACGGTCTGCGACCAGGTTCCGGCGCGTTGGCTGGCGGGCACGTCGCGCCATTCCCAGGCATTGCCACCGATAAAGGTCAGGACGCGCGCCGGTTCATATTGCCAGTCCTGGCGCCAGTGCTTGACCACGAAGGGGGCATCGTCTGGGCCGACCACCAACAGATGTTGAAGGCTGATAAAGTCGCCGCGGTCTTCGATGACGCGCACAGATTCATGGCCGCCAGACAGTTTCGGGTCTTTCAGGGCGTAGCCCTCTACGAAAGGCACTGTTTCGGTGAAGTCGAAGGTGACTTTGTAGTCCCCTGTCATGGCGAGAATGGACTCGCGATCCTGTTCAAATGAAGCCGATTCGACTTCGGAGACCGGCGCGTCCGCGAGGGACACGGCGGTCGTTGTGCACGCCGGTGCGGCGGCCAGGATCGCAAGGCTTGCAGCGGCGGCAAGCCGGGTTCGTTTCGTCAGCATGATGGTTCCCCGTATCGAGACATGAGTGATTGGAATGGCTTGTTGATAATGAAAGTAAGAATCATTTGCAATAAGGAA
>SPJK01108932.1_pt1 | contig 23604 bp, 22 predicted proteins | sample 3741771 | NCBI WGS metagenome assembly SPJK01 (sample SAMN10925997, study PRJNA522277) | cold seep metagenome | isolation source: Elba SIP-enriched marine methane seep metagenome, extraction at timepoint T2 | place: Italy: coast of Elba, Mediterranean Sea
TCGAACAGGCGTTGACGCTCATCCGGCATGGCCGACCAGGCTTCCCAGCCGTGCACCGTAGGCATGACCTGAATGGAAGAGGCGATCAGCCGGATGTCGGCTGGCTGCTGCAACTGATTTTCCAGCCACGTCCATTGCGCGGCGCCGAGCATGTCCTGCATCGAACCGGATGGCGCTGGCAGATAGCGCTCCTTGCCTTTGGCGCCCCACTCATCCGTCGGCGTCAGGGCAGAGCGGAAGAATCGCGTGTCGAGCATGATGACCTGAACGCGCTGCCCTTCCGGGCCAAAGCTGCGTGCATAATAGGTGCCGGGCCATTGCCCGACATCTTGACCGTCGAGGCCCCAGAACACTTCATGCACGCGCTCGGCGAGGCCGCGGAACGGAAACTCCTTGCCGGCATCATTGGCGCCAAAATCATGGTCGTCCCATGACACCATCATTGGATGGGCGGCGCGTACGGCCTGGAAATCCGCACGAGCGGCGAGGTCAGAAAACGACTCGCGGACCTCATCCAGATCCGGTTGGTTGTTCACATAGTTTCGGCCATCGCGGTCGCCATAGACGTTATCGCCAACCATCAGGAACAGGTCCGCATCTTCGCCAGCAATGCTCTGCATCGCGGCGGATGGTCCTTTCTCCTCGTCCAGGCAGGAGCCGATCAGGATTGTCGTCAGAACCGCATCTGAAGCAGGCAGGGTCGCGCCTGCCCCCGCAGAGGGAAGGGCGTCATCCGAAATCGTGTCGTAATAGAGCTCAAGCGCGTCTTCGGCCGTGTCCGGCTTTGGCGTGAATATGTTGATGCCGCCGCCTTCGGTCACGCAGGCGCCCAAGCTAAAAAGAGCTGCCAGTGAAATCACTCCACGCATGATGCTCATCTCCCGTAAATAACTGCCCAACTTCCCGCGCGGGAAGCCTGACAGACTTGATACGGGTTTATCGCGTGAATCAAGCGGTGAAGAAAATTTCCCACATCAATCGGCCGGGCAGGAAGGAGAACAGACCAGCGATCACCATGCCGCCGACAAACATGCCAGTCATCGTGTGCCGGTGCTTCTTGATGTCCCGGCGCCGGATCGCGGCAATGCCAAATGGCAGGCCGATCATGGTCCAGGCCGAAAGCGCGTGGATCGGGCTGTAATTGTTACCCATGATGCCGGTGATGAAGAAGGACGATATCGCCGTCACGGACATGGCGATCACCCAGGCCCAGCCCAGCGTCTTGTGCAAACCAAACCCTTTCGGCGCACAGAGCAAGACTAGTCCAATGGCGAAGGTTGTAATGGCGCCGGTGACGTGGATCTGAATCGCCATGGACGCACTCATGATCGGTTCCAGACTGAAGCGAAGCCTGGGCTCAGCTTCCGGGAAGGCGGCGAGAATGAAGTGGCTGACGACCAGATAGATCGCGAACGCAATCAGGATCTGCCAGGCCCAGAATGGAAGCCTGGACACCAGGGCGCGAGGAGAGAGATTGGGAGGAAACGCTGCTTTTGCAGTCATTACGGCTCTCCTCACGCCCAGGTGCCGTGAAAGCCGAGTGGCCAGGAATAATCGGCCTGCCAGATACAGACCGGTCCGTCGCTGACATAAGCGGCGTCGAACACGCAGACTTCACTGGTGCCGGCTTTCAGATTTAGCACGGTGCCGATGAGCCAGGCGTCCGCCTCGCTCGATCCACCGGATTTCGGTACGAACAGGAATTCTTCGACCATGCGGGTTGCGCCAAAATCGAAGGTCGCGCGATCACCGGAGGCCCAATCATGCATCGTAATGGCCGTCGTGCCTGGACGGTTCGCAGCAACGCCGGTGGTCAGCACCGTCAGGTGTCTTTGTTGACCCCGATATTGCGGGTGAACCTGCGGGAACTCGCCCCCGACAATCGCCGACTCAACCAGTGAGGCGTCTCCTTTCGGTGGAATAACGACCTGGGTCAGCACACCATGTTCGTCGCCTGCCGCCGCATTCCATTCGCCGCGTATCTCCGCCGCACCGCCGCCGACGCCGAGAATAGGGCGCTTGTACAGGACGACGTCGAACTTGATCGTGCCGTCACTTTCTTCCCAGGCTGAGCCCGTATGGAAGAACATGCGAGCAGGCGCCTGCGCCCAGCGCTGATTGGAAAAGTCGTCCTTGTCCACGATCAGCATCTGCAAGCCATGTTCAGGCTGCCATTCGAAACCGGCGACAACGGGGGGACGAAGGTTTTCGTTGACCCAGGGCTGCACCAGAATGATCAGGTGGCGATCGGTCATCGTCCAGTCATGGATGTAGGCGGCGCGGCCAATATTCACCATGCCGAAATCTTCCAGCTGGCCCGACTTGGCGATGCGATAGATGCCGACCCGCTCGCCGCCGACGGCCAGGTTCCAGACGCGGCCATCCGGCTCGACTTTCGGGTGCGCCAGGAAAGGCATGCCTTTGAGATCGTCGCGCCAGGTCTTGGGGCCTTTGGTCGAGAGGGTCTCGGCATCCATGGCGAAGGCAGATCCTGCCTCCCAGAGCGCCAGGAGTTCACCATTAACGACCAGGACGGACGTATTGGCCGCGTTCACATCGTCCGGGCCCTCCACGGAAAAGCTCTCATCCCCCAGTGTCCCGAAGCCGGGCGCCAGGAATTTCCCGGCGGACTGTTCTTCGCGGCGCTTCTTGGTATCGGCGAACCGGGCCTGGTGAACAGCGCGGCCATCTTCGATGGCAATGCGGTGAATGAGGCCATCGCCATCAAACCAGTGACTGGCATATTCATCGCCATACTGCATCTGTGCTGGCCCATTGCGATAGAGCGACCCTTTGAGGTCTGCCGGGACCTTGCCGAAAGCGAGGGTCATGGGCGCAGGATCAAAACCGCCCGCAGGCGCGCTGCGATAGCCGAGATGCCAATCCGGCATTCCGGGCGCGGCGGGGATGGCAGGGATGGGGCCAGCGCTCACACAGGCGCCGAGTGAACCGGCAAGTCCTACGCCGCATCCGGCTTCGAGAAAGTGTCGTCTGGAAAGGTCCATGATCGCCTCCGTTTGTGTCCAGCCGGACTAGTTCATCGTGATCGTGTGGGCGGTGCCTTCGGCCTCGACCGAGAATTTGGCATCGTCCCATTTGGCCGGGCCAAACCGGCCTTTGGCATCATTGGAAAACGCATATGGCTCAGTCGGCATGCCAAATGGATTGGTGTTCATTTCGCCGTCATCGTTGACGTCATGATAGAGCCGCACGGCATATTCGCCGGGTTCCAGGCCCTCAAACGTCACCGTGACGCTGGTACCCTCGACCGTCAGATTGGCGCCATCCACCGCGCCGTCACCGTTGTATGAAGCTTCGTCGAACAGGCCGAGCATGATCGAGCCTTGCTTCTTGGCAATGCCCTCGACCGTCACAGTGAGGTCAGAGGCCGAAGCCAGTGGCGCAGCGATCAGGCAAGTTGAAAGGGCAGCGATGAGAGAAGAGAGGCGGGTCATGAATGTCTCCAGGTCAAGTTAAACTGAGCAGGTGGGCCTGCCGTGGAACAAGACATCGCAGCCAAGCCGAACCGGCGCAGCTCATTCTTCGTTTAGGGGCTGGAATCCTTCGCGAAATGCAGCCATTGTCATTCGCGAAACGTGAATGAAGGGGCCATGCAGTTTGCGTATCGTGACTGAAATCGCAAAGTTCAGCGGGATCGTTATCGGCCTCGGCCTGCTCTTCTCCTGGCTCGGTGTTTACGACACGGGCCAGGTGCCGTTTTACAAGCGGTTCGTGTTCTGGACGGCCACCATGGCCGTCGGGGCCGGTAGCGCCATGTTTGTAGCGCCGTTCATGTGGAACGAGCGATTTGAACACTGGCCAGCGCCGTTCAAGATCGCCATCGTCGCCTTCACCGTTTCGTTTCCAGTGACCGCAGTGTTGTTCGTGTTCAATGGCGGGCCCTACAGCCTCAATCATGCGATCGTTCAATTTGTTTACGTGCTGATCATTTCACTCATCATCTCGACCGGGATGTATGTCGCGCACGTGTTTGACCAGGCCAAAGCCGCGACAGGCGATGCCTCATCCGACCCTTTAGCGACTTTCATGGAACGCCTGCCGATCAAGTTTCGAACGGCCGAGCTGCACGCCATATCTTCGGAAGACCACTATTTGCGCGTGCACACGAGCCTTGGCGAAGAAATGATCCTGATGCGCCTCGCCGATGCTGTCCGCGAACTGGCCGGCGCGGACGGCCTGCAGGTGCATCGTTCCTGGTGGGTCGCCAAACAGGGCGTTCGGGACGAGAAGCGCGTTGATGGCCGCAGCTTGCTGGTCTTGCCGTCAGGCACGGAAGTGCCCGTGTCGCGCTCCTATCGCGCCAAGGCGAAAGAGGCCGGGCTGATCCGTTAACGGGCGTTAACCATCAAATTGCCTTATTCGAAACACGCATAGCCCCTATTCTGTATCAACAGTGTTCATCAAGGACGTTCGTCCCCATCTGGCCGTTAACGAAACACAACGGCAAGATCGCCAGAACGGAAAGATAACAAGATGAGCAACAATCACATCCTCTCCCGCAGCCTGACAGTTCTGTTTACCGGTATCACCGCAACGACACTTTTCCTGGTCGCATTTGCGCCGAGCGCGCCTCTGTTTGCAGGCTAGGATGCACTGGCCGGCGCGCGTGGTTCACACGGTCCTGCGTCTTACAGCCCGGCCAGGAAACGCTCCAATGCGGCATTGGTTTCAGCAGGCGCTTCCTGTTGCACCCAATGGCCAACGTCTGGAATGATCGTGGTTCCCCGAAAATCAGTGCACGCCATGCCCGCAGCTGCGAACGCGTCGACACCCGGCACGAAGCTGCGCACAGGATCACGCGCGCCGCCGATGAAACAAGTCGGCATATCCAGCGTCTTGCCGCGATAGTCCGCCAGTTCCTGATGGTCGAGATCGAGCGCGCGGTAGCGATTGAACGGACCATGATACCCGCCTTTGTCCAGCGCATCGACGGACACTTGAAGATCATCGTCCGACAACCAGGACGGCAGCGGGTCAGGATCGATCAGGCCGTCCAGCAAGCCTGAAGCGGGTGATTTGTCTTTGCCAAAGGCGCCTTCGGGTGCATCGCCAGAGATCGAATAGTAGATTTTGCGCAACGCCGCTTTGGGATCGGCGGAAACTTCGGCCTCTACGACGCCTTCTTCCTGGAAATACAACATATAGAAGAAGCGATCCGCATAGACCGCACGCATGATGTCGAGCATGCCAACCTCACCGCCCGGCGTGTACGGCACGCTCATACCGGCAACGGCGCGGATTTTTTCCGGGTAGATAAGCGCTGTTGTGTAGGTGATCGGAGCACCCCAATCATGGCCGAACAGGATGACCGGCTCCTCGCTCAGCGCATCCGCCACAGCAGCAACATCCGAAGCCAGTTGCTTGAGCGTGTAGGCGGCTATCTCTTTCGGCTTGGCGCTATCGCCATATCCACGCACATCCATCGCCGCCACGGTATAGCCTTTGCCGGAAAAATACTCAGCCTGATGTCGCCATGACCAGGAATGTTCCGGCCAGCCATGAACGCACAGAATGACCGGGCCGGACCCGGTAACGTTCACGGCGATTTCGCCCATGTCGGTTTTGACCATTTTCTGCATGTCGAGCTCATCCTCTGTCACAATGTCCTGTGGTCGCGAAGACCGACAGGTTTTGTGCACGCCACTCCTTAAGAAGAGTCAAGAACGGTCGCAAATTTTAGCTTCAAACGCTACGCTTTCGGTCCGCCCGGCATGATCGGGCGATCGCGCCAGGCGCCCTGGCTGCGGACCCGGTCATACATGACCAGCGCCCCAGCGAGGCTGACATTGATGCAGAACTTGGTCGGGATCTTCACAATATGGTCGCAGCGCTCGACCATGGCGGGTGACAAGCTGCCGCGTTCAGGGCCCAGCACATAAGCCGCCATACGAGGATGCTTGAATTCCGGCAGCTCGACCGCGTCATCGGTAAGCTCGATGCCGACCAGCTGACAACCTTTGGGGAAGACCATCTCGTCCATCGAGTCCCAGGCATAGTACGGCACGTTCTTGAACGTGCGAGAGGTATCCGAAAGATTGGCAATCCTGGTCCGGTCGGCCGCCTGGACGGAGAATACGAAGCTCGCCCCGAATGCGTTGGCTGTGCGCATCAGCGCCCCAAGATTCATCGGTTTGGAAATGCCTTCTGCGCCGATCGCGAAATAGCCTTTCATCAGATCACCCCCAGGACAACGCGCCCGATCGCCAGCAGCACCAGCAACAAAACCGGTAGGATAAGGCTATACCGGCGCGCGGTGCGCAAGTGTGCGAGTGGGTTCGGATATGTGGATCGCAAATGCGCAGCTGCAGCCTTCGCGTCCGCATCCAGTTCATCGGCAAAATCGCCGGGCGCTGCTGCCAGGATCACAGCGGCATTCGCCTTCGTGCGGTCTTCAAATGCAGCATTCCAGGCCTTCAGCGCACGCCGCAAGACAAGCGCGATCATCATTCGCATCTGGACGGCGAGCGCGAAGCCGAAAGCCAGCCCGCCCAGCAAAATCCAGAACATCACCACCTTCGTCAAACTCACATCTCCGCTACGTCAGACCTTCACAGCGCCGGTTGCCATGTCTACCAAAGCTCCGTCAACGCATGCGATGAGGAAACTCCCGATGAAAGCCCTGCTCTCAAAAGCCCCTGGCGGCCCCGATACCCTGGTTCTGGAAGAGATTGAAAGCCCGACCCCGGACAAGGGCCAGGTGATTATTGATGTCAAAGCCATCGGGGTGAATTTCCCGGACACGTTGATCATCCAGGACATGTACCAGTTCAAGCCCGAGCGCCCGTTCAGCCCCGGCGGCGAAGTGTCCGGCGTGGTCAAGGCCGTCGGCGAAGGTGTTACCCATCTGCAGGTCGGCCAGCGCGTCATTGGCTCGTGCGGCTGGGGCGGCATGCGCGAGGAACTGGCGCTCGAAGCAGGACGCTGCATCCCGATTCCGGACAGCGTACCTTTTGATGAGGCCGCCGCCTTCGTGATGACCTATGGCACGTCTTATTATGCCCTCAAGGATCGCGCCGATCCAAAACCGGGCGAGAAGCTGCTCGTCCTCGGCGCTGCGGGCGGTGTTGGCATTGCCGCGGTTGAACTCGGCAAAGCCATGGGCCTGGAAGTGATTGCCGCCTGCTCGACCCAGGAGAAAGTCGATTTCTGCCTGTCCAAGGGCGCCGATAAGGGCCTTGTCTATGATCGTGGCCCGCTCGATCGCGGTCAACAAAAGGCGTTCTCGAACGCGATCAAGGAGACGAGCGGCGGCGGTGTCGACATCATCTATGATGGCGTTGGCGGCGATTATGCCGAGCCGGCAGTACGCGCCATGAACTGGGAAGGTCGCTTCCTGGTCATCGGTTTCCCGGCGGGGATTCCAAAACTGCCGCTTAATCTGACCCTGCTCAAATCATGTGACGTACGCGGCGTCTTCTGGGGCGCTGCCGTTGCGCGCGATCCGGAAGCCAATCAGCGCAATCTCGCCGAAATGTTCGCGATGTACCAGGAAGGCAAGATCAAGCCGCATGTGTCGGAAACCTTCCCACTCGCTCGCGGCGGCGAGGCGATCCAGTACCTGATCGACCGCAAGGCGCTCGGCAAAGTGGTTGTGACTGTCTAACGGTTCGACGCGCAGCTGTCTGGATCTGGCGTGGAAGACTGAGACACGCGAATCATTCGACGTCGTCATCTTCGGGATCAGGGTCGGCAATCGGCACGTATTTGAGAAGATCAAACACGTGCCGGTTTCCGGCACGTTCGCCGGTTCCGAACACTGTGTCACGCAGAACGTAGAATACCGGACTGATGCTGCTGGGAATGCCGGACTGACTGCGGTCAGCCTGGTATTGTTCCTCAGACAGCGTCGCCAGCGTCCATCCATCCCATTCTGCGAGCAGGAGTTCATCATCCGGCAACACGGCATCCGGGCGCCGCACGATATAGGTAATTTTCTGATCTGCGGCTTTCGGCTGAAGGGCATGTATGAACCAGGCCGGGTTTTCGCCGATATAGCCTTTGCGCCAGGCCGATTCAGCATTGCGACGCGGCGCGGCCTGTTTGAACAGCTGGTCAAAAGCTACAAAACTCTCAGTGTCCACAGGGGACACATCGTTCCCCTGGATTTCGATCGAGGCACCAAACTGGCTGCCAACACGATGGATTTGTAAGGTCGGCGGCGTCACGATGACCGCCGCTGCGGCACATCCGACGACGGCAAGCGCCGGCAGGACGTTTCGCAGCATCTGTGCATTGGGCACGGCGAGTCGCCACAGTACGATGAGCGGCAAGATCATCACCGGGGCGAAATGATGCGGGAGTATGCGGAATCCCTGCACGTAGAAAAATCCGAAATAAAACAGACTGGTAAGCGTCATTGCTCTCGATATTCGGTCTTGCCAGGCCCAGAACACCAAGGCCATCACGGGCAATACACCGCTGGGTAGAATCAGGAATGCAAAGCGCTGCCATGTATCAATGGTCACAAACCGCAAGCGCTGCAGGATCGCTGAGCCGCCGAACTCGGATCCGATGCTGACCAGGCCGGACGCGACCAAAAAGGTTTCCAGCATCGAATACGCGATGAACACGCCACCAATCACGCCCAGAGCAATCGCGGTATCCTTGATCGGCCACGTCTTCAGCGCATCCGTGTTCAGTGGCCAGAAGCGACTCGACACCAGGAACAACGACCCAGTCCACAAGCCCATCAAGATCAAGCCATTCGGGCCTGCTGCGTAAGACAAGGCCGCAAACACAATCATCCACGCATATCGTTTCAACATGCCGAACAGGACGAAGCCGAGGAAGGTAAATACAATCGCCGGCTCTCGGCTGGTGGGCAAACCAATGTCGGCAAAATACGGATCGTAAGAGGCGTTAAATGACAGGACGTAAGCATAGAGAAGCAAAGCTGCTCCGAGCGCGCCCGCAACGCGCCAGGGGGCAGAAATCTGGTGCCGAAATCGGATCATTTCCATCAACGTGACGGCCAGGATCATCGTCCCGAACAGGAACACCGCACGGACCGCGAAGGCGGTTTCTCCGAACAAGCGAACGAACCACGAAGATGCAAAAAGCTGCAGGACCGCGTTCAAGGTCGGGAAATTGGACAGGATATCCGGAGATCCAGCGAGCCATAATGGGCTGCCCGACTGAACGTATTGCAGCGTCGCCATGAACAGGTGAGCGCCATCTCCGGTGAAGTCTTCCCAGTAAAATTTCGGCGAGAAGAGCAGCAAAATCAGAATGGGAGCGACCAGTCCCAGAACCAGGTCCGGTATGCGTCCAGCAAGAAATTGCCAGGAGATCGGCGCTGATTGATTTCGCAGATAGGCGAATACGAGGCAAAGGCCGTTCAGCACAGCCAGACTGATCGCGAACCCCGACCCGACCAGCGGTGCGCCAAGGACAATCTGGACGCCTGAAGCCATCAGCGAGACAATCAGGGTTGAAAAAGCGAACCCTTTCAACACCCAGACCCCAAAAGTATCCTTTCCCTTGTTCAGCCCGAGGCTGATCAAAAGACCCGGCGAAAGCAAGGCCAGACACCCCGCCACTGTCACCAGTGGAATCCACACGTAAAGGAACGCGGCATGTTGAGGAATGAAATACGGATTGGGTCCATCGGCCAGCCGGTCCAGACTGGTCAGATCAGGAACGGATTGAACGCCCAGAAGGGTGAGCGCCGATGCCAGAACGACAATCGCCGCAAGCGTGCCCAATGGCGCGCCGCGGACGGCCTGGGTCAATGCAGAAGTAAATGAGTACCAGACTTTAGTCACGCAGCCCCCCAAAGACCGACCTCCGCCGGTCTATCTGTCCATCAGGCGATGTTGAGTAATGCGCTGTCACCTCATCTCCCACTCAATCAACCGGACGGTGCAAAATCCTCGCCAAAGCCTGCTGGAATGCCACATCGCATCAGCGACGCGCCCGCACGACGATCACGATCCGGCCACTGATGACCGGCGCTGAACCACGCGGTAAAGCATGAGCAAAATGAACAGACCGCCATACATCACCGTATCATTGACCGGGAAACTCATCGCCCAGAACCAATGCAACAAGCCTAGAAAAGTTCCGAAATAGGTCCAGCTCTGCAGTTTCTTCCAGTTCGGTCCCATTTTTCGGACGCTCCAGTCATTCGAGGTCATGGCGAGGGCGAGATAGATCACCAGATTGACCCAGGCGATGGTCAGGACGGGGTCCCAGAAACTGGACATTATGCGCTGCATTGGCGCTTTGTAGACCCACCAGGCCGTATGCGCGATCACATAACCGAATGCTGACAGGCCGAGATAACGGCGCTGACGGATCAACCAATTGCGACCCGGCATGGATTTGAAGGTCCGCGTGATCGGCGTGATCGCCAGACTGGCTATTGCGAACAGACCACTGAGGACACCTGTCCAATAGAAGAACGCGCCCGGCGACGGCTGGTTGAATTTCTGATTGTAGGCGAGCCAAACCACTGGAACAGTCAGCAACGTCCAGATCACGTATTTATGTGACACCAGTTTCAGCACTCTGCTCACCTTATTCAAATTCGCGTGTCTCAAGCAACTGCAGCAGCCCTTCGGCCTCTGTCAAGCGTATTGAATTTTAATAGAAAAACCGCCCACGGTCTGTTCCGGTAAGGTTCATATTAATTTTGCATTAGGATGATCGTAACCTCTCGACCTGCCTTCTCAGGACGTTATGGGAAATACGAACGCGAGCCAGAATGATCGCGAAGGGACCAATTCCATGTTGTTCGACACGCTAGTCAAAACCACGGCGCTGGCGCTGATCCTGTCAGTCGCAGCATGCGGTGGCGGCGGAGGCGGCGCATCCGCCCCACCCGTTTCGGGCGGACCCGTCTCACCACCACCACCACCACCTCCTCCTCCTCCGCCCCCACCTCCACCACCGCCCCCAAGCGGAATCACGAGTTTTGACGTTTCCACGCTTGGCATGTTGGATGGCGCCTCCGGAGCAGGACGCCAGGAAATGTCTCGAAGTGTGGCGTTTGACAGCACGGGCGCGATGTATGTGGCCGGCGGATTTGGCTCCAGCGATTTTCCGTTTCCCGACGCGAACGCATATGACACGAGTTTCCAGGCCTCAGGCGGAACCGCGCTCGGTAATGAAGGGCCGCTCGACGCCTTCATCGCCAAATTCAACGCAGCCGGTCAATTGCAATGGACGACGGCTTTTGGTGGCCCGAACTATGAACGCGCATATGCCATCGAGATTGACGAAAACGGGCCCAATCCAGGCATCATTATCGCCGGACGCGCCGGCCCAGGCATGCCGACCACCGCAGGCGCGTTGCAGACCAGTTTTGGCGGCGATAGCGCTGCCAATAGCCTATACGGCCAACAGGATGGGTTTGTCGCCAAATTCTCCATGGATGGGCGAAACTTGCGCTGGGCAACTTATTTTGGGGGGTCAGGCCCGGGTTTTGTCCGCGGTCTGGACGTTGATTCCCAGGGCCGCGCGCATATCGGCTTCGTCGCGCAGGAAACCATTCCCTATATCACCGGAAATGCAATTCGTGGGAGCCGACAGGGCTCCGCTGATGCGGTCTATGCGATCCTCTCCGAAGACGGGTCCAGCGTCGACTACGCCACCTATCTGGGAGGCTCGAGCACAGGCTTTATCGAGCCCATCTCGGCGCTCAAAGTTATCGAGAACAATGGCGTGTTTGCAGGCACCTATATCGTCTTCAACGAGAATGCGACGAACGTGCCCACAACAGCGAACGCCTATCAACCAAATCGCGGCGGTAGCGTCGACATGGTGGTCGCCAAGATTGCCAGCAATCTCAGCCTCGACTGGATGACCTATCTCGGTGGCTCCAACGACGAGTTCATGGAAACGCACGGTTTGACCATTGATGGGCAGGGCAGGCCTGTCATCGCCGGTGCAACCGTGTCGAGAGATTTTCCGACCAGCACTGGCGCCTTCAGGACGGCATATAATGGCGGCGGCGCTGACGGCTTTATTTCGATCTTGTCAGCCGATGGCAGCAGCCTCGTCGCGTCCTCCTATTTTGGCGGCACGGGCGCCGATGGGTTAGAAGGAATAGACACGCTGAGCGATGGTTCGCTGGTCACCACCGGCGCGAGCAGATCGGCAAACCTGCCCGCCAACAGCAATTCGTATCAGTCCTTTCTCGGCGGCGGTGAGGATGGCATCCTGGTCCGATGGGCCACGGATCTGGGCAGCATACTCGATTTCACCTATGTCGGCGGAACGGGCGACGATCGACTTTCAGATGTTGATGTCAGCTCGGCGGACGTTCTCGGAATCGCTGGCGCAGCTGGCTCAAGTCCATTTCCGACCGTGAACACCAATGATTCCTCGACCAATGGTGAGTATGGCGCAGTGTATGGCCGCCTGGTGCCGAATTAGGCCGCCGGCACGCAGCTCCTGACCTGATTTGTCAGCAGGCCGGCTTGCTCGAAGCGGCCAGCGCCTCTACCTGCATTCGATGCCTGAACTACCTGAAGTCGAAACCGTCCGCCGCGGCTTGTCGCCTGCCATGCAAGGCAAGCGTATTGAACGCCTTGAGATCAATCGCGCCGATCTTCGGTTTCCGTTTCCGGAGCGGTTTCGTGAACGGGTGGAAGGGGCGCAAATCACCCAGATGGGCCGCCGCGCCAAGTTTCTGGTGACGGAGCTGTCCACGGACGAGGCCTTGATCATGCATCTCGGCATGTCGGGCCGGTTTACCGTGAACAGCGCCGCGACCGCCGATTTCGAGCACGACCCGGGCACCAATCCCGCGCATGATCATGTCGTGTTCCACATGGAAGGCGGCGCGACCGTCACTTATAATGATCCGCGACGATTCGGGTTCATGGAGCTCTGGCCAACAGACCAATTGGACACCTATCCCCGGATTGAGCATCTTGGCCCGGAGCCGCTATCGAACCGTTTCAACGCGGCCTATTTGAGCGACGCCTTGCGCGGGAAAGCCGCCCCGATCAAAGCAGCCCTGCTCGATCAGGCCGTGATTGCCGGGCTGGGCAATATCTATGTCTGTGAGGCCCTGTTCCGATCCGGCATCAGCCCGCGCCGCAAAGCGCATTCCGTGGCCGGTAAGCGCGCCGAGCGTCTTGCACCTGCGATAAATGACGTGATCGCCGAAGCCATTGCCGCCGGGGGGTCATCAATTTCGGATTTTGCCAGCGCGAGCGGCGAACTTGGCTACTTCCAGAAACACTTCCACGTCTATGACCGGGAGGGTGCGGCTTGCGACACGTGCGGTGCAGAAATCAAGCGCATCGTCCAATCAGGCCGCTCCAGCTTCTTTTGCAGCACCTGCCAACGCTAAGGCTCAGGCCCCGCGTTTCTTGCAGAACTTGTTGGCTTTCTTGCCACGCATGGCGCGCTTGACGCAATTGTAATTGCGTTTCTGGCGCTTGCCGAGCCGGGTCAGGGAGGCGGTCAGGACAATGGCGATCAAAGAGGCGATCAGGCCGTATTCGATCGCCGCAGCGCCGCTTTCGGATGACAATAGATCGCCATCCTCCTCGGTCTGAGGAGCCGGTCCAATCAGAAGGTCTCGGCGTGTATACATGTTTACGTCCCTGACCTGGGTCGTAACGCAAATGTATTACAAAAACCTCTATATCGGACCGGAACTATGCCCTGTTTTTACAAGGGTTTTGGTTGCATTCACAACCATCGGTTGCTGCATCAATTGCCCCAGAGACGTTGCCACCAGTTCTTTTTCGGCTTTGGTTCGGATACGCCCACAGCGCTGGCAGAAAAACCGCCATCGGCCATTTTCTGCTTGATCTCGGCCAGTTCCCAACCGGTCAGTCTGGCCAGGCTTTCGGCTTCCTCGTCCCAGCGCGAGACCAGGGTTTCGGCATACTGTCCGGCTTCCTCGCATTGGCCATAATCGCCGCGCCATGGATGGCGCAGGACATAGCGACCCTGATAGTTCTCGCGGTCGCCAGTGACCTGGAAATTGAGGTCTTCCGGGAAAGACTGCCCATCATAGCGCACGTGCAGGCGGGTGACGAATGCGTCCACCGGCTGCGGTCCGGGACGAATGCCGGGGCGCGGCATTGGCCGGATGTCGCCTTGCTGGCCTTCATCCAGCCACATCACGCCAAGCTCGCGCAGTTCCGACCGTGACAGTGGATTGGCGGCGCACGGGTCGCACCAGGACATGTCCCAGGCATATTCCATAAGCACCGCCTTACCGTTTTCTTTCTCGGTCTGATGCTCGAACATGGCTTTGTAGAACTCGCCAAACTCGTCCTTCACGAAGATCGGGACATCCATGTTGGAAGGCAGTTTCACCGTCTTGTAATTGGTCGTCTCTACCCGGCCTTTGCGGGTGATCGCGAACACGAACAGCTCTTGTTTGCCTTCAGCGTTCACCGTCCCGAGGCGGATCGGCAGCATGAAATCATCATCCTCATACGCAACCTGGATCGGACGCAGCATGGACGAGCCGTCATGGCGTTCGAGATTCACCTTGGCGACGAAGAATTTCATCCCGCGTTTGAGATAAGCGCCCACCACTTCTTCAGCACCATCCGGGATGCGATACTCGTTCTGGTTCAGCCAGGTGATCAGGCCATCGCTTTCTTCAGCCGATAGAATGAGAATGTCGTATTCGCCAACTTCGTATTCCGCTTCGATGGTGACACCGAGATCTTCAGCATCCATTTCAACAGACTCCGCCACCACCGGCTGCGGCGGCGCGGACATTGCCATGCGAGAGTTGTACAAAATCCGCTCGCATGGGTTCTCGTCATAATACTCGACCAGGCGCGGGGCGGTGTATTCGTCGAGATGATCGACCAGCGCCGGATTGGCGACATTGATCTGCTCGCGTTCCGGGATGTCGACGACCGGCACGACCATGGCGAACTCGCTGGCCTCGCCGCGATAGTCGGAGGCCATGGTGATCACCGTGCGCTCGTCATCGCGCACCAGCACCACCTTCGAGGCATCATTGAACAGGTCCGTGTCAGCCTTGGCGACATAGAAGCCGCAAAAGGCTGAGGCCGCCGGCGCGCTAAGCGCGAACGATGTGAGGCCGAGGGCGCAGGCCCCCGCGAGGTGTTTCAGGGTCATCTGAGGTTTCCTTTTTGGAGGTCCATTCAAACCGGCGTGCCGGCAGCACGCGATCCAGAACAGGGGTGAGAAGGGCCAGCCCCGCCAGGGCGTAAAGCATGGCACCGCGAATATGATGCTCCCAGCTGAGCCAGGCCGCGAGGGCCGCCACCGCGAATGCAAACAGGAGCCGCGCCAGCCGCGAATCCGGCGTCGAGCGCGGATCGGTAATCATGAAGAAGGCAAAAACCAGCAAGGCACCCGATTGCATCTGATGGATCGGAATGGCCATGGGATCACCGAGATAGAAGGCGCGCCCGAACAACATGGCGGCGAAACCGATCAGGAAACCAAGCGCGATATCGAGCCGCTTGGCGCTCGACAGGACCAGCGCAGCAAAACCGATGGCGAAGGCGGCAAAAATTGGCGCCTGCCCCCACTGGCCGGGCGAGACCCAGGCCGCAGAACCGCCGATCAAGCTGACCGTGACGATGCCAATGCAAGCTGGATTTAAGATATGCTTGCCGCGATAGCGGATCAGGAATTTGGCCGAAATGGCGATAAAGCCGGCCGCAAGCCAGAACCAGAGCGAACTGGCGCGCAACAGGATCGACAGGGAGAGCGAGGTGATCAGTGCCGATTTCCACTGGAAATCCGCAAGCCAGCCCACTGCGCCGGCTTCGAGGCTCGATCCGCGCCAATAGCTGCCCGACTTGGCCCGGCGCTCTTCCTTGCGCGCGTTGACCCAGACGGTCCCGGCAAGCTGCGCCGACATGGCGCCAATGATGGCCGCGATCAGCGCAAGCGGACGAGCGGAAAAATCACTGGTGGAGAAGGAGATACAGAACAGGCCGAACAGAGCCAGGATCTGCCAATGTCTGGCGTCCCGATTAATGGCCTTGAACAGGCCGACCGCGTGCGTCCTCACTCCCATACCGGGCAGAAAACACATTAAATGCGGGCGAATTAGGGCATAGAATTTACAGTTCCGCGACACCTCTGCGCATGGCTCTTTAAGACATCTCTGCTTAGATGTGCTGCATGAGCGAACAAGACACGGTTTCATTTGGCTTTGAAGAGGTCACCCCGGACGAGAAAGTCGACCGGGTCAAAGGCGTGTTCCGCTCGGTCGCGTCCAAGTATGACGTGATGAATGATTTCATGTCCGCGGGCGTGCACCGCCTGTGGAAGCATGACACCATGAACCGGGTTAATCCGCAGCCGGGCGAGCGTCATCTCGACGTCGCGGGCGGCACCGGCGAACTGGCCCGGGCCTTTCTCAGCCTGGCTGATGAAGCCGGCAAGCGGCGGCGCGACACGCGGATCGCCACGGCGATTGTCTGCGACATCAATGATGCCATGCTCGAGGCCGGAAAAGCCCGCAGCGACAATGCTGAATGGGGCGACCGGCTGGACTGGGTCTGCGCCGACGGCACGGCCCTGCCGTATCCCGATCGCAGCTTCGACGCCCTGACCATCAGTTTCGGCATTCGCAATTTCGCCGATCGCCTGGCCGGTCTGCGCGAGTTCAAGCGTGTCCTGAAACCAGGCGGGCGCCTCGCCGTTCTGGAGTTCAGCCAGATGACCGCACCGATGCTGCAAAAAGCTTATGACGCCTACAGTTTCAATGTCATTCCGGCGGTTGGCAAGGTCGTGACTGGCGACCGGGACAGCTATCAATATCTGGTCGAAAGCATCCGACAATTCCCGGATCAGGAGACCTTCAAAGCCGAAATCGAGCAGGCGGGTTTCTCGAACGTCTCGATCACCAATTTCTCTGGCGGCATTGCGGCGCTGCACTTTGGCTGGGCGGTCTGATCCATGTTCAAGGCGCTGGCAGATTATGGACGGCTTTTGCGTGCGGGCACGGCGCTCGCGCGTCATGACGTCATCCTGCCGGGCGAATACCATTCTCGCCTGCCCTTCCCGGCCAAGCTCGCCGGCAAGACGCTGCGCATTTTTGGTGGCGGCGCCAAAGGTCGCCCGGGCAAACGCCTTGCCACCGCGCTCGAAAAGCTCGGGCCCGCCTATATCAAGCTCGGTCAGTTTCTCGCCACGCGGCCGGACGTGTTCGGCGTCGAGACCACCAGCGACCTGTCGCGACTGAAAGACAAGCTGCCGCCCTTTTCAATGAAAGCCGCGCAAGCGGCCCTGGACGAGGAATTTGGCGACGACGCGGCAACGCTGTTTCCGGAATTGTCTGAACCGGTCGCTGCTGCATCGCTCGCGCAAGTCCATCACATGCAGACTGCGGACGGTGCCAAAGCCGTCAAAATCCTGCGCCCGAAAGTCGAAACGCTGATCAGCCGCGAGCTGCGCGCGATGAAGCGCGCCGCGCGGACGGTCGAGCGGGTGAATGTCGAAAGCCGCCGCCTGGCGCCCATTGCCTTCACTGAAACCGTGGCCGAGGCGATGGAGAAAGAGCTCGACCTGCGCCTCGAAGCCGGCGGCGCCGATGAAATGCGCGAGCTGTCCTTCAAGGCTGGCTATTATTACATCCCAGAAGTCGACTGGGAACGTTCGGGCAAACGCGTTCTGACCACCGAATGGATTGACGGCAAGCCGCTCACCGATCCGGAAGCTGCGAACACGCCGGGCATAGATCGCGCGACACTTGCCAATACGGTCACGCGCGGCTTCCTCGATCATGCGATCCATCACGGCGTGTTTCACGCGGACATGCATGAAGGCAATATGATCGTGACGCCGGACGGCCGCCTGGCGCTGGTCGATTTCGGCATCATTGGCCGGATCGGTCTCGGAGAGCGCCGCTTCCTGGCTGAGATCCTGTGGGGCTTCCTCAAACGCGACTATCACCGCGTCGCCGAAGTCCACTTCGAGGCGGGTTATGTGCCTGCCGACAAATCGGTCGGGGATTTCGCGCAAGCCCTGCGCAGCGTTGGTGAGCCAATTCATGGCAAGTCGGCCAGCGATGTCTCGATGGGACGCCTATTGCTGCAGCTCCTGGACTTCACCCACACTTTCGGGATGCAATTGCGACCAGAACTCGTGCTCTTGCAGAAAACCATGGTCCAGGTCGAAGGCGTCGCCCGCGCGATTGATCCCAGCCATGATATCTGGGCCGCCGCGGAGCCGGTCGTCAAAGACTGGGTCACACAGAATCTGGGGCCTGCCGGCGCCGCAAAACTGGTGGCGCAGAACGTCAAGGATGTCGCCGATCGCCTGAAACGCCTGCCAGATGTGATGGATCAGTTTGAGGCCAAGCTGAATGCGCCGGAGCCTGCCCCTTTGCCGCGTGAGCGCTTCGCGCCGTGGTGGGGCTGGCTTGGATTCATCCTGGCACTGGTGGCCGCGATTGTTGCGGTCGTCTACGCGCCCTGAGCCTCAGTCGGCAAGAAGATCACGAACCGCGTCCCGTTCTCGCCGGTCTCTCCAAGTTCCAGATCCCCGCCCATGGCGCGCGCCAGATCGCGAGAAAGCGCCAGGCCCAGCCCGGTGCCATCGCGGCGTGTTGACCCGGCAAAGGCTTTGAACAGATTGGTCCGCGCCTGTTCGGGCAATCCGGGCCCATTATCGGCAACACTCAGCACGGCGCCGTCATATCCAATCGAGATTGCGCCCTTGCCATCCATGGCCTCGGCGGCATTTCGGATGAGATTGGCGCAAATCCGGTGCAGATGATCCGGGTCGGCCTTTGCATTGGCCTGCAGGTCGACTTCATTGTTGAACGTGATATCGCCATAGGCGGCCAGCGCCTCGGCGGCGGCTTCTTCGGCAATATCAAACAGGCGGACGTCCTGAATGTTTGAGTCCGGCACTGAAGAGCGGCCATATTTCAGCGTGTCGCTGGCGAGATTAATGGCGCGCTCCAGCGCCCGTTCCAGACGCGGCAGGCTCTTCGCGACACGTGGGTCTTCAGAGCGGGAAAGACTGTCAGACACCAGCTGCGCCGTCGCCAGCGAGTTCCTGAGATCGTGATTGATCTTGGCCACGGCTTCGCCGAGCTGTGCCAGCCGTTCCTGCTGACGAAACGCATTCGAGACGGCTTCTTCCATATTTGACAACGCATTTTGCGCGCGGCCAATCTCGTCGCCGCGCGGCGTCGGCGACAGGCGGCGCTTCCAGCTGCCCGGCTCATCGCCAATCTGTTCGACCGATTGCGTCACGCGCCGGATCGGGCGCACCACCGTCATGACCAACATGAGATAGATCAACCCGCCGGTGAAAGCCGAGATGATCAGCGACAGGACCAGGATGTTGCGGCCATAATCCTCGAGCTCTCCGCGCAGGCCGGATTCATCGACGACAATCTCGATTGCACGGCCGGGGCGAGACCCGGCGGCGCGCAGGACAAGGAACCGATCCTTCGGCGCGAAGAATGTGCCCAGCGTGTCGCTGATTTCGGAAAAGTCCGGCGTTTCATCAAACAGGATGATCTTGCGTGTGCAGCAAATCTCCTGACCCGGATTGAGGATCATGTCGCGGCGCTCGTCATACAGCTCCGCTACGGCCAGCACCATGGCGCTTTCGAGCAGGTCTTGCTCCAGCTCCTCCGACACCATGCGACTGGGCGCGGCCTCAAGGGCGAGCGCCGCCAATCGCCCGGCTTCAATCTGGTCTTCCAGCCAGTTGTTGCGGAAATTCGTGGCGCTTGGGATGAAGATCAGTGCCTCGACCACCAGCACGCTGGCAATCGCGATCAGGAACAGCCTGAAAGACAGGCTGTCCCGCCAGCGCAATTTGCGCTTGGGAGCGTTCTGATCCGACACATCTGTCACCCCTCGGCAACTAGCCTAAGGGATGCGTTGCAGCAACCCGACCAGCGTCCTTGAGGCTTTGCCAAACACAGTCGGCGTGAAGTGCGCACTTGCGGCCCGCTTCACGACTTCAGCGCGGGTCGGATATGGCGAGATGAAATTGGTCAGCGATTGCACGCCAAGCTTGTTCGACATGCCAAAGCCAACGATCTGGATGATATCGCCAGCCCCGTCGCCCACTACGGACGCACCGAGGATCTTGCCTTTCCGGATCACCAGCTTGGCTTCGCCGAGAGTTTTCCCTTCCGCAATGGCACGATCATTCTCGTGAAACGGGAAGGACGATGTGGTGACGCTGTCGCCATATTGCTCGCGCGCTTCGGCTTCGGTCAGGCCAACCTGCGCCACTTCCGGCGCGACATAGGTGACGGCTGGCAGCGGCAAATCGCTCGCCTTGCTGCCTTGTTTGAAGAGCGCGCGGCGCGTGAACACGCTGGCATGCCAGCCCGCCAGGTGGGTGAACTGGCCCTGGCCTGCAATATCGCCGAGGGCCCAGACACGTGGATTGGAGACCGAGCGCAGCTTGTCGCTGACCTGGATGCCGCGGCGATCGAAATCGACATTGCCGGCTTCGAGCTCAAGCCCATCCAGCATGGCGCGGCGACCAACGGCGACCAGCAGATGCGTACCGGTGACGGTCTTGGTGCCGTCTTCGCTTTCGGTATCAACAGAAACTGAGCCTGCGGCTCCCGTGACCTTAACCGCCTTGTGGCCTTCCAGAATGGTGACGCCTTCTTCGCGGATCGCGTCTACGGCAATCTTGGCGTGATCTGCTTCTGCGCGCGCCATGGCGCGGCCCATTTCGATGACGGTGACCTCAGAGCCGAGGCGATGGAAGGCCTGCGCCATTTCCATTCCGATCGGCCCGCCGCCCAGAATGACCAGATGTTTGGGTTGCTCCGGAAGGGAGAAGACCGTCTCGTTGGTGATGTATGGGGTTTCGCTAAGGCCTGGAATTGGCGGGATGAATGCCGTTGATCCGGTCGAAACGATGATCCGGCGCGCGGTTGCTTCCGTCGTCGCCGACGAGATGGTCTTGCGATCCTTGAACTGGGCGTGTTCGCGGATGACCGTCACGCCGAGGCCTTCAAAACGTTCCTGGCTGTCGACCGGCGCAATCGTATCAATCGCCTTTTGGACGTGGGCTTTGACCTGTTCCCAGTTGACGCTCGGCTCGGAGACGCTGACGCCATATTTGGCGCTTTCGCGCGCCGTCTGGGCGTATTTCGCGGTGGTCAGCAGCGCCTTTGAAGGCACGCAGCCATAATTCAGGCAGTCGCCGCCCATTTCGTGTTTCTCATAAAGGATCACATTCAGACCCAGCATTGCCGCACCAGCCGCCGCAGAGAGGCCGCCTGATCCACCACCGATAATGATGAGATCAGCTTTGAGCTTGCGCTTAACGCCCGTTTCCCGCGGAGCTTCTGTCATTGTTTTTGTCTCCATAAGCTCAGTTTCCGCCACCCGGGCGGCTGGTGTTGCAATCGTGTCTGACATTTAGGCCTCCGCCGGCTCGGTCTTGCGGCCCGTGATCTTCTTGTACGCGACCGGGATCAGCGAGACCACGCCGAGCGCCGCCAAAGCTGGCAGCATGTTCTTGGCGATGATGCCGAGATTCGGGTCTTCACCGGCCGCAAATGTCGCGCCGAGGCCAGATCCGACCCAGGTATAGGCAATCACGCCGGGAATGATGCCAACGGCCGTGGTGATCGCATATTCGCGATACTTGGCGCCCAGCAAGGCCGGGGCGATATTGGCGACCGGGAAGGGCACAACGGGCAACAGTCTCAAGGCGAACATGTAGGAGAAGGGATTCTCGTTGAACCCGGATTCCATCTTCGCCATGAATGGGCCCGCCCGGTCGCGCAAGGCGCTGCCAATTGACGTCTTGGCGGCAAAGAAGAGCAGGCTCGCGCCGAGCGTCGCGCCGGCAATTGTTGCCAGTGACCCGCCAACCAGGCCGAACAGGAACCCGCCCGCAATCGTGATCCACAGCGCACCGGGCACCATGAACAGGGTTGCGGCCGCGTAAACCGCGATGAAAATGGCGATGGCGAGAACCAGATTGTTCGCGACAAAGCCCTGCAACACTTCCTGCTGTTCACGCAGCGTATCAAGCGACAGGTACTGGAACAGACCAAGCTGCCAAGCGCCAATCATAACCGCTGCGATCAAGTAGATCGGCCAGAGCTTCACCCAGATCGGGCTTTGTTTTTGCTCGCTTGCATCCGTCATCAGTCTATCCCTCTTATGAGCCTTGAACAGATTCAGGATCGTTCAAGGACCAGTCATATTCATGTTTGGTAATTCTGCGCTTGGCTTCAATCTGAGCGGCCAGTTCCGGCTCTGCATATTCAAGCAGGTGATCGATCACGCCATCATTCGAGCCGCCAAAATCCTCGCGGAACCATTTATAAATCGTCGAAACCTGCAATGTCCCATTGCGACGGATGGTGACGCCGCGCGGATCATTGACATAGTCGCGGGCGGCGCGGTCCAGGTCTTCATCAAGTGTTTCGGCGAACCAGGCATCGGTTTGCAGATTCGGGCAGCTATAGGCGGCGCAATTGATCGCATAGTGCACACGTGGATCGTCCCACTCGACGCGCAGGATTTCGTGCTCGATGGCGTCCAGCGATACTTCTTCACCATCAACCGTGGTCGTCACCCGCTTCCAGGGACCGACAATATAGCCAGACCGGATCGATTTGGTCGGGTAGCGGCCGACAATGTGTTTCACGGTCAGCGCATTATAGACGTTTGAATAGGCGGCGAACTGTTCCGGCTCGGTCAGCGTTTCGAAATCGAGATCGGCAAAGCCGTCGAGATAAGCGTCCAGTTTCGCCATGTCGGCGGCATTGTCCTTGAGCGCGCCATAGTCGAAACGGTTCACGCCATCATCATGCTCGCTGACATAAGTGCCCAGCAGCTCGTCCCACGGCGTGTGCAATTCGGTGTCGTCTGCTGCAGCAGATCCGGCAGCCAGTGTCATGATCAGCGCTCCAGAAGTCAGCAATGTGCGTAGCATAATTTCGTCATCCCGATAAAACTTTGTTCGGGGTCGATATATTTTGGCAGCGCCGCACATGCACGACACAGTCCGGTCGCGATCCATCACTCATACGTGAACAGGCAGGGCGGGTGTTTTTGACCTGTAAATCCTGCCGGATTTCCCTTGACCTGACGTGTCGGCCCACGTATTAGCCGCGCTTTCGAGTTCAACACATTTCAATTGAGGCGAGACGCCCATGAAACGCACATTCCAGCCAAGCCGCCTGAAGCGCGCCCGTACACACGGTTTCCGCTCGCGCATGGCAACCAAAAATGGCCGCAAGGTCCTGGCCCGCCGCCGCGCGAAAGGCCGCAAGGTTCTGTCTGCTTAAGACCGTCGCGCCAAGGGTTTCCCATGGCAAAAAAAGACACATCCGAAACTGGGGTCGTCCGTCTCAAGACACGGCCCCAGTTTCTTTTTGTCCGGGGCGGCAAATCGGAGCGGCGCAAGTCCGTAGTGATTCAGGCCCGGGCGCGCAAACAGTCCGACACAATCGGCGCCGGATTCACTGCGACCAAGAAGGTCGGCAACTCGGTCACGCGCAACCGCGCCAAGCGCCGGATGCGCGAGGCGGCTAATCAGCTTCTGCCCCTTCACGGACGCCGCGGCACTGACTATGTGTTCATTGCCCGAATGGACACTGCGACGATTGGCTGGCAGCGCCTGCTTGACGATATGGAAAGCGCGCTGATAAGCCTCGCCGAACAA
>SPJK01019549.1_pt1 | contig 23540 bp, 18 predicted proteins | sample 3741771 | NCBI WGS metagenome assembly SPJK01 (sample SAMN10925997, study PRJNA522277) | cold seep metagenome | isolation source: Elba SIP-enriched marine methane seep metagenome, extraction at timepoint T2 | place: Italy: coast of Elba, Mediterranean Sea
GCTCGGCCTTGGCCTTGCGACCGGCCGACAGGCGGAACCAGACACTGGCCTTGAAGTTCTCGCGCGGCTTGCGCTCGGGACGGTCATTCTGTGCTGCCGGGCCGGACAGAAGGTCCTCGGCTGAGGGCAGGGTCGCCAGGCGGGCGCGCAGGAAGGCGGCGGCCAGTTGCTCGGCGGTGAATTTCTCGAGCAGGGCGTCGGTGTCGACCTTCATCGCCTCGTCGACCTCTTCGGTCAGGATCGGGTCGGCCATCAGGCGTTCGCGGTCGCGGGCGCGGACATCATCCGAGCTCGGCGCCTCGGCCCATTCGGCCTGCAGCTTGGCATCGCGCAGAAGACGATTGGCGCGGCCGCGGCGGGTGTGCGGCACGATGATCGCGCAGACACCCTTGGCACCGGCCCGGCCGGTCCGGCCCGAGCGGTGCAGCAGCACGTCGGAATTGGAGGGCAGGTCGGCATGGATGACCAGTTCCAGACCCGGCAGGTCGATACCGCGGGCGGCGACATCGGTCGCCACACGGACGCGGGCGCGGCCATCGCGCAGGGCCTGCAGGGCGTGGGTGCGTTCCTTCTGGGTCAGCTCGCCGGACAGGGCGACGGCGGCAAAGCCGCGATTGCCGAAGCGGGCGGCCAGACGGTTCACCGCTTCGCGCGTGGCGCAGAAGATAATGGCGCGCTCGGCATCGTAATAGCGCAGTACATTGATGATCGCATTCTCGCGATCGGACGGGGCGACCGACAGGGCGCGGTATTCGATATCGGCGTGCTGGCCGCGCTCGGACACCGTCGAGATGCGCAGCGCATCCTTCTGGAAACGGCGAGCAATATCGGCAATGGCGCGCGGCACGGTGGCCGAGAACAAGAGGGTGCGACGGCTCGCCGGGGCCGCGTCGAGAATGTATTCGAGATCTTCGCGGAAACCGAAATCGAGCATCTCGTCGGCTTCGTCGAGGACGACGGCTTTCAGCTGCGACATGTCCAGCGCGCCGCGTTCGATATGGTCGCGCAAGCGACCTGGCGTGCCGACCACGATGTGACAGCCGCGCTCCAGCGCCTTGCGCTCGGCCCGCGGATCCATGCCGCCGACACAGGAGGCGATCTGGCCGCGTGCTTCGCCATACAGCCAGGCCAGTTCGCGCTGGACCTGCAGGGCCAGTTCGCGCGTCGGCGCGACAATCAGGGCCATCGGCAGGTCGGGCCGGTTGAACTGGTCGTCATCGCCCAGCAGCGTCTTGGCCATGGCCATGCCGAAGGCGGCGGTCTTGCCGGAGCCGGTCTGGGCCGAAACCAGCAGGTCGCGCCCTTCGGCCTCTTCCGCGATCACGGCGGACTGGACTTCGGTGAGGGCGGCATAGCCCTTTTTCTCGAGCGCAGCGGCAAGGGCCGGCGCAATGCGGGGATTCAAGGTCATATATAGATGTTTCCAGTGCCTAATGCCGGTCGCACCCATCAGCGACCGGGTTCCATCGTCGTCCCGGTAAGGGCGCCGATAGGGCGACTGGCCGGAATAGACGGGGCTTTAGCACGAGATTACCGGCAAAGGCCAATGATGCGGCAGCAGGGCGGTCATGCAGATGTGGGGGTGAGGCGCGAATGCGTGATCGGCTGGCCAGGAGCGCGCGGCGAAGGTCGTCAGATGACTGGCCTGCACGGTGCCCCGAATCCGGGTGCCGAATCCGGGTGCCGAATCCGGGTGCCGAATCCGATCCGGTCGCTGCCTGCCATGGCAAGTCTGCGGTCTGAATGATTTATTTGTTTTGCGACAGGACTGTCCTGTGTTGCGCTTGGCGCGGGCGTGACATTTTAGCTGTGTCGATTCGATTGCGTGATCGACCCCGCAACCGGAGCACTCGCGTTGGAGACAAACCCCGCCGGCTCGGAGCCCAGACGCTTCCTGATCATCGATGATGACGACCTCGACCGGATGGTGATCGAGCGCAAGCTGGGTCAGATGGAGCCGGGGGCGGTGTGTTGCCACGCGGCGACCGCGGATGCCGCGCTTCGCCTGGTCGCCGAGGATCCGGCTTTTGATGCAGCTTTTGTTGATTTCGCCATGCCGGACGAGGACGGGCTGAGTACCATTCGCGCGCTGCGCCGGCAAAAAGCGCTTGAGCTGGTGCCGGTGATCATGGTCACCGGAAGCGCAGACCCGGTGCTGGCTGCGTCGTCCATTATCGAGGGAGCGGATGCCTATCTGAGCAAGGAGGACATGACCGATTCGCGGTTTGCCTGGGCATTGGTCAGTGCGTCCGAGCGAGCGAGATTGCGCCGGGAGGCCCGGGCCAAGGAAATCGCGATGCGTGAATTTGCGTTCAACGCGGCTCATGACCTCAAATCACCGCTGAACGGTATTACCGGCTTTGCCGCCCTGCTGGCAAAAGCCGTCGATGACGTATCTCCCCAGGCCCGGGAGTTCGCTTCAAAAATCCGGACCCAGGGCCTCAAGATGGCAGAGATGATCGACTCGATGCTGGACTACGCGATAGCCGGTGAAGCGATCGGCGAGACCCCGGTCGTCGCCCTGCAGGATGTCGCCGATGATGCCGTCGCTTCGACCCGGGCTGAGCTGGACGCGATCGCCGCCAGCATTCGTGTGAGCGTGACCGGACAGGCGCCCATGGATCGCATCCAGATCGAGCGCGTCTTGCGCAATCTCATTCTGAACGCGGTCAAATACCGGGCATCCGCGATCCCCGAAATAGCGATCCGAACCCGCCACGTTGCGGGCACCGTGGCGGTCGAGGTCGCCGACAACGGAGTGGGCGTTCCGTCCGATCTCCGGGACCGGATATTCGAACCCATGCAGCGTGCCCATCACCAATCGGTTGACGGGCACGGTCTGGGGCTGGCGATTTCCCGCAAGATCATCAATGCCCATGGCGGCCGGATCTGGTGCGAGGCAAGACCCGGCGGCGGTAGTCTGTTTACCTTCACCCTGCCCGAGGCCTGATCTGATGACACAAGGCCCACCCACACACATTTCTGCCCTGCTCACCCGGGTCGGGCGCCATCGCGGGCACCTTATCCTGGCGCTGGTTTCGATCGCGATTTGTGTCGCTGTCATGATTGGCTGGAAGCTGGGTCTGGAGGCGGTGGTGCGGCTGACGCCAACCTTGTCTCCGATGCAGTTCAACACTGCCTTGGCGCTGTTGCTGGTGGGTCTGGGGGCGGTCGCCGGAAGCTTGCGGTATCGCTTGGTGGCGGGACTCCTGGCGGGACTGGGGGCCGGCATAGCCGGGCTCTGCCTGGTGGAAATTGCGACCGGATTCAGTCTGGCCCTGGACGAGTTGTTTCACGCCCACCAATTTGTCGAGCCGGGTGCCGTCCCCGGCCGCATGTCGCCCAACTCTGCGCTGGCAATCCTGTTGATGGGTCTGGCCGTCTCCTTGCCACAGATACGGGTTGCGGGTCGCCCCCTGCCGGGCGCGGCGATTGCCGCATTCGTATGCAGTGCCGCATCGGTCGGGGCTATCGCGGCCTCGGTGATCGGTTACCTGATCGGCGCCGCGGAGGTTTTCGGTTTCGTGCCGGAAACGCGGATGGGTGTGCTGACCACGATCGCGGCAACCTGTCTCGGGGTTCCGATCTGCGAGTCGATGCTGGTGGCCCTGCTGAGGCGGCGCCGCTTGCCGATGTTCGGCCTGCTGGGCGGTTTCGGCCTGGCGCTGATAATCGTGCTCGCCTCTGCGCATAGCGCCATTCGCGATGATGCCCGCAATGCCCGCCGTGCACAGATTGAACTCGAACTGGGATATGTCGCGCGACAGCTTTCGGGAACCATTACCGACCGGATTCTGGCGGTGGAAGGCATGGCCCAGCGATGGGCGCGCGTCGGCGGGCTGGCGGAGGATGAATGGCGCGCCGATGCGCTGCGCTACGCGACTGACCACCCGATGATCCAGGCGGTCAGCTGGGCTGGTACCGATGGCATATTGACCTGGGTGGAACCGGTAGCCGGCAATGAGCAGGCAGTCGGCCTCGATCTGTTCAGCTTTCAGGATCGGCGTGCAGTCTATGAGCGCGCCCGCGATACTGGCCGCACAGGGGCAACGCCCGTACTCGAATTCGTGCAGGGCGGGAGTGGATTTGTCACCATGTCGCCGGTCTATCTGCAGGGCGGTGAGTTTGATGGGGTCATGAATGCCGTTTTCGAATTGTCGGAGGTCGTCTCGGCCCTGCCGATTTCGCCGGTGCTGAGTGAGGTGGATCTCATCCTGGCGGACACGACGGCCCGGATGGTGATGTGGGATCAGGTCCAGATCATGGATGGCGCATTCTTTGTCGGGATCGGACAGGATGCCGTCGGCGTGCTGCAGCCCCGCCAGGCGATTGCCGATCTGGTGCTGGTTCTCGGTCTGATTTCGGGCGGTCTGGCCTTGCTTGCCTCCGGGGCCTTTCTTGTCTCAATGTCGCAGAACCGGCAAATCGCCCACACGAACCGTGAGCTCGAACAGGCCAATGCCGAGCTCGACAGTTTTGTTTATCTGGCCTCGCATGACCTGAAATCGCCGATGCGCGGCATCCGGCAATTGGCGGACTGGCTCGAGCAGGACATGGCCGAGAATTTGTCGAATGATGCCCGACGATATCTCGAGCTGATCCACTCGCGTATCGGTCGCCTGCAGGACCTGCTGGATGCGCTGCTGGATTTCTCCAGAATTGGGCGCAATGCGATGGTTCTGACGACCGTCGACGTGCTGGAGGAAGTCCGGCGCACGGTCGCCTTGCAGGACCTCCCGGAAGCGTGGACGTTCGAAGTCAATGGCGAGCGCCTGGCAGCGCGGACCGACAAGAATTTGCTTTTTGTGATTGTGGCCAATCTCGTCCGCAATGCCGTCAAGCATCATGACCGGGAGGTCGGGCATCTGCAGCTGAGCGTGGCCGGTGATGTTGATGACTGGACGCTCACCGTGACCGATGACGGGCCGGGGATTCCGCGCCAGATGCAAGCGCGGGTCTTCGAGATGTTCCAGACTCTCAAGGCCAAGGATGTTGTCGAGGGCAGCGGCATGGGATTGGCGATTGTGTCCAAGGCCGTTGCGCGTTTGGATGGTAGTGTCCGTGTCGAATCAGATCCGACCAAGAGACGCGGATCCCGGTTTGTTGTTCGATTTCCACTTGTAGTGAGGGAAGCTCATGCACCTGAATCGTGAAGTATCCATCCTGCTGGTCGAGGACGATGATATCGACGCGGAGGCCGTGGCCCGGGGGCTGCAACAGGCCCGGGTTGCCAATCCGATCGTGCGGGCCCGCAATGGCGAGGAAGCGCTCGCCATCCTGCGGGAGAAGGATGGGGCGTTGGGGATTGGCCGCCCTTATCTTGTGCTTCTCGACCTGAACATGCCGGTGATGAACGGCATCGAATTCCTCGAGGAATTACGGGCCGATCCGGCGTTGACCCGGGCTGTGGTCATGGTGCTGACCACCTCGAACGCTGACAAGGACCGAACGGCGGCATTTGATCACCATGTCGCTGCCTATATCCTCAAGGCCCGCGCCGGCAAGGAATTCGAGGCCGCGGTCAAGCTGATCGGGCATTATTGGCGTTACGTCGAATTTCCTGACTGAGCCCGGCTGGCGCTGCACGCGGGGGCACCCAGTCCCGTCCTATCTCTTGTCCGCTTGCAGGATCAGCTTGCGATAGTCGTTCAGGTCGCCGTCATAGCGTGTCGCCCGGCCGTCCTTGACCAGCCAGAGCTGGTCGGCCGTGCCTTCGGCGAGATAGACGTCGTGGGTGATCAGCACGACGGCGCCATTGTATTCGTTGAGGGCGTAGATCAGGGCTTCGCGACTGTCGATATCGAGGTGCGAGGTCGGCTCGTCGAGGATCAGGATGTGCGGTTTTTCCAGCGCCATCAGGCCGAGCAGCAAACGCACTTTCTCGCCACCGGACAGTTTCTCGATATTGGTCTCGACCTTCTCGTGCGGAAAGCCCATCCCGGCCGCCACGGCGCGGCAGCGAGAGGGCAGGGCCCCCTCGGGCAGGGCGTCGCGGATATGATCGAGCACGGTCTCGCCGGTGTGCAGCTCGTCCATCTGGTCCTGCGAGAAATATCCGATCCGAAGCGAGCGGGCAGCGGTGCGCTCGCCCCCCATCAGCGGCAGGCGCCGGGCAATGGATTTGACCAGGGTCGTCTTGCCCTGGCCGTTGGCGCCGACAATTGCGATGCGGTCATCGGGATCAAGGCGCAGATCGATCTTGTCGAGAATCTTCGCCCCCTCGCCATACCCCACCGCCGCATCGCGCAATTGCAATAGCGGGGCATTGAGCTTGTCGGTCGAGGCGGGGAAGGAAAATGGCGTCGTTCGCTCGGCGATCGGGATGGAGATTTCCTGCATTTTCTCGAGCATTTTCACCCGCGATTGCGCCTGGCTGGCCTTGGACGCCTTGGCACCGAAGCGGTCGACGAAGGATTGCAGGCGGGCGCGGTCGGCGTCCTGCTTGGCGCGCTGGCTTTCCAGCAGCGCTGTCTTGGCGGCGCGCAGTCGCAGCCAGGCGTCATAGCCACCGGGCGAGATCGACAATTGCTTGTGTTCCAGCGCCAGGGTGTGGGTGACGCAGCGGTTCAGCATTTCCCGGTCGTGCGAGACGATGACCACGGTGTGCGGATATTTCTTCAGATAGGTCTCGAGCCAGGCGGCGCCTTCCAGGTCGAGATAATTGGTCGGTTCGTCGAGCAGCAGCAGGTCGGGCTGAGAGAAGAGCACGCCGGCTATCGCCGCGCGCATCCGCCAGCCGCCGGAGAATTCGCGCGTCGGACGGGACAGGTCGGCATCGGTGAAGCCCAGTCCCATCAGGACTTCCGCCGCCCGCGATTCCGCCGACCAGGCGTCGATATCGGCCAGGCGCATGAAAATCTCGGAGATGCGGTCCGGATCGGTCGCGGTCTCGGACTCCTGCATCAGCGCGTGACGCTCGGCATCGGTGGCCAGCACGACGTCCAGTATGGTCTCGTCGGAGGGTTCGACTTCCTGCGCCACCCAGCCCATGCGGGCACCGCGATTCATGCGGATAGAGGCGTCGGAGGAGGGGTGCTCGATCTCTTCGCGGATCAGCTTCAACAGGGTCGACTTGCCGGTCCCGTTGCGGCCCACCAGCCCGACCTTCCAGCCGGAAAAGATCTGTGCCGAGGCATTCTCGAACAGGGACCGCTCGCCAATGCGATAGTCGAGATTGGAAATCGTCAGCATCGGCAAGGTCCAATGGGCGTTGAAGTGGCCGGAAAATGGGGTGTCCTGAGCCGCGCATCAACGCCGCCCGATCACCCGCCGGACATCACGCCCGCGCTCTTGGCCGGGGTCATAGCGGGTACAGCCCGATCCGGCCAGTGCTGGCTGCGGTGAGGACGTGACACGGGAGCTTGTCATCCCTGATGGACGCCCTGCGAAGGCAGGGCGAAAGTCAGGGACCTAGCTGGTTGCAACATGTTGGTCCCCGCCTTGCGTCCGGCCTTCGCCGGACTTCCAGCGGGGATGACAGCAGGGGAGACCCCCGCGTCTAACTGCGCACATCACCCCGATCGGCACCGCGCAGGAAAGCGAGCGCGGCAGCAAAGTCGCCGATTTCGATATAGTGGCTGGCGACGATATTGCCGTGCCGGTCCATCAGCTCGATGCGGGCGGTTTCTCGCGGGTCTCGTGCCGCCATCGCGTCGGCGGCGGAGATCGGGAAGTCGAACAGGGTGGCGCTGTCTTCGCCGGCCAGGGTGGCGGCGGTGCGACCGGTATCGCGGCCACTGGCCCAGATGCGGGTCTGGGCAAAGCGGGGCGGGGTCCAGCGGGCCCAGGGGGCGTCGGTCGGGCCGGAATAACTCCCGCCCATTGTGGCGTCATACAGGGTTGGCTGGCGGTCCATGTCGCGCAGGACGAGAATGGCCGAGGTGGCGCGCTCGCTGCCGGGCAGGACAAGACTGAGCTGGCGCTGGCCTTCGCGGGTGGAAACACCGATCTTCAGATCGTCCTGGTCCTGGACGATCGACCAGACCGGCATGTCCGGCATGACACCGCGGCTGGAGGTCCAGGTGAAATGGGTGCCGGGGAAATCCATCGCCGGAATGCGGACCCAGCCGACAAAGCCCTCGACCACGCGGTGTTGCAGGTCGCCCACCGCCGGGTCATTGCAGGCGATGCCGGCGGCCTGGCTTTGCAGCTCGCGGGTATAGTCGTCCAGCGCATGCAGGGAGACGCCTTCGCGCAGCAAAAGGCCGCGCGCCTGCAGGCGGGCCGCGTCAAGGGCGGTGCGCTGGCTTTGGGTAAACAGGCCACAACGGGTGTCGACGGCCATGGCCAGCTGGCGCTCACCGAAAATGGCGGCGGCCGCGTCGTCGGCGAGGGCCGGCGCGGTCGCGCTGGCCAGCCCCAGACCGAGGCCCATTCCGAGACAGAGTGTTTTGACGAAGGCGTGCATGACAGATCCCGTTTGCATGGATCCTGTCTAGCAGGGCGGGTTTGATGCCGCGTGAAGAAGGGTGGTTAATGCTTAGCGAATTCAATCGCTAAGATTGATCCCTCACGCCTCGACGCGGACCCGCTTGCGACGTCCGAAGAAGCCCCGGATCAGCAGCAGGATGGCAGCTCCGAACAGCACGAAAGCGGCGTCGCGGGTATGGTCGACGGCGAATTCCTGCACCCGTTCGTTCAGCGTCGGAGCGACGATGGCATAATCCAGCGCGGTGACGCCGCGGGCGCTCCATACGGCGGCCCGGCCTTCCAGCGCCGACCACAGGTTGGAGCGGGCGAGCGAGCGGCCGGCGGCTTCGAACGAGGCCTGGTCCGGCGCGGTCAGCGTCGCGATCCAGCGGCCATCCTGGGCCTGGTCACGGAACAGCGAGGCGACACCGATCCCGACTTCCGTGCCGACTTCGGCATCGGCGGCATCCGCATAGGCCGCCGCGGCCAGACGCATCAGGCCACGCTGGCCACGCGAGCGTTCGGCGGCGCGCAGGGCGGCGCGCAGCTCGGGCGGTGCATTGCGGTCGACGGCGGCGATCCGGGTCGAGGCCGGTCCGATGACCAGCAGGTTGTGATTGACCGGTGCGCTCTCGTCGGCATCGCCATACCAGGCATAGAGCCAGGCTTCGCCGCTGATCAGGGCAGCGCGGGCCAGCACGGACAGGGCGCCATGACGGTCGGCATCGAGGCGGGTCGAGAACTGGACGGCCGTGCGTGAGCCCTGGTCGGCGCTGAAGGGCAGACCGCTATCGGCAAAGGTACGCAAGTCGGCTTCGGTATGGACGCTGCGGGCATCGCGGATCTGGCGGGTGCCAAGGCGGGTCGCCGTCATGGCGTCGGCGGCAATGAAGCTGCGATCATAGCCGACGAAGGAGCGCGCAGCCTTCAAGCGTGCCGCGGCCGTGGCCTCGTCCAGATTGCGACCGGTGATCACCAGGTGCGGTACACCGTCATGACGGTAGGCGATCTCCGGACCGGAAGAGCGATCCCCCGAGCGCAGGGCGGCGCGGTCTTCGGCGGCCAGGCGGTCATTGTCGGCGATGCGGACAACCAGGTCGGCCTCGTCGGCGTGGCTGGTGAAGAGCGGGACCTGGCCGGCACGCAGGGCCAGACCCTGGGCGACCAGGGCTTCCAGTGTCACCCGCTCGCGGCTGATATCGGTGATCAGGGCGATGCGGCGAGGCGCGGCGAAATCGGAGGCGAGGGCCGCTTCCAGTCCTTCCAGCGTCTCGATCGGGGCGACCGGCTCGAGCGTCAGGCGCATTTGCGAGCGGCGGGCATCGACAATCCAGCCGGAAGCCGGCGTGTCGGTGGAGTAGGCAATCTCGAGCGTGTTCTGGCCGGGACGGAAATCGGCGGAGAAAAGGGCGAAACGGGCTTCGATCGGTCGGGCCTGCGGGCGGATAGTGATCGCCTCACCACCATTGACGGACACATGGATCAGGCCGGCCGTGCCATCGCTGGCCGGACGGGCGGCGAGACGCAGCCAAGCTTCCGACGTGTCGACATGCGGCGGCAGGGAAAAGCGGATTTCAGTGCGTTCGCGCGAGGTTGAGAGGATGAAGGCATCGCCACCACCGTCGAGATCGGCGAGACTGCGTTCTTCCGTGTTGACGGGAATCGCGTCAAGCGCCTGCACATGTGTGCTATCAGCTTGAGCGGTGTCTGATGTTGATGACGGCCCCCAAGCCGCCAAGGCACCCGACGCAACGATAGCCATAGCGGCGACCGCAGACGACAATACTCGTACAAACATGAAACGCTCCCTCACCCGTTTACAAACTATTAAGCAATTGGGCTGCCAGCAATCGAAATGAGTGTGCTGAAGACGAAATTCTGGGTGGACGCCTTGATTCGCAGGGCTGAATTGGGGTTGGCGTCGGTTTATGTGATTCGCCGGGGAGACGAAGATGCAGGGTCGGTGCTCGTAAAGGTGGTGGTCGACCGGTCTCTGGCACAGCTTTATGTCCCGGCACGGGACGATCAGGGTGAACGGGTCTGGAGTCGGCGAGCCGAGACCGACGAGGCCAGTCTGGATGCGTGGTGCCACAAGCGGGCGGATCAGGACCCGGATCTGTGGGTGATCGAAATCGAGGACCGTCACGGTCGGCATTTTCTGACCGAACCGGTCGAATTGCCCGGTCCGGGGTAGCCAATCCTTAAGGGGATGGCGCTAGGTTGTGGATTGCAAACCGTTCTACTAGCTCCGAGTCCGTCATGTTGTTCCTGTTCAACGATGTCGTGTTCGACCTGGGCGACCTGCAGTCCATTCTGAAGGCCGACCAGTTGCCGCTTACACCGGCGCAGGTCGAATCCCTGACCGCCGCCCAGCTGAACAGCCTGGTGCGTGAGGCCGTGTTCGCCAATCCAGATATCGCCCATTCGCGACCCGACCAGGTGCAGTACATCATGGCCCTGATCAGCGTCGTTGCGCCGGGTGCCAATGCCTTGCTGGCGGTTCGGGCGGACGGCGCTGCAAGCGCCGCCGATGTTGGCCTGCGCTATGCCAATGTCTCGATGACCACGCTGGCCTCGCTCTGGCGCGACCAGACCAATGGTGAACTGACCGCCCACCAGATCAATGACCAAGTCTGGCTTGCCGCGTGAGGTGGCTTGCCTAGCGGGGCGGTAACAGGGTAACCGGACGGCTTGCATCACCTGTGAGCCCATCATGACGACCCCGACTTCAGACGCTCCGGCCCTGACTTCTCACGCTCCGGAATGGGCGCGCCGCCGTTCTTTCGCGATCATCTCCCACCCCGATGCCGGTAAGACCACGCTGACCGAGACACTCCTGCTGTCTGCCGGCGCGATCCGGCTGGCCGGTCAGGTGCGGGCACGCGGTGAAAACCGCCGCACCCAGTCGGACTGGATGAAGATCGAGCAGGAGCGCGGCATTTCGGTCTCGGCCTCGGTGATGACATTCGAGCACCGGGCCCTGCTCTTCAACCTGCTGGACACGCCGGGCCACGAGGACTTTTCCGAGGACACCTACCGGACGCTCACCGCGGCCGATAGCGCCATCATGGTGCTCGACGCCGCCAAGGGCGTCGAGCCGCGGACCCTGAAACTGGTCGAGGTCTGCCGCTTGCGTGACATCCCGATTGTCACCTTCATCAACAAGATGGACCGCGAAGCGCTTGATCCGGTCGACCTCTTGGAAGACATCCAGGACAAGCTGGCGCTGGACACCGTGCCGATGCAATGGCCGTCCGGTTCCGGTAACCGCTTCAAGGGCGTGCTCGATCTGAAGACGCGCGAACTGGTCGGTTATCAAAAACCCTCCGATGATCGCGACCCGACCGAGGCCAGCCCGCGCTGGGCGCTGGAGGGAGACGAAATCCTCGAACATATCTCCGCCGAGGAACAGGCCGAGCTGGACGAGGGTGCCGAAGTGGCGTCCGAGCTTTGCCCGGCCTTCAAGATGCAGAGCTTCCTGGAAGGGCATATGACGCCGGTCTTCTTCGGCTCGGCCCTGCGTGGCTTTGGCGTGCGCGAACTGCTGGACGGGCTGGCCGACATCATTCCGGGTCCGGCGGCCATGCCGGCGATCAAGAATGGCCAGGCGGTGGAACTGGAGCCGGGCGGCAAGGAAGTTGCCGGTTTCGTGTTCAAGGTGCAGGCCAATATGGACCCCAATCACCGTGACCGGGTTGCCTTCGTGCGCCTGTGTTCCGGCGTGTTCAAACGCGGCATGAAGCTGAAGACCGAGGCCGGCAAACAGCTGACAGTCTCGTCGCCCATCCTGTTCTTCGCCCAGGATCGCGAGATCGCTGACGAGGCCTTTGCCGGTGATGTGATGGGTGTGCCCAATCACGGAACCTTGCGGGTCGGTGACAGCCTGTCGGAAAGCGGCAAGCTGCGCTTCTCCGGCATTCCGAACTTTGCGCCGGAAATCCTGCGCCGGGCCCGTCTCGCGGATCCGTTGAAAGCCAAACACCTCAAAAAGGCACTGGAAAGCCTCGCCGAGGAGGGCGTCACCCAGCTCTTCCGTCCGACCCTGGGCGGCGATTTCATCGTCGGTGCCGTCGGCGCGCTGCAGATCGATGTGATGCGCGAGCGTGTGGCGGCCGAATACGGTCTCGAGGTCGATTTCGAGCCGGCGCCCTATGACACGGCCCGCTGGCTCAGCGGTGACCGCGTCAAGATCGAGGAATTCGCCGACCGTCACAAATCGGCGATGGCCGAGGATATCAATGGTGACCCGGTCTTCCTCGCCAAATCGGCCTGGGAAGTCTCCTATTCCGAGGAGAAATTCCCCGACCTGACCTTCCACCGCGCCAAGGAGCGGTCCGCATGACGAGAAACGCACCGGCGATGTCGACCGAGGATAGCCTGACCGGCCAGGCCAGCGAGCTCTGGGGCATCGCCATCGATGTCTGGAATTCCTCCTTTCTCGGTGTCAGCATCGGCCAGGGCCTGCTGGCACTGACCATCGTTCTGATCGGCTTTGTCGCCCGAGGCATGATCGCCCGTTGGCTTGTCGGGGCGCTGAAGCGTCTGGCCGAGAAGACCCAAACCGGATTCGACGACGCCGTGGTCGACGCGATAGCCGGGCCGATGAAACTGGTCCCGGTGATCATCTCGCTGTTTTTCGCGCTGAACATCCTGCAGATCGGAGCCGAGGGTGCCGTCCGCGGGCATCAATTCGTCCAGTCGCTGGTCGTGATCGCCCTGTTCTGGGCCCTGCACAATGCGGTCGGTCCGCTGTCGCACGCCCTGAAGGGGCTGCGTAACGCGCTGACGCCGGTGATGGTCGACTGGATGACCAAGGCCTTGCGGATCGTCTTCATGGTGGTTGGCGCGGCGGCCGTGTTGCAGGTCTGGGATATCCCGGTTGCCGGCATCGTCGCGGGTCTCGGCCTGTTCGGCGTGGCCATCGGCCTCGGCGCCCAGGACCTGTTCAAGAACCTGATCGCCGGCATCCTGATCCTGACCGAAAAGCGCTTCCTGCCCGGTGACTGGGTCAAGGTGGACGGGATCGTCGAAGGCACGGTCGAGGAAATCAATTTCCGCTCCACCGTCGTGCGCCGTTTCGACAAGGGCCCGGTCTATGTCCCCAACTCGAAACTGTCCGACAATGCGGTGACCAATTTCACCCGCATGACCCATCGCCGCACCTACTGGATCATCGGCGTGCGCTATGACACGACCTCAGACCAGTTGCGCGAGATCCGTGACAAGGTGCTGGGCTATGTCCAGAGCCATCCCGAATACGCCCAGGCGCCGGAGGTTTCGACCTTCATGCGGGTCGACAGTTTCGGCCCGTCCTCGATCGATTTCATGCTGTATTGCTTCACCAAGACCACCAATTGGGGCGAATGGCTGCGCCTGAAGGAAGATCTCGCCTTCTTCATCAAGGAAACCGTCGAAGCCGCCGGCACCGAATTCGCCTTCCCCTCGACCAGTGTCTATGTGGAAAGCGGCGCCGAGGTGTTTTCGCCGCCCGGTGATGATGGCGCGAAAGCCGTGCTGGCGAGCGAGGCGGGCAAGGGTTGAGGCAGTGTATTGGCGGATTGTCATCCCTGATGGACGCCCTGCGAAGGCAGGGCGAAAGTCAGGGACCTAGCTGATGGCAACATGTTGGTCCCCGCCTTGCGTCCGGCCTGCGCCGGACATCCAGCGGGGATGACAAGGTGTTGGGACGGCTTTACCCCTTTGGCAAAAGCCCCGCTTCTCGCCGCAAGGCCTGCGCAATCCCGGCATTGAGTTGCTAGTCCAGGTCCGGCACCACGTCCGGTATCGCGCCCCAGGCCTCCTGGAAACTCGACCGGGCGGCGTTCAATTGCTGATGCAGGAGCGCCACTCCCGTATCATCAGCATCGAGTCCTTCCGCCCTGGCCCAGCTGGCCAGATCCACGGCATCGGCCAGCTCACCAAACCCGCGTCCGATCAACACCAGCGCCAGGATGGCGTCGGCGGTACCCAGATCGCCATACTCGTCGAACACGGTCACCCGGAGCGATGGCAAGGTCTCGCTGTGGACGAGGATGTCGACGGCGTCGCTGTGAAGCACGGCAAAGTCGGAAGGCGCAATCTCGAAACGGAGGCCGGCTTCGGCGCGCCAGGTGTCCAGCTGCGCCATTGCGCGGGTTGCGATGTCTGGGTGGAAGGGCTCGGGCATGCCGAAAGACTGGCATGTGCCCGACGGTCGGGGAAGGGTTTGCCTAAGCCGCCATGTCCCGGCGCATGCGCCAGAAACGCATGGCCCGGGCGGCGTCGTCGGCGGTGACCTTGTCGTAGAGCTGGCCGAGTTCGCGGGCGTCGCGGAAGGCATCGTCGGAATTCTTGTGGCGCAGCACGGCCAGGGTGACGAAGAGCGCCTTGTCGAAGCCGGCGGATTTGCAGATCAGGGCCAGCGGATCAATGCTGTCCTGCTCGAGGGCACGCTTGGCGGCGATGTAGTCGACGCCGGTCATCTCGGCGAAGACGACATGGCATTTGACGCTGTCACCCTCGCGCAGGAGGCGGGCCAGCAGGGCGCCGTCGAGCTTTTTGCGCATGGCCATCGAGCGCACGAATTTTTGTGCCTCCTCGACGGCCTTGTCCTGCTGCAAACGGGCGGCAAGGCGAGCCTTGGAGACCGCCATGGCCTGGTCGATGATGGCCGGGTCGACGCTGTCAAAACGTTCCATGATGTGGTCGCGCAGGTGATTGCGCACGGTCAGCATCATGTCGGCGAGAATGTCGTTGGGCGTGTCCTTGCGCTTGACCAGCGGGCCCTGCAGGACTTCCGAATTCTCGGCGCGTTCCGACACGGTCTCGTAGGTCTCGCGCGACAGCTGGGCGCCGTCATTCGAGATCAGGGTGGCGACGGTCTCATCGTCACCACGGCGCACGATGGTGTCGGACAGGCGTTCGGACACGGCGTCGCGCTTTGACATCGCCTTCAGGTGATCCTGCCCGCTCTTCTCGGCGATCGAGAGCAGATCGTCTTCCGACAGGACCGAGGATTGCGACAGCATCGGGCCGGCGACCTCGATCGCGTCCTGGGCCAGTTTCAGCACCAGGCCGCGCGGCGCCAGGGGGGTTCCGGAAAAGCGTTGTGACAATTCCTCGCGGGCATCGACGGCAGTCTGTTCGGCGAGTGCGGAGAGCACGTCGTCGAACCGGCCGGACACGGCGCTGTCTCGCTCAGGTGTCTCCTCGAAGAAGAGATCGGTCACTTCGCGCAACAGGGTGCGCCGACGGTCACTCGATTTCTCGCGTGCCAGATCGACGAGGGTGTTGAGCTTGCTGATGACCGCCATGTCGGACTCCAAACGGAACAGGGGCAAAGTGTGCGGGGTGCGGGTAAAAAAATCGTGCGGCGGATGGTTCAAATTGTTCAGGTGTGGCGAATTGCCCGGTCAATGCGGTCCGTCCAGGGTCGCCCGCAGGGCCGGAATTTCACGATCGCTGGGAGGGCGTTCGGCGGCGGCATCGATCCGGCTTGCGATCGCCTGCGACAAGCCGGTGACGCGACCCGGCGCCGGGTAGGGGGTCGGGGCGGCAGATAACAGGCTGCAGGCGGGCTCGGATCCTGTCAGTTCGGCCCGCGTCCAGACCCAGGACTGGCAGGTCCCGTCGGCGTCGCACAGGGCGGCGCAGGCGCGCGGGGTCAGGCTGTCGGCGGCGAGGGTCTGATAGACCGCTCCGCGGCGGGCATGGCCATGCAGTACGCCATCGGCGACAGCCGGTGTGACGGCGAGACCGGCCAGGACCAGCACTGAGACCAGGCCGCGTGCGGTCATGCCCGTGCCCGTCGAAGGCTCGGCGGACGGGCTGGGTCAGACGCTTTGCGCAGGGGCATTGGCGTTGAGAGAATGGGGTCGATCTGGTCGGCATCCATGGGTGCCCCGATCAGATAGCCCTGGACGTGACGGGCTCCCAGCGTCCGCAGGATATGGACCTGGGCCTCCGTCTCGACGCCCTCGATGACACAACCCAGATCGAGCGATTGTGACAGGGCCAGCATGGTCCGCACGATCTTGAAGGATGAACTGTCTTCCAGCATCTGGCTGACGAATGAGCGGTCGATCTTGAGTTTGGAGACCGGCAGTTGCTGCAAGTATTGCAACGAGGAATAGCCGACGCCGAAATCGTCCAGCGCGATGGAATGGCCGGCGGCCGAGATCTGGTCGATCGCCCGGCGCGCCTGGTTGAAATCGCTCATCATCGCCGTTTCGGTGATCTCGAATTCGATCCGGCTGGCCGGCAGGCCGCTCTGCCTGACGGTATCGAGCAGGCTGTCCATCGCCTGCGGAGACATCAGGTCATGCGCTGACAGGTTGAAGGACAGGGTGATGTCCGTCGGCCAGCTCGCCATCTCCCGCAATGCCTTGCTCAGCAGGGTCTGGGTCAGGCCGCGGATCAGCCCGGCCCGTTCGGCGGCAGGAATGAAGAGGTCGGGAGTGACGCTGCCGAGCTCGGGCGAGTCCCACCGTGCCAGGGCCTCAAAGCCTGTGACCTTCGACTTCACCAGGTCGTATTGCGGCTGGAATTTGACGCTGAACTCCGCCTCGTGGTCGCTGCGGCGAAGGGCCTTGTCCAGCTGGCTGGACGCCGTCATTTCCTGTTCCAGCGCAGCATTGAAGACCACCGCCTTGCCCTGCAGGGCGCGCTTGGCGAAATAAAGGGCGTGGTCGGCCCGTTCCATCAGTTCCTGCGCGCTGACCTGCGGATCATTGCAGATCAACAGGCCGACCGAGCCTGATGACTTGCACGTGTATTCGCCCAGTTCATAGGGCTCTGACAGGGCCGCCTCGACCCGGTGTCCAAGCGCCAGGGCTGTCTCATTGAGCGTGCAGGGTATTGCGGCGAGCAGGGCGAATTCGTCCCCGCCCAGGCGGGCCGGGGTGACCGTCTCGTCGGCGATGTCGCACAGGCGCTCGGCCACGGTCTTGAGCATCTCGTCACCCGCCGCGTGGCCGTAAGTGTCGTTGACGGGTTTGAAGCCATCAAGGTCGACCAGGCCAAGGATGAAAGGCTCGCCATGGCTGCGAAGCCGCTCAATATGTTGGTCCAGGGCCAGGAAGAAGCTTCGACGGTTGGGCAGGCCCGTCAGCGCGTCGCATTCGGCAAGGTGACGGGCATCACGCTCGAGCTGCTCTGCGGTTTCACGGTCCCGCACCGCTTCCAGGCGGGCCTTGACGGCGTTGAGCACGGAATTGCGGATGATCACCGCGATGGCGACAGCCGCCATCACGCCAGCAAGGCCAACCGATAGGTAATTGCTCGTCATGTGCGGCAGATTGATATGAACCAGATAGGCCAATGCTGCGCAGCAGAAAGCCACGGCGATGACAATCGCACGCCTGCGGGGCAGCAGGGTCGCGAAGATCGGCATCATCAAGATCGAGTAGACGAGGTTTTCCTGCTCGAACGACAACAATTGTTGCAGATTGGAGTTGAGAAAGAGGACGAGGCAGATGACGCCGCCGGCGATCTCCAGATGGCGACTGGACAGGTTTCGACGCAAGGCCATGTAAACAATACTGAGGGTCGTCAGACCGACGACGTTCATCACCAGCATGGGCCCGTCATAGATCGGGTTCGGGAAGATCAGGCGCGTCAGCAGATCATAGAGCACGAACAGCAGGATCGCGATCGTCGCCCCGTTGAGGATGGGCTGATAGGCGACGACCACTTCATCGGCGAGTGGCGCATCGGCTTCAGCCTTCTGGCTGGAGGGCAACGGGTCGTGGCGGTGGGTCCGCATCGGGCTTCCTGATAGCAATTTCTGCCCTGTCTAGTGATGCCGCCTTAAATCGTGGATAAGCCGTCCGGTAAAATTCGAACTATCTGCGGTTTTATTAAAACCATGATCTGGCAGCAGATGATTGAATTTCAACGGAGACAGGGCTAGGAGCAGCGCAGCATGGCCGCAGGACAGGCGGCGTGTCGGCGGCTTTGGGGGATCAAATGAAGGCTTTTGTCGAAAGCGCGGGTTTTCGCAATTTCATCATGACGCTGATCGTGCTCAACGCGATCACGCTGGGTCTGGAGACCTACCCTTATGAGGGCGCCTGGTTCACGACCTGGATGCCGCTGCTGGACCGCACCATCGTCATCATTTTCGTGGTCGAGATTGCGCTGCGCCTGATCGTCTACCGCCATCGCTTTTTCATGAATGGCTGGAACTGGTTCGACCTCGCCGTGATCATCATCTCGATCCTGCCGGCGGCGGGTGGATTCTCGGTCCTGCGGGCGCCGCGTATCGTGCGCGCCTTTCGCCTGTTCTCGGTCATGCCGGACCTGCGCAAGGTCGTGGAAGCCCTGCTGCGCGCCATTCCGGGCATGGGCGCCGTGATGGCCGTGCTGGGGCTGATGTTCTACGTCTCTGCCGTCATGGCGACGAAATTCTTTTCGGAGACCAATCCGGAACGTTTCGGTTCGCTGGGGGAGAGTGCCTTTGCCCTGTTCCAGGTGATGACGCTGGAAGGCTGGGCCACTGATGTCGCCATCCCGGTCATGGAGTTTCATCCCTGGGCCTGGGTTTTCTTCCTCGTTTTCATCGTCCTGACCAGTTTCGCGGTGCTCAACCTCTTCATCGCCATCATCGTCGACAGCCTGCAGGCCAAGCATTTCGATGATGAGGAAGCGCGCGACCTGGAAGCCGATGCCGACCGCGATGTCCTGCATGCGGAAATCGCCGGCATGCGGACCCAGATCGCCGAGCTGACGGCCCTGGTTCAGCGCTCGGTGGGCGAAGCCCCGTCAGCCAGTATCACCGAGAAGGACGCTGACAGGTCGGAGTAGAAGGCGGCCAGCCGCTCTTCCCGTTCCGAGCGTGTGCGCGGCGCCGGGGCCGATAGCGGCCGCACCGGCAGGTCCTGATGCACCCGGGTCATGAAGCGTTGCCAGATGACCGCCGGCAGGCCGCCGCCGGTGACGTCATCCATCGGTGTGTCATCATCATTGCCGACCCAGACCCCGGCCGTGAAATCGGCCGTATAGCCGACGAACCAGGCATCGCGGAAGGACTGGCTGGTACCGGTCTTTCCGGCCGAGGCGCGGCCTGGCAGGGCGGCCCGGCGGCCGGTTCCGCTCAGCACCACATCCTGCAACATGGTCGACATCGAGCGGGCGGTCGCGGCCGTCGTTGCCCGCTGGGCCGGCGTGTCGACATGTTCAAACAGGATGTCGCCGCGTGAATTGGTGATCGAGGTGATGAAATAGGGCTCGCGGCGGGCCCCGTCATTGCCGAACACGGCATAGGCCGAGGTCAGTTCGAGCAGATTCACTTCCGCGGCGCCGAGCGCGATGGCGGGCAGTTCGGGCAAGGGCGAGCGGATGCCGAAGCGCTGTCCGACCTCGACCACACGGGCAATGCCAACCTGGTCTGCGACCTGGGCCGCGACCGTGTTGATCGAGCGTTTCAGCGCTTCTTGCAGGGTCACCAGACCGCGAAACCCGCCGGAGAAATTCTGCGGCGTCCAGCCTTCCAGGTCGATCGGCTCGTCCCATACCGCCGAGGACGGATCATAGCCCGCCTCCAGCGCTGCGGCGAAGACGAAGGGCTTGAAGGCCGAGCCGGGCTGGCGCTGGGCCTGGATGGCGCGATTGAACTGGCTGGTCGCATAGTCGCGGCCCCCGGCAAAGGCCCGGATCGCCCCGTCCGGTGCCAGCAGCATGATCGCGGCCTCGCCGGCATTCTGGGCCTCGCCCTCTTCGTCCAGCACAGTCTCGATGACCTCGTGTGCCGCCCGCGACAGGGCCGGGTCGAGCGTGGTGCGGATGACCAGATCCGGCACGTCGGCGGCGACCAGGTCGGCGGCCTCGGCGAGGGCATAGTCAAAGGCGTGACCCCAGATCGCCGTGGCATTGGGGTCGGAGGTGTCGGCGACCGGTGCGGCCGGTTCGGCGATGGCGGCATCATGGGCCGCCTGGTCGATGAAACCGGCCTCCAGCATGGCGTCGAGCACGGTCGCGGCGCGAGCCTGGGCGGCGGCCAGATTGACCGTCGGGTCAAGCCGGCTGGGTGCCTTGGGCAGGGCCGCCAGAAGTGCCGCCTCGGCCAGGGTCAACTCGGTCGCCGGCTTGTCGAAATAGCGCTGCGCCGCCGCTTCGACGCCAAAGGCGCGGGCGCCCAGATAGATGCGGTTGAGATAGAGCTCGAGAATCTCGGTCTTGGTCAGATGGTCTTCCAGCTGCCGCGCCAGCCGCATTTCCTGGATCTTGCGGCGCAGATGCCGGTCCGGCGTCAGGATCAGATTCTTGACCAGCTGCATGGTGATGGTCGAACCACCCTGGACCGAGCGCCCGGCCTGGAAATTGACCCACAAGGCCCGGAAGACGCCGCGCAGATCGACGCCGTCATGCTCGTAAAAGCGCTGGTCCTCGATCGCCAGGAAGGCTTGCGGTACATGCTCGGGCAGGGCATCCAGCGCCACCGCACGGGCATATAAGGGCCCCCGCACCGCCAGCACATGACCGTCACGATCCTGCAGCGTCACCGAGGGTTCGCGCCGGGTCGACCACAGTTCGGAAGCCGAGGTCGGAGCAGCCGGCAGATCGTGGAAGGCCCAATGCCAACCGGTCACGCCCAGCACCGTGCCCATAAGGACAAGCGAGCCCAGCACGCCGCCGAGGATCAGGCGCGTGCGACGTGTGCGTCGGTCACGTTCCATCATGTGATCCGCGCGAAACGGCTCCTGATACATGCTATAGCCACCCCTCTCGGGCTTAGTCTAAGGCCTGCCAATCGAGGCCAAATTCAGGCGTTTGTCATGTCATTGCCTTTCTGGAAGATGAAATCTCTCGGCGAGATGAGCAAATCGGAATGGGAGTCGCTGTGCGACCATTGCGGCAAATGCTGTCTGATCAAGCTGGAAGACGAGGATACCGGCCTCAACCTGGACACCGATGTCGCCTGCAAGCTTTACGACTGCAACAAGGGCGGCTGTCGCCATTACGCCAACCGTCACACCCATGTGCCCGACTGCGTCGTCCTGACGCCGGACAATGTCCCCAAACTCAAATGGATCCCGCAAACCTGCGCCTACCGCCTGATCGCCGAAGGCCGCGACTTGTTCGACTGGCACCCGCTGAAAACCGGCGACCCCGAGAGCACCCGCAAGGCCGGCATGTCGGTGATCGGCCGGGTGACGTCCGAAACCCAGTTCTCCGATCCCGACAGTGTCGACTGGGAAGCGCGGATCACGGAATGGCCCGGTGAGGGGGATGAGGATTGAGGCTCGGTCAGTCTGACTGATCCGGTTTTTCATTTTTCCCGGGCGAAGACCCGGGACCAACCGACCTTGTTTGGAGGCGATGAGTTTCCCGTTGGTCCCGGATAGCGCTGCCGCGCTTCCGGGAAAAATGTGTGAGTCGGGGGCGCAGGGAATTCGATGCAATTCGAAATCCTCCCACCTCCCCCGTCATCCCCCGGCTTGTCCGGGGGACCTCGTCCACCCTGTCGACGGGGAAGCAAGGGTCCCCCGGATCGCTGCTGCGCATCGACCGTGGGATGACGGTTGTGGGGAGATGTTCATGTAGAGGGCTGGCAGATCTGGCAGTGTTTCGAAAAAGATCCGTCCGGCCGACCCAGCCGAATGGCCGCATCTGCCAGATCACCAGCTCGAGGCACACACACTTTTCGATACCCACGACCGGTGAATGCACCGGGCGGGTTCGAGGTCCGTGAAATCAGCGAGCATTTTGCGCTGTGCAAAACTACATACTCGGTGTCGTGTACGACCCGAACATTGATGACATAGCCAGCCGGATTGTCTGTCAGCCAAGCCAGGTAAGCTTCGTCGTCTTTACTGAACAACTTCATTCACCGCTCCGAATTGCCATGGGTTTCTGGTTGGGTAGGCCGCGCTTCAAGCCATTCTGACCCTTAAACCACTTGTCAGCCAGCGGGCCGTATCCGGTTCTTGAGGTCAAGGGCGCGTAGCGCCGCTTCGCGGTTGAAACCCTTGAGCTCAAAAACCGGATACGGCGACCTCTCGGCAAGTGATTTATGGATCAGTGGGCGCGCTGCGCCGGTCCTTCCTCTCAATCCAACATGACAAAACACCCGTCATCCCCCGGCTTGTCCGGGGGACCTCGTCCACCCTGTCGACGTGGAAGCAAAGGTCCCCCGGATCGCTGCTGCGCATCGACCGTGGAATGACGGTTGGGTTGGCGTCTTGATGTGGGCCGGCTCACGCCATGCTGGCATCAACGCCCCTCCCACATTTGTCATCCCCGCAGGATGTCCGGCGCAGGCCGGACGCATGGCGGGGACCCATGTGCCCGCCACCAGCCAGGTCCCGGGCTTGCGCCTGGCCTGCGCCGGGCGTCCACCCGGGATGACAAGGGAGTGGCTCCCGCCCGTCCCGAATGCCCGGCATTTTCACGATCTGCTTTACCGACGCGCAACCCTGCTCGCGGTCCGGTGTTTCAAATTCGAGCCAAATTCGTCACAACGGCCATCAAGCAGGACGCGCCACCGATCGTCCTTTGCCATGATACCAGTGACATTCCCCCCGGCGGGGTCCGATCGCGGGGATAAACCCGCGACTATCCCCGTATCTGTCCCGAAGAACCCGTGACCGTCCAGTCGGTTGCGGGTTTTTTCGTGGACGATATCCGCCCGGTCGCGGCGTCGGCCTATTGTTCGGCATGACTGGAAAACCCGGACGCGGCCGCCGCGACAAGATGGATATCTACCCTGGATATCTGATGTTCCTGAACGGCGAGACGGTCGAGGCGATTGCCAAATCCTTCGACCTCACAACCGAGCACATGCGCAAGCGGATCAATGAGCTGCGGGCGCTTGACCCAGGAGAGCTGGATGCGATCCGCGACGAGGCTTTGGAGCGTCGCCGTCGGCAGGTGGAGATCGAGTTTCTGAGGGGCGATCCCCTCAAGGCGACACGCTTGGCCAATGCCGATGCGGCGCTCCGCAAGGTCGACCGCGCCAGGACCGAAGCATCGGAAAGCCTCTCAACACCCAAGACAACAGACGAAGAGGACGCGATCGATGACGCAGCCCAGCAAGCTCGCGACGATGCTTTCCTTCGTCGATACATTCTGGATGCAGACGATGCGCGAGCGGGAGAGGGCGTGGCACAAGGAGGCGGATCGCCAGGAAAGAGACGCGATCCATACCGACTTCC
>SPJK01039293.1_pt1 | contig 23535 bp, 25 predicted proteins | sample 3741771 | NCBI WGS metagenome assembly SPJK01 (sample SAMN10925997, study PRJNA522277) | cold seep metagenome | isolation source: Elba SIP-enriched marine methane seep metagenome, extraction at timepoint T2 | place: Italy: coast of Elba, Mediterranean Sea
CAACAAGACAGCCTGAACCAAGTGATTCAACAAGGGTGTTGGAGTGCATTGGAAAAATTCGGCTCTGATGCAGACGGCTGGAGCATTAATAACCTGGATGATCAAGGGCGCTTTGATGTCCTATTTAAAGGAGCGCGCCAAGGCACAATGAGTTGGGCGCTGCTAGGCGAACATAACCGCATGAATGCACTCGCAGTCATTGCCTCCGCCCGTCATATTGGTGTCGCGCCATGTATTGCCATTGAAGCATTGAGCGAATTTCAAAATGTTAAACGCCGAATGGAAATAAAAGGTATTGTGAACGGCATCACAATTTATGACGACTTTGCTCACCACCCTACGGCCATCGCAACCACGATTCAAGGACTCCGCGACCACGTTGGTAAGGCAAGAATTCTAGCGGTCCTGGAGCCTCGCTCCAACACCATGAAGCTCGGCGTGATGAAAGCCGCCCTGGCTGATAGCCTGGCACATGCAGACCAGGTGTTTGCTTATGCAAACCCCAACTTAGGATGGGATGTAGGTGAAGCACTGACACCTTTGTCAGACAAAGCCCAGGCAATCTCTGATCTAAGCTCACTCAAAGAAGCCATTTTGTCATCCGCAAAGCCTGGCGATCATATTCTGATCATGAGCAATGGCAGTTTTGAGGGCATTCATCAATCCTTGATCGAACAATTACAATCCATGGGCTAGGTTGTATCGTGGCAAAGGCTAGATCTAACGCAGCGCAAAAGCGCAACAAACAACGGACGGCAAGACAAAACCGTGTCAGACGTCAACGTGCGCGATTTAATCCCACACCTGTCGCACAGTGGACACTCCTCCCCTCATGGCTAACCATTATGCGCCTTGGGCTGCTGGTCTCGTTGTTTATTCATCTAGTCTTTATCTCCTTGCACTTTGAGCGAGAGGATAAAAATGATGGTAAGCGCATGCCCACGCTAGAAGTCACGCTGGTCAACACCAAAACTGAAACCAAACCTAAAGATGCCGATGCACTGGCACAATTTAACTTAAACCGTGGCGGTAACACAGACTTGGATAAACAAGTCACCTCACCACTGCCAGCCACACAAATAACGATCAATCAGTCTACCATTAGTACCCATGTGCAGAACAAAGGCAATACGTCGGCCAAAACAAATGTCGAGACAGATCAGGAAGATACTGAATTTTCCAGACTGAAAGCACTGGAAAAACAGGCACAGACCTTGATGATTCGGCTACGCTCTACCGCGGTCATTGACAAAGCCAAAAAACAAAAAACAAAAAACAAAACCATTAAAGACAAAACAGAAAAAGCCAACAAACAGCAAAATGATGACAAAGAAAACCAACGCGCGCTAGAAATCAAGCGCTTGGAAGCACAGCTGGCCAAAGAATATGAAGCCTATCAAAAGCGACCAAAGCGCAAGTTTTTTGGTGGGCGCGTTAAAGAGTCCAAGTATGCTAGATATTATGATTCACTACGCCACCGTATCGAAACCGTTGGCACAGCGAACTACCCTCTGGCAGCAAAAGAACTCAAATTGTATGGCAAGTTAGTGCTCACTTTTTCGATCAAAAAAGACGGGAAGCTGGAAAAAATTGAAATTGATAAATCTTCGGGTTACCGTGTGCTAGACGCTGCTGCGACGCGCACCATTGAAATGAGCGCACCTTTTACGTCTTTCCCAGCAGATATTCGTAAAGAAACAGACATTATTCACTTTACCCGTACCATGCTGTTTACCAAAGAGTCCGTCATTAACCTAAAAGAGTAAAAACATGTCATTACACTTTCAACACCATGTCTTTGTTTGCCTCAACCAACGTGATAACGGTCAAGACTGCTGCATGCCTAAAGGTGCTCAAGCCGCGTTTGACCACTTCAAAGCCAGAGTTAAGTCGTTAAAACTCAATGGCAAAGGTAAGGTCAGAGTTAACCGTGCTGGCTGTCTGGATCGCTGTGGTGCAGGTCCAGTGCTAGTAATTTATCCTGAGGCAGTCTGGTATACCTTTGCGGACGAATCGGATATTGATGAAATCATCGAAAGCCATCTAGTCAATGGCAGTCCCGTGAAACGCTTATTAGTCGACGCGATTTAGGAGTCAAGCGGTTGCCGCCAATGCACAGGTGATTAACCTATTCACCTTTTCGGTCAGTTGCCGTTGCAATGCCTGTGTGAATGCCTGTGGCTGAGCCGCTCTTGTCGTTTCACCCCAATGACTATTAGGAAAATGCTTATCCTCCTTAAAACGCGGCACCACATGCCAATGCAGGTGTGGCGTCATGTTCCCCAAGCTGGCCAGATTTACCTTTTCGGGTTGCAATAACTCTCGTAGCGCGGTTTCTACTGAAAACACCACCTTCATCATCTTTGCACGAGACAGTGGTGGCAAATCAGTCATTTCTTTCACATGCGCCAACCATTCCACTCGACAATACGCTGGGTAATCCTGATCTTGTGTTAAGACGACACGGCAGTCCTGATCTTGCCATAACACTGGCAACGAAGTAGGTTCACAGAGAGGGCATTGCGTCATGCGCTGTTAAAATGACGCATCCAACATGCGGTCAAGTGTCAGTTTAGCCAGTTTTGCTTCGTTTTCTGGCACGGTAATCTGATTGACGACATTGCCATCTGCCAGGTTTTCCAGACACCAAGCCAGGTGTTGTGGGTCAATCCGCGCCATCGTTGAACATTCACAAATTACATGGCTCATAAACTGGACATGCTTGTTTTCTGCTTTCATTTCTTCTGCCAAACGGGTCACCAGATTAAGCTCAGTGCCCACCAGCCATTTGGTACCTGGCGCGGCGTCTTTGACCGTACGTAAAATAAACTCGGTTGAACCAACATAATCCGAATTGTCACACACTTCAAAAGAGCATTCAGGGTGTGAAATCACTTTACCATCGGGGTGTTGCTCTCTAAACACATCAATATTCTGCTTGCGGAACATTTGATGGACTGAGCAATGCCCTTTCCACAATAAGATTTTAGCGTCTTTAATCTCTTGCTCTGTTAACCCCCCCATCGGTAAGTCAGGATCCCACACAGGCATTTGCTCTAGTGGAATGCCCATTTTGTAGCCACTCCAGCGGCCAAGATGCTGATCTGGGAAGAACAACACTTTTTCACGTTGATTAAAGCCCCAATCCAAAATCTTAGGCGCGTTGGTACTCGTACAGACAATCCCGCCATGTTCACCACAAAAGGCTTTTAGATCCGCCGCTGAATTAATATAGGTAATTGGTGTGATGGTTTCATCAAAATCCAGTACTTTATTTAATTCACGATAGCTGCGTTCCACTTTTGCTAGGTTTGCCATGTCGGCCATCGAACACCCTGCCGCCAGATCAGGCAAAATCACTGTTTGCTCAGGACGGCTCAAAATATCAGCCACCTCTGCCATAAAGTGCACACCTAAAAAAACAATAAACTCGGCATCGAGGCTTTCGCAATATTTAGACAGTTTAAGTGAATCACCTGAATAATCAGCATGACGGTACACGCTTTCATGTTGGTAGTGATGCCCTAAAATCACTAGGCGATCCCCTAGTTTTTCGCGCGCCGCTAAAATGCGCGCCTGGCAGTCATCATCCTGTTTGGTTTGAAATTGTTCAAATTTGATTGGCGCAACGGTTGTCATGTCTCGGGGCTCCCCCTCTTTCCTTAATCCTGCTATTTTATAGTGTTAGCTGGTGCTTTTCACCTAATCTTTTGATCGCATCGACATTAGTCCACGAAAAAACACGCTTTGCGGCTTCACGCCAGTCCACCCATTCATACTGCACATGCTCATCTGGCGCCAGTTGCACAGACTGCGGCGCATGCACACATAAACCAAACTGATGCTCAACACTCTCAGTCACCCCAGGTGCATAGCGATGTCGCCAATGCGGGTAAATTTCATAAGTATTATTCACCTGCCAGTCCTGAAAGTCATGTTCACTGGCCACTAAGCCAGTCTCTTCTTTAAGTTCACGCACGGCAGCCTCATAGGGTGTTTCATTAGCTTCCAGACTCCCAGTGACGGACTGCCAGTAACCTGCTTTATCCGCACGCTCCAGTAACAACACCTGTAAATCACGCGTATGTATCAAAACCAATGCAGAAACAGGTCTTTTGTAGTGTGACATTAGAATCGACCTGACTTAGGCGCCAGCTTGGTCTTTTTTGAGCAGTTTAATGGCTTCAGTCAAATCTTTAGGTAGTCTAAAGACCACGTTTTCCTGAACACCCTCCAACTCTTCTATCTTGGTAACGCCCAATTCACGCAAGCGTAGAATCACATCTTTTACCAATATTTCTGGTGCCGATGCTCCCGCAGAGATACCAACGCGTGCTTTTCCTTGCACCCATTCTGGTTTTAACAGCTTGGCATTATCCAGCATATAGGCCTCAACACCTTTGTTCTCGGCCACTTCACGTAAGCGGTTCGAATTAGAACTATTCGGCGAACCCACCACTAGCACCACATCACATTGTTCTGCCATGGCTTTGACTGCATCCTGGCGATTTTGTGTGGCATAGCAAATATCATCACTGCGCGGCGCTTGAATATTCGGGAAACGCGCTTTTAACGCATCAATCACATTGGCTGTGTCATCCATCGACAATGTTGTTTGCGTCACAAATGCGAGTTTATCTGGATCTTGCACGTTTAATTTAGCCACATCGTCTGGGGTTTCGACTAAATGCATACCACCATCGGTTTGCCCCATGGTGCCTTCCACTTCTGGATGGCCTTTATGGCCAATCATGATGATTTCCATGTCTTGAAAGTGCATTTTAGACACTTCTTTATGCACCTTTGTCACCAACGGGCAAGTCGCATCATATGGCGTTAATCCACGCTCAGCGGCTTCTTTTCGCACTTGATTGGACACGCCATGCGCACTAAAAATCACAATACTGCCACGCGGGATTTCTTCGATCTGCTTAACAAACACAGCCCCTTTTTCGCGTAACGTATTCACCACAAACTTATTGTGAACAACTTCATTACGCACATAGATAGGCGCACCAAACTCTTTTAGTGCTTCTTCCACAATCACGATGGCGCGGTCTACGCCAGCACAAAACCCTCTAGGGTTGGCTAATACAACTTTTGCTTCATTATTTGTCTGCATACGATCAACTTGTCTGCTTTTATCTTGTCTAGCGTATAATACCGAATTTGTTATCTTTTAGGTGGGGTCTTTCTCACCGAGATTCAACTGTAGATACACAATATGCAAACATCGAACACACAATCGCAAGCTAACACGGCAACATTACTGGTCACCTGCCCAGACAAAAAAGGCATCGTGTCTGGCATTGCTAACTTTTTAATGCGGCACAATGGCAATATTTTGCATGCAGACCAACATCAAGACGCCGAAAATGGCTTGTTTTTAATGCGCGTGGAATGGTCACTGGATGATTTCGACTTAAGCGCTGATGAATTTGCAACAGCCTTTACACCAGTCGCCGAGCAATTTGCCATGCAATGGCAACTCAAACAATCTCAGCGTAAAACCAGAATGGCCATCATGGTGTCGCAATACGACCATTGCCTAGTTGATTTATTACATCGCCATCACCATGGCGAGCTGGCCTGCGAGATTCCGCTCATTATCAGTAACCATGAGGTCACGAAAGGCCTGGCTGATTATTACGGTATTCCATTTCATTACCTGCCGATGAGTAAAGACACCAAGGCAGAAGTTGAGGCACAGCAGTTTGCATTATTTGAGCAATACGACATCGACCTGATTGTGCTGGCGCGCTATATGCAAATTTTATCGCCTGAGTTTGTGAAACGCTATCATCAGAAAATCATTAATATACACCACTCCTTCTTACCTGCTTTTATTGGTGCAAAACCGTATCACCGTGCGTTTGAGCGTGGGGTTAAGCTAATTGGCGCCACGGCGCACTATGTGACCGAAGACTTGGATGAAGGTCCTATCATTGAACAGGACATCACCCGCATTTCACACCGCGATCAAGTAGAAGACCTGCTACAAAAAGGTCGAGACTTAGAACGCATGGTCTTATCTAGAGCGGTACGTTGGCACATTGATAATCGCGTTTTACTCTATGCAAATAAAACCGTGATTTTTGACTAGGCATTCTGTGCGCAGGTACAAAAAAAGCGAGCTTAATGCTCGCTTTTTTATTATTGCCAGTTTAGTTTGGCAACATGTCATAGTCCGTAAAGGCTTCAGTTGGGGCAACTGCTGGCAAGGTACTTTCGCCGGCAGTCCATGGCACATCCGCTGCTGCAAATGGTGCAATCGCAGGTAATGTACTCTCATCAGCTTCCCAAGGTACTGGTGCGTTCGTCGCAGCTGGCGTCATAGTCGTCGCACATCCAGCCAACGTTAACAATACGGCCCCCAAGCCAGCAATCAGTAATTTATTCATCTGTCTCTCCAGTATTTTTTAAATTTGTCTAATGGTTAAGAGCCAGTACAATACACTCTTAAAGAGAAAATTTACACGCTGGCATTCAGATAAGCAAGTTAAACAGATCAAATAACCCTAATTTGCGGGCAAAATGGACTCCAAGGCAAACAAATCTGGCACCTGCTCACGCTGGCGGATAATATGCATTTGGTCACCATCCACCATGACTTCTGCCGCACGCGGGCGTGTATTATAGTTGCTGGCCATACTCATGGCATAAGCACCTGCAGACATCACTGCCAACACATCACCTTCCCGCAAGGGCAACTTACGGTCATGCCCCAGAAAATCCCCAGTCTCACAAATTGGTCCAACAATTTCGTAAGACAGACTGGTTACTGAGTCATCTGGCTGCACCATTTTAATGTCATGGTAGGCATCATAGAGTGCTGGTCGCATTAAGTCATTCATCGCAGCATCGACAATGGCAAAGTTCTTAGCCGCGGAAGGCTTCAAATACTCAACCCGTGTTAACAACACGCCAGCATTGCCCACCAGCGCACGACCAGGTTCAAAAATCAGCTGCACTTGACGGTCACCCAGCTTATCTAATATCGCTTGCGCATAGGCATCATAGGCGATTGGCGTCTCGTCTTGATAGCAGATACCAATGCCACCACCTAAATCGATGTGTTTAACAATAATGCCTTGTTCAGCCAATGTATCCACCAGGCTCAGTACGCGGTCAAACGCGTCCAAAAAGGGCGAAATCTCCGTAATCTGTGAACCAATATGACAATCAATGCCTTCAATCAGCAGGTTTGGCAAACTGGCCGCTAATTGGTAAATTGCCACAGTCTCTTCATGCGCAACGCCAAACTTATTATTTTTTAAACCCGTCGAAATATAAGGGTGTGTTTTTGCATCAACATTAGGGTTCACGCGTAACGATACTGGTGCTTTGCACTGCAGCTCACCCGCCACACGGTCAAGCCGCGTTAATTCACTCACGGACTCAACATTAAAACACTTAATGCCTGCCGCTAGTGCCTCTCGCATTTCCTGCTCGGTTTTACCGACACCAGAGAACACTACTTTTTTAGGATTACCCCCCGCGGCAATCACCCGTGCTAACTCCCCACCAGAGACAATATCAAAGCCAGCACCTAAATTAGCAAACACGCTCAATACGCCTAAGCTGGGGTTAGCTTTTACGGCAAAGCACACCAAATGCTCTCCCTGCTCAAAGCCAGCGTTAAAGCGCTGATACGCGTCAACTAACGCTGCTTTGGAATAAACATAACTTGGGGTACCAACGGTTTGTGCAATTTTTGTGAGCGGCACATTTTCAGCGACGAGCGCATTATTTTGATAAGTAAATACTGATGTCATTATGATTGTCGTTAAGATAAACCAACATTAGGCTTGCGTTATCCAGCATTAAGCCAAACATTAGTTTTGTGGGTATTCGCGCTCAGGAATATACAAAGGCCCTTTTGTACCGCAGCCTGTTAATGCACCGATCATCAGACATAAACAAACGAGTGCGATGTATTTTTTAGCGGTTACAAATCCAAGCATGCAGTGAAAACCTTTATCCATATCATGAGTTAGCATTCGTTAAGAGGGCAATTTTATCACACTCAAATCTGGGCTGAAGATAAATTGATAATTTACCACAGGGATACTGCGTTGATCTGCGCATCAAAAATAACAGGCTGATTCTACAATAAAGTGTTAAGCAAATTTTTTAGAAGATGGTTGTTTAATAGACTTCAACAAACCCTATAAGTTATGCTGTTACACCACTATAAAGCTGGCTTTACACTTGTAGAGCTACTGATCATTCTTGCGATTTTAGGCATCATTACCTCATTTGCTGTCCCCAGTTACACTGGCTTTATGACAGAAAACCGCCTTTCTAATCAAAATACCACGTTAATGCTGGATTTTATCTATGCCCGCGGTGAGGCCGCAACTCGAGGCAATCGTGTCACTGTTTGTCAAAGCAGTGACGGAGCCAGTTGCAACAGTGCAGGTTGGGGAGCAGGCAGAATTATTTTTGTCGACAATGGTACAGCAGGTAGCATTGATGGTTCCGATGAAATATTACGCGTCTCTGCCAGTATCGCGAGCCAGGACAGCATGTCTAGCAACAAGGCCGATACCTATATTGCGTATAAACCTAGTGGTGTTCCTAGCAATAATTTGGTCATCACGACATGCAAGTCAGGTTACAAAGGTGCCAAAGTCACCATTTACCCATCTGGCCGTATCGTTAAAGATACCGCTGGGGCTTGCTCATGATGCGGCAATCAGGTATTTCAATGCTGGAGGTTCTGATTTCCATTGCCATTTTTTCTGTCGGACTGCTTGGACTGTCTGGGCTGCAGCTCGCAAGCCTTTCTGGCCAGCACAGTGCTAACATTCGCGCTACAGCCACTACCCTGGCCTATGACATGGTTGATCGCATGCGCGCTAATATGGCCGGTGTGGTAGCCGGTAATTATAACAATACGGCTGGTAACGACAATGCTTGTCAGGCAGTGCATTATGATGATACCCATAGTAATCCAGCGACCTGCACCCCTGTACAGCTTGCTCAGGATGATATTTATGACTGGAAAAAAATAATCTCTGGCACACTCCCTGCCGGGAGTGCGACAGTTTGTCTGGACGGCACACCCGACTCAGAAAGCTGTGATGGTGTTGGCGGTAATTATGCCATCAGAATCAAATGGCTTGATAAAACAAAAGATCAGGCCGCAACGACTAAATCAGTGGTAGTAGGGTTTGAACCATGAATATGCAACGTGGGTTTAGCCTGGTTGAATTAATGGTAGCCTTAGTGCTAGGACTACTTGTCTCCGTTGCGGTGTTCAGCCTGTTTGTGTCTACACTTAAAAGCAACAAAACCCACGACAACTTATCACGCCTGCAAGAAAGTGCGCGTTACGCACTCTATCAAATGCAAAATGACTTGCGCATGACTGGGTTTCGCAGTTGCCTGGGACGTAAGGGCACTACACCAGATACGGCCACAGCAGCTGATCTCAATTTAATCAGCGCCATTCAATATCACAATGACTTTGATCAACCTATACAAGGCTACCATGCAGAAGGTGCCAGCTGGGTGCCAGCTTTGGATAGCACCATCAGCGGCGCTTCGCCCTCACAAAATAGTGACATCATCACGGTTAGGTTCGCGACAGGTCAAGGCACACAACTCAGTGCAATAATGGCAAATGGTTTTGCTGAAATCCCGATTACGGGAAATCCAGACAACTTAACAACCAGTGACGACTTAGTCATTGCCGATTGTGTACAATCCACTGTGTTTAAACCCACCAGCATTTCGGCAAGCACGATCGCACATACCCTGGCTGGTAACACTTCCCAGGATTTAGGCCGTGCTTTTGGCACAGACGCAGTTGTTATGCCTATTAAAACAGTGACTTATTTTGTTGCTCCCAGTCAGGACATCAGCACAGGCTTATCACTCTGGCGCAAAACCAATGCTGATACAGCTGAAGAATTGGCTGATAACATTGAGCAACTCAAAATTCTTTACGCAGAGGATGTAGACGGAGACTTAGCGCCAGATAAATACGTTACGGCTAACCAGGTCACTGACATGAAAAATGTCATTGCGATCAAATTAATGCTGCTTGCACGAACACAGGATAATAACCTTTCTGCCACTGGCCAACAGTACACCTTTAACGGCATAAAAGTCTCGACACCAACGGATAAATACATTCGGCGTGTATACAACATGACGGTCACCATCAGAAACAGGGCCACTTAAATGGTGATCAACAACCTGCAGACATCTAAACAGCAAGGTGCTGTGTTATTAATCAGCATTGTGATGTTAACCGCGATCACCTTAATGAGTGTGGTCGCGATGAAGTCCTCTATCCTGCAGGAAAAACTGGTCGCTGGTGCAATGGACCAAAGTGTTGCTTTTCAAGCGGCTGAAAGTGCACTAAGAGATGCCGAAAGATACATCAATGCAGAATTAACTTCAGAATCTGACTTTAATTTGGCTTGCAATGGCGGCTTATGCTACCCATCGTCGACAACTAGCGTCTGGGCGGCCATCAGCGACTGGAAAACCAGCAACATACCCATTAAATATGGTTCAAAAAGTACACCTGCCAAAACATTTCCACAAGTGGTAAACCAGCCTCTCTACATTATTGAGTTGCTGCCAGATCTGCCAGCCTCAGCAGGCAATAGCGGCGGCATTGGCGCTGACAGTGGTGGAACTGCTTTCCGTATCACGGCTGTGGGCTGGGGTAAACGCACCAACACTCCGGTAATGCTACAAAGCATCTACATCAAGATGTAGGTGAGGTGAGAATGCAAAACAGACTCACCAAAGGAATCTAAATGACACAATTTCACACCAAATGGATAACGATAGTTAGCTTGCTCTGCAGCCTGCTGCCACGTTGCGTAAGCGCGGAGATCGACTTAACACAAATACCGCTATTTTTAACGAATACCGGTACACCGAATATTTTGATGATGCTTGGCAATGCCAACTCAATGGATGGTAATGCCGCAGGTGCAGGGGTTGGCAGTGCTTCACCCGAGAGCAAGTCAGAAATTGCACGCAATGCCATGAAAACCATCATCAACAATAATTTAAACAAGGTGAACATGGGACTGCTGGCATTCCAACAAAACCCTGCCGCGCTTTGGTATCTCAGCACTTCGGCATCAGATGTTTCATACCTGCCTTCAGATTATGACCCAGATTTTGACGGTCCTAGAAACAGCCAGACTAAAAAATTTAGAATGGTGAACCCCACCAACCCTGGGCAATATATTTATTACAATGTTGCATCAGGTTTGTATTCACCAAACTACTCTCAAACCAGCTTCTGCTATTCTTCTACCGCATGCACCTCACCAAGCAATGATTTTAGAGGCACATCACAATCAGGTTGTACCGCCGTAGAAGATGAAGTCAATGGTCCATGGGATACTTATAGTTGTTACCAAGATAAAGTCGGTGCCGCCACCAACGGCCTGAGCGGACACAAAAACTTTATTGGTAACTTTTACTTTGCCCCCAGTACCAACAGCCTTGCACAAGGCATCACTGATTTTGGCAAACATGTGGCCGGGGTTTATATCAGCCGCGCCTGGTCTGATATCACTGCACCAGGGATGGGATTTTTGCATGTGCCGCTTGGTTTTTTAGATACGGCGCAGGCTGAAAAGCTTAACTATAAACTAGCCACGTCAGATCCTAATATTCATCCTTATGCACCAACGGACCCTACCAGACCATTGCAAAATCATGGCCTGCAACCTTTAGAAGGCACTATTCTCACAGCCAATAATTACTACAATAACAACGGCCTGCCTGCCGACGAGCGTAGTGGCCCCATTGACCCAATACCAGAGTCTTGCGACAAAAATTATTTGGTCATGCTCACCGATGGGTTACCATCCGTAAATAAAGACGGTAGCCCGTCGGCGGATGTGAGTAAAAACCTAAATGATGTGGTGCTGCAAGCCACGGACTTATTAAATTCACCCGCAAAAGTCAAAAGCTATATTATCGGTTTTGCCATGCCCTATGGTGCCAACCCGGAGCAACTTAATATCATTGCTGAAGCCGGTGGTACCAATTCAGCTTATTACGCAGATGATCCAGACTCATTAGATGAAGCATTCAAAGCTATCTTTGAGAACATCGCCGCGCAGGTAGAAGGCGCCTCTGCTTCTGTAGCCTCTGACAGCAGCGCATTACAAACTTCATCCAGTATTTTTCAAGCCAAATTTGATGGTAATGGCTGGACTGGAGACTTAATCAAGCTGGCGCTGAACAGTAATGGTTCCATTGGCAGTGCGCTTTGGAAAGCCGGCACTTTATTAGATGCAAAGCTACCGGATAGTCGCGCAATCTTAACCTATAAGCCGAGTAACAATACTGGCATTCCATTCAGGTGGCCTCTCTCAGAAAACGCCCCTACCGCGACTGAGTTAGATACTCAGCAGATTAGTGCGTTAAACAAAAACTCTACCGACCTCATTGACGGCTTGGGGCAGGAGAGGTTAGCTTTTTTACGTGGTGATAGTAGCAATGAAGCGCCAAATGGGCTTAAATTTAGAACGAGAGTAAGTAAACTAGGCGATATTGTTAACTCTGCACCTGCGTTTGTCGGCCCTCCATCTAAGAATATTGCTGACCCGACTTATATTGCTTATAAGACGGCCAGAGCAAACCGTAAACCTATGGTTTATGTTGGTGCTAACGATGGCATGTTACATGGCTTTAACGCCAACACTGGCGAAGAAGTGTTTGGCTATGTGCCTGCTGCCGTCTATGAACATTTGCCAAAACTCTCTGCCCGAAATTACACGCACCGTTACTTTGTGGACACCAGCCCAAACGTACAAGATGTTTATTGGGGCTCAAGCTGGAAATCAATCTTGGTAAGCGGCATGGGCCATGGGGCAAAAGGTATCTTTGCCTTAAATGTGACTAACCCCAATAATTTCAAAGAAATTAAAGCAAATAATGTCGTCCGATTTGAATTTCCTAAAGCCAACACAAATGCTACACATGGTTCCGAAGTTGGTTACATCAGTGGCAGAATTCCCTTAGTCAAGCTTAACACTGGTCAATATGCGGCAATCTTTGGCAATGGCTACAACGCTGGCGGCAGTGGCAAAGCTTCACTATTTATCGTTAACATACAAAATGGCAATATCATCAAACGCATCTCAACAGGCGTAGGTACGCCAGAATCGCCCAATGGCCTGGCCAACCCTGTCGCTGTGGATATTGATGGCAACGCAACCGCTGACTATGTCTATGCAGGCGATTTAAGAGGTAACCTCTGGAAGTTTAATTTATCAGGTGCTAGTAAAGGCAGCTGGAAAAAGCAATATAAACTGTTTGCTGCAGGAAAACCCATCACCCAAACACCCAATGTCTCTAAACACCCGGAAGGCGACTACATGGTCTATTTTGGCACTGGAAAATACATGGAAAGTAACGATATTGGTGATACCAGCGCCAACAAATTTTATGGCATTTGGGATCATTTTGACAGCAGAGTGAAGCAATCAGACCTTATTGCACAGACGGTCACCAGCACGACAAGTATTAATGGTCAAAGCTACCGTCTGGTTTCGCAAAATAATGTTAATTACACGAGTAACACCCCTGACAAAGGCTGGTATCTATCGCTACCGTTACAAGGAGAACGCTCTGTGTCTGACGCAGTCTTAACAGGCGGCAAAGTAATTTTTAATACACTAACCCCTTCATTTGGCACTTGCTCGACAGGTGGTACCAGCTGGCTGATGGAGCTTGATTACTTAAGTGGCGGCATGCTGAACTTTCAGGCATTGGATACCAATGGCGATAATATAATTGATAGTACGGATACTGTCGTGGGTGGTCTTGGCAGTAGTACGATTAATTTCACCCCCGTCATTGTGCGTGCCCAACCAACAACAGACGGCCCAGGATCAAACACTACTTCAAATAAACAAGAGTATAAATACATGAACCAATCGGATGGCAGCGTAACTAAGGTGACAGAAAGCGCCTCAGGCGAGAAAAGTCGTCGCAGCTCATGGCGCCAGATTACTCTAGATTAAAACAAACCATAGAGAACAAATTGCATGCACTTACCTATTTTTAAGCAAGTATTATTAACACAATGCTTCATGATAATGTTATGCCTGTCTACAAGTAGTCTGGCTGCGCTAATGGTGCCAGTAGAGCCTGCAAAGGCTTCCAGCCAGCCGCCTACCGAAAACAGGCTTGGCGGTACCATTGCCAAAATTGATCAAAAAGGTGTCGAGATCAACGGTGTTTACTACCGCTTCAAACGATACGGCGTTAAAATTCATGGGCTGGATGGTAAGTTAACGCAAAAATCAACGCTAAAACCTGGCATGTTGGTGAGTGTTAAGGTACTAAGACAAACGCAAACTATTACCATTACTGAAATTTGGGTGATCAAAGATGAATAAAAAACAAGGCTTTACATTAATCGAACTCATGATCGTTATTGTCATATTGGGCATTGTTTCGGTGTATGCTTTTATGAATACTTCTGAGCATGTGAAAAAGTCGCATCGTGCAGAAGCCAAAAGCCTGATGCTGCAAGTTGCGCACCAGCAAGAGCGCTATTTCACTGAGAATAACACCTATGGCTCTATGACAGCCATTGGTAATCCCAGTGAAACCTTAACCACAGATAGCGGCAATCATGCGATCACAGCATCGTTATCCAATAACGACATGGCCTATACCATTACCGCCACACCATTAAACACAGACAATGAATGTGGCAACTTAACGCTGACAGATACTAATGTGAGAGGCAGTTCGATCAACGGTAATTGCTGGTAGCTAGCCACTACGGATGACTCGCCACCAGCTCGACTAATTTCTGCACGAACACTTCTGCGGGATTACATGGTTCGGCAGATTGCAATGTTTGCTTGGCAATTTCCACCATGCCGGTGGGGCTGGTCACATTAACCTCTGTCAGATAGTCACCAATCACATCAATGCCCACTAAAAAGTGTCCTGCCGCTTTGGTTTTTGCACCGACTGCACTCGCGATCGCCAAGTCTCTCTCTGACAGTCGTTGTGCCACGCCCGTACCACCCGCGGCCAGGTTGCCACGTGTCTCGCCCGTCTTAGGAATTCTGGCTAATGCATAAAGTATTGGCTCACCATTAATGAGCAAAATACGCTTATCGCCTTGGGTAATCTCAGGGATAAAGCGCTGAGCCATAATCGTCTGTTTACCAAAGGCAGTGCTGGTCTCAAGTATCGCACCAATATTTGGATCATCCGTACGCAAACGAAAAATACCACGCCCCCCCATGCCATCAAGTGGCTTAACGACTATATCCTGGTGCCTATCTAAAAAGTCCAACAAACGTTGCTGCTTAGCCGTCACCAGAAATGGGGGCGTATATTCGGCAAAACGCGTAATCGCAAGCTTTTCATTCCAACCACGAAGAGCGGTAGGCGCATTGACCACTAACGCACCTTGTTCGGCGGCAATTTCTAATAAGTACGTGCTATACAAATACTCGTTATCAAACGGCGGATCTTTGCGCATGATAATCGCGTCGATGGCACTGGGCAGCAATATTTCCTCAGCACCACAACAGTATTGACCATCATCAAGCCATTCACAGGACCGACATTGCAACATCGCTTGCGCCCCATCCAAATACAACGCATGTTGTTGCAAGACATACACTATATGCCCTGCCTCCTGTGCCGCTCGCATGATCGCAATACTGGTATCTTTAGCGGGGTTGAGTTTTTCTAGTGGGTCTATTATAAACGCGAGCTTCATCATCACCTTCGCTTAAGCAACTAACTGCGCCATTGAATCCTGCGCCTGTAACTCCATCGCCGCCGCTAATAATGCCAGACGCGCCACAACACCATAAGAATAAAAACGATTAGGTAAAGTTTCAGGGGAGTCTGCACAATCCGGCAAGGTGCACGGGTCTTCAAATGCCAGTGGCACAAAATGCGCACCAGGTGCATTGAGGTTTTCGTCAACACCGCGGCTGGTGTGTACCCGATAAAACCCTCCGATCACAAAATGATCCATCATATACACCACTGGCTCGGCAACGGATTCATTGAGCGTTTCAAAGGTTGGCACACCTTCTTGAATCATCACTTCTGATACCGTCAACCCTTCTTTTACCACTGACATTTTATTTCTGGCTTTACGATTTAAGCCAATGACTTCTTCAACTGACTTCACCGCCATGATACCCATGCCATAGGTACCAGAATTGGCCTTAACAATGACATAGGGCTCTTGGTCAACATTGTATTCTGCATATTTTTGGCGTATACGCGTCAACATTTCGTCGACTTTAAGCGACAGGCATTCTTCGCCTTCACGTGCTTTAAAGTCGATCTCGCTACAGCAGGAAAAATAAGGATTTATCAGCCATGGATCAATGCCCAACATCTCAGCAAATGACGATGCCACTTCATCATAAGCCGAAAAGTGACTGGTTTTACGGCGGCGGCTCCAGCCGGCATGGAGTGGTGGAATCAGGCTTTGCTCTAGATTTTGTAGAATCTCTGGCTCACCGCTAGACAAATCGTTATTTAAAAGAACTGCACAACTATCAAAATCACCCAGTTCAGGGTGTTTTAATTTAAGACGGTTACCTTCTCTAACCACAGGCTCTAATAACAATGTATGACCGTCTTGCGTATTAAACTCTGTTGGCTCTGTGACCTCTGGTGAAATCGAGCCAATCCGCACTTCAAGCCCTGCTTGACGCATGACATTCACCAAGGCGACAACATTGCGCAGGTAATAAGTATTACGCGTATGATTTTCTGGAATAATCAATAAACGATACGCTTCTGGGCAGACTTTTTCGATGGCCACTTGTGCTGCCTGCACAGAAAGCGATAAAAAGTCAGGATTGAGATTATTAAACCCTCCCGGGAACAAATTAGTATCCACTGGCGCAAGTTTAAAGCCTGCATTTCGTAAATCGACACTGGCATAAAATGGCGCGGCATAATCCAGCCATTGTGATCGAAACCATTGCTCGATATTCGGCATTTCCGCCAGAAATTTTTTCTCCAGACCCAATAACGGGCCTGTTAAAGCAGTCGATAAATGTGGCACCATAAAAACAATCCTTTCTTAACTGTTACGCGGAATGCACCAGTTTAAACTACCTGATGTGCTTGTTGGTCCGCATGATAACTACTTCTTACCATGGGGCCACTGGCCGTATTTTCAAAGCCCATTGCTTCCGCTTTTTTACGTAGCATTTCAAATGTCTCGGGTGTGACATAGCGCATGACTGGCAAATGGTGCGGACTGGGTTGCAAATACTGCCCCAGCGTTAACATGGTCACACCGTGCGCCCTTAAGTCTTCCATGACAGTAATGATTTCATCATCGGTTTCACCCAAACCCAACATTAAGCCAGACTTGGTTGGCACCGCTGGATAGGATTCATTAAACGCTTTTAATAAATCCAGGGAGTGCTGATAATCCGATCCTGGTCGCGCTTGTTTGTACAAACGCGGCACTGTTTCAAGATTATGATTCATGACATCAGGTGGCGCTGCATTTAAACGCTGCATCGCCACGTCCAGGCGACCTCGAAAATCTGGCACCAATATCTCAATATTGATGTCCGGAGAGGCCGCACGCACTTCGCGAATGCAATCCACAAAATGTTGTGCCCCACCATCACGCAAATCATCACGATCAACTGAGGTAATAACCACATAATTTAAGCGCATTTGTGCAATGGTGCTGGCCAGGTTTTTGGGTTCATCGGCATCAGGTGGTAAAGGCTTGCCGTGCGCAACATCACAAAATGGACAACGGCGCGTGCATATATCCCCAAGCACCATAAACGTCGCCGTACCTGCACTAAAGCATTCACCAATATTGGGACAGCTTGCTTCTTCGCAAACGGTGTGTAGATTATTCTCACGCAATGTTTCTTTAATCTCGTGATAACGGCGCGACGTTGGCAACTGCATCTTGATCCATTCAGGCTTACGCTGAATCGGTTGCGGCACCACTTTAATTGGAATACGCGAGACTTTGGCGGCATCGCGCTCTTTGACACCAGCTTGTTTTTTAGCTGGCCGATTGGGTCTTTCACTCATGCGGCTATTTTACCACGCATGGTTTGACAGGCACGCATTGCGATATTATCGAACCTGTTAAGCGTTCAGCCACCGCGGCCATATTCAGGTCAATACCTAAATCTTTGCATTGGGTAACTGGCAAGCCTGCATATCCACAGGGGTCAATTGCCTGAAACGGGCTTAAGTCCATGTCAACATTGATACTGAGACCGTGATAGCAATAGTGTTTTTTCATGCGTAGGCCCAGCGAAGCAATCTTGGCACCGTCGACATAGACGCCTGGTGCAGCGTTATCTGTGTTGGCCGACAATCCATTTTGTCTTAATAACGAGACTACAGACTGCTCCAAAACCGAAACCCAGTCACGTATGGTAAAGCCATACCTTGAAAAGTCCATTAAGCCATACACAATCAACTGCCCAGGGCCGTGATAAGTGATTTTACCGCCACGATCGCAGTGCACGAGCGGAATGTCTTGTCGCAATGGTGGCTTAACCTGTTTACGGTTTAACCCCAGACTATACACTGGCGGATGTGAAGTCACCCAGAGCTCATCGGGTGTTGCTGAGGTGCGACTTGCCGTAAATTTCTGCATCTGCTGGCAAACCTCTTCGAAGTCAGTTTCGCCTAACGACCTGATGCGAATCTCAGTCATGGAAGAATAACGATCAACGCAAGTTAAATGGCATATTTGACCAACGGGTGCCCACTGATATCGCGATAAATCGCATCTAACTGTGCTTGTGAAGTCACCCAGATATTACAGCTCAAGCTGATATATTTGCCACTCGTGCTATGGCGATGCTCGATGTCCTCTACGCTAAACGCCTCAACATGCACTTGTATCACGGCAACCATTTTGTGCCGAAAATCCGCATCAGCAAGCCCCATGACTTTAATCATAAAGCGGCATGGATATTCGATTAATGTTTCTTCTGGATTGTTAGTCGGGTCCAATGGTGCTTGTGCCATCTTAAATAACTCCTAAAACCAATCAGCAAAGTATAAACGAATTGCATCCCATAACCGCCCAAAAAAGCCCGCACTCGTGACGGATTCAGCAGCAACCAATGGTACTGTCTTAATCACCTCTCCTGCCAAAGTCACATTGACCTTACCAACTGTTTGACCTTGTTTAATCGGCGCAACCAGAGGCTGCACGCTTTGTATTGCTGCGGACAAACTTGGCACTTGTACCTTTGGTACGGTAACAATCAAATCCTCGGCGACAGTGACTGAGAGCGATTTAGCGCTCCCTTTCCACACGGTCAGGCTGACCGGCTGTTGCGATTTATTTTTAATCAGATCAGATTGAGTGTAAATGCGCACCGTTTCATAGTTTTGAAAACCAAAGTTTAATAACTTCTGTGTTTCAGAGGTACGGTCGGCTTTTGATTTAGCACCCAGGGTGATCGCAATATGACGGATTCCATCACGCTGCGCCGTTGCAATTAAACAATAACCGGCTGATTTGGTATGGCCTGTTTTCAGTCCATCCACATGCGGATCCAGCCACAATAAACGGTTACGGTTATCCTGCTTAATGTTGTTATACGTGTAGCTTTTAGTTTGATAATACTGTTTAAAGTCTTCAGGAAAATCACGAATCAAGGCTTCAGACAAACGCATCAAATCATCTGCGCTGGTATAGTGCTCCGTGTCTGGTAGACCTGTTGCATTGACAAAATGCGTGGCTGTCATGCCTAACTGACTGGCTTTTTCGTTCATGCGTTGTGCAAACACGCCTTCATCACTGGCAATGTGCTCAGCAAGCGCGATGGCGGCATCATTACCTGATTGCACAATCAAACCATACAACAGTGCTTCAACGTCAACTGGCTTGCGTGGCTCAATAAACATTCTAGAGCCTTCGGCCTTATAGGCATGCTGACTGACTTTAATTTTTTCAGACAATGAAATATCGCCTTTTTTAAGCGTTTCAAATGCCAAATAAGCCGTCATCAGTTTGGTCAATGAGGCGGGCTCAATGCGTTGATCACTGTTTTGTGATGCCAACACCGTGTGACTGCTGATATCTTTTAATAAGTACGTCTTAACGGCTAATTCAGGTGGTTGAGGCACGGCAGCATATGCTGAAAATGGCAAGAAGATCGTTAAAACGAATAGCGTAAAAAGACGGGCTAACATAGGGTTTTGACACTCACTAGGACTGATCAGAAAGCACTAGAGATTATCACAAAGCAGATAAAAGCCATAGTGCAGTCAACGCTATATCACGAGGCTATATGTGTAATTTAACTAGCAACAACAGATACGCACACTTGATACAACTTATTGCACCAAGCCCTCAATATTGTATTGCTGTTGAATTTGCTGCATTGCCTGCTGCGCAGCGCTTCTAGTTGGATATGGCCCAACTTTCACACGGTATATGTCTCCAGAAATTTGCTGAAACACGCGTGCAGCACTGCCCCCATTAAAGCCTGCCAAACGGTTAATCAACTTAACACTATTTTCTTCACTTTTAAACGCACCAACCTGCACAAAAAAGCCTTCAGTGGTAGCGGGCGGCGCAGGGTTATCAGCAGCCACTGTGGGAATTTCTTCCATCGACGGCAGATTGTTTTCTACCACAGGTGCGGGCATACGCGATTCAGGCAATACATCTGTATTAACAGCATCAGCCATCACTGGTTCAGCGGCTTGTCTCATGGTTTCTGGACGCGTATCCAAGGCTTCAACTTCAACCTGGGTTTGACCAGCCTCAATCATATTCAGCTTGTGCGCAGCGACATACGACAAGTCAATAATGCGGCCATTGATAAACGGTCCACGGTCATTAATTCGCACCACAACAGATTTTCCGTTTTGCAAATTGGTCACGCGCGCATAGCTTGGAATTGGCAGCGTTTTATGTGCAGCAGTCATGCCATACATGTCATAAATCTCACCTGTAGAGGTTTTGCCACCGTGATAACGTTTACCGTACCATGAAGCCATGCCTTGTTTCTTATAAGCAGTGTAGCTGGTCATCGGCACATAGCGCTTTTCCAGTTCGATATATGGCTGATTCGCACGCGTGGAATACGGTTCATACTGAGGCACGGCATCAGGAATACTGTCTAGATTCTCTGGCACCTTATCGTCTGGACCATCATCTTTGTAATAACCTCCTGGCTGATCTTCTACCTCACCTGCTTTGATCGGTGCTTTTTCTTCCATCGGTTTTTTGACGGCTTTGTTACCACCACAAGCCGCTAATGATAGCGCAATCACACCCACAATGAGCTTACGTTGCAAATCTAGTTTTTTCATAATAATTATAAAGTTACGTTAGATTATTTAATTAATGCTTAAACTTTAACTGATTCAGTTTTATCTCGCCACTAATTTCTTATCTGCCTGAATACTCATCAAAATCCCAAAGCTAAGACAAATCGTTACCATCGATGTTCCGCCATAGCTCAACAAAGGTAAGGGCACACCCACTACGGGCAAGATGCCACTCACCATCCCAATGTTTACAAAGGCATAGGTAAAGAAGGTTAACGTAATGCTTCCTGCGACCAATCGTGCAAACGCATTGCTGGACTGTGAAGCAATGACCATCCCGCGCGCAATGATTAATAAATAAATCACCAGCAATAATAGATTGCCTAGCAAGCCAAATTCTTCGGCGAACACAGCAAAAATAAAGTCAGTGGTTCGCTCAGGCAGAAATTCAAGCTGCGTTTGTGTACCATTCAACCAGCCTTTGCCAGCGGTTCCGCCTGAACCAATCGCAATCATTGACTGAATCGTGTGATAGCCTGCTCCCAGCGGATCCTGCGTTGGATCAAATAAGGTTTCAATCCGGCGGCGCTGATAGTCATGTAACATTGACCAAAACACAGGGCTTAGTAACACCAGGCTTAAACTGGCGCCTAATAAGAAACGCAAGCTCAACCCTGCTAAAAAAATCACATAAAAACCTGAAGCAAAAATCAGCAATGAAGTCCCCAGATCGGGCTGCATCATAATCAGTCCGACAGGCAACACCAAAATCAAACCAGCAGCGGCAAAGGTTTTACCGGTTGGTCGACCTTCTTGTGTAGTGAGATAACTAGCCACCATCATTGGCATGGCAATACGCATGATTTCAGAAGGTTGCAAGCGCATAAAACCAAGATCCAGCCAGCGTTGCGCACCATGGCTAATGGTGCCAAACAACTCTACGGCAACCAATAGTAGCACGCCAGCAACATACATAGGCAGCGCTAAACGCTGTAAATCGGAGGGAGAAATAAATGACACAAGCCACATCAAACCCAATGCCACCCCAATATTCACTACTTGCTTACTCACTGGACGTAGACTCTCTCCACCTGCGCTATACAGCACAAACAAGCCCAGGGTTAGGGCCAACATGATGGCGACGAGTAATAAGCCATCAATGTTCTTAAACAAGCGTCCTATAATGGGGTATTCCATTTAATGCTCCACCGTCTTTAATTCTTGTTCGGCTGGTTTTACAACAGGCGGTTTTTTACCGAGTAAATAATAATCAAATACCGTTCGCGCAATTGGCCCTGCCGTTGAGCCACCATGTTCACCGTTTTCTACAATAATGGCCAATGCCATTTTAGGTTCACTGACAGGTGCATACGCAATAAACACAGCATGGTCACGATTGCGCTCACTGATTGTTTGCGCATCGTAGCGCTCATTTTGTTTAATGCTAATCACCTGTGCAGTACCTGTTTTACCCGCCACACGGTACGATGCACCCGTGCCAACTTTTCTAGCGGTACCACCAGGCAAGGTGACATGAATCATCGCGTTTTCGACAATATTAAAATCTTCTTCTGGAATCGTGATGGCGTCTTGTATCACAGGTTTGACTGTTTCAACTTTTTTACCAAACGCATCTTCAAAGCGCATCGCAAAGTGCGGCTTCATTGACACGCCTCGATTAGCGAGTGTCGCCGTTGCCTGCGCCAGTTGCATGGGTGTTACCAACATATAACCCTGACCAATACCAACAATCACTGTATCACCTTTATACCAGGGTTTTTTATAACGCTTTTTCTTCCATTCTGGAGTCGGTAACAAGCCTGACTTTTCGCCAACCAGATCAATATTGGTGCGATGGCCAAAACCAAAATGCCGCACATAATCGGCAATGCGTTTAATGCCCAGCTCCACCGCTAGACCGTAAAAGAATGTATCACAGGAAATGACAATCGCCCGTGCCATGTCAACATAACCATGCCCTCGTCGCGCCCAATCACGATAACGGTGACGCCCTTTGGGTAAACTAAAATAACCTTTATCTAGAATGCGAAAAGGCGGACGACGCAATTCATGCTTAAGACCCGCTAGCGACATAAACGGCTTAAACGTCGAAGCCGCGGGATAGCGACCTCGAATCGGCCTGTTAACTAATGGTCGATCAATTGAATTATTGAGACGATTCCAATTGTCATAATCAATACCCCCCACAAATAGGGTCAGATCGTAGCTGGGTTTGCTGACATACGCCAGCATCTCACC
>SPJK01004076.1_pt1 | contig 23518 bp, 20 predicted proteins | sample 3741771 | NCBI WGS metagenome assembly SPJK01 (sample SAMN10925997, study PRJNA522277) | cold seep metagenome | isolation source: Elba SIP-enriched marine methane seep metagenome, extraction at timepoint T2 | place: Italy: coast of Elba, Mediterranean Sea
ATTAAGCAATCACCCACCATTTTGTCGAAAACGCCCCCGTTTTCCCAAATAAGTTTCACCGCGCCTTCGCTCCAAATATCGATGGCTTTGCCAATAAGAGCCGGAGCCTTGAGGACTTGCTCCGAAAGCCAGGTGAAGCCAGAAATATCGCAAAACATCACCGCGACTTGCTCTTCACGGGGCTTTAGATAGGTTTCTTGATAGTTAGGCGTGCCAATAAGCCGCTTGACTTGCTCTACTGAAAAGAAACTACGCAGGCCCTTCCATTCTCGGCGGTGCTCCGCCAGTCGCTTGGTGAGTCCATCTTCGAGGCAATGGAGCAAATCGAGCCCTAAAGTATTAAAACCTTGCGCTTTGCGACTAACTACGATGTGCCCCATAGAGGCGCCAGAGTTAGAAAGCAGACTTCCATGCCAGCGATTAGCTGCCATGCCCATTTGATTAGGCAAACTATCAATATCTCCGGCCATAAAAGCTTCAGCCATCCCTTCTATCTGACCCGCTTCCGGGACTTGGAGTTCCTCCTCCGCTCCTTCCACCATAAACTTGTAGTTGTATTGATGAGGCGGTGCACTATAACTATAGACGCATAATAAGGCTTCGAAGGACACTTTAGCGCGAATAACATCTAGGGCCGAAGAGATAGCTTCTTTGAGCAGGGGCTTACTCAAAGCCTTGTTGATCCTACGAATGAGCTTTTGTTTCTCACGAGCCGCGAAGACGCCAAAGAGATAGTTATCGAGGATCTCCGACCAGGCTGCAATGAGCTTCTGCAGCTGTTCTACATGTGCTGGTGGCTCTGCGAAACCTAGTTGTAAGCGCCCCACAGGCTCGCCGGAGACTTCCAGCTGTCGTTCCAATAAATGCGCCGGCTTTTCCTCAGCTTGGGCGGGAAAGCGAACCTCAAAGCGAGCTAAGTCTTCGTCCCAAGTATCTAGATAGATACTTTGGCACTGGGTCGCCTCCTGAAGCAGTGGGAAAAGTCCATCCAAGGTGTGGCCCAAGGTAAACTGTTGCCTCTGACAAGCTTCCAGCACCTCATCTGCGGCCTTGCGCAAAGATAGTTCCTGTTTGACCGCAGTGAGTTCTTCCTGAATCTGCCTCAGCTCCTGAGCCATGGTGGGCAAGGTGCCACAAAGCCAGCGTCAGCGCATCCCTGACGCAGAGCCGCGTAGTTCCTGCCTGACTCCGGGCCTCGCTTGCCTTTATCGGAGGATTAATACAAACCCGAAGAATGATTCCCTTGAACCACGAGTGGACCGAGCTGCTGCACAAATACCAAGACGATCACCAAGACCCTCGCAACCAGGCTTGCCACAAGATTGGCATTCCCATGATCTTAGCCAGCCTTCCTTTGGGCGCCTCGCTCATCGGTTTGCCTGTGGCCGTGCCGCTCTTCACCGTTGGCTGGGGCTTTCAATTCACTGGACATTACTTCGAAGGCAAAAAGCCCTCATTCGTAGACGATAAGCGCTCCTTGGTCATCGGCGCTCTGTGGTGCCTAGAGAAGTATGGCCTCAAACTCTACCAAGAAGCCGGCGCCTCATCCTGAATCGCAGCGGGCACTTTCTTACCGCAGAAACTCTCTTCACCCCCGAGTCAGCCGATCACCGCGGCATGGGCTTTGAGGACGAGCAAACCACTCCTGGTTGGAAACCTGAATGCCACTCTCTGCGGGTCTATCGCCGCGGCCACGAAGTGGTCACTTTCTACCTAGAGCCAAACGTACGCTATAGTTTCGGGCGCACTTCCCAAGCTAAGGTGCTCTTTCCCGACGTACGTGTCTCCCGTATGCACGGCTATCTAGAGATGCTCAACGGCGTCTGGAGCTTCATGGATGTGGGCTCTGCCAACAATAGTTATCTCTTCAATGGCTACGATCTTACCGAGGCGGAGCGCGAAGACCGCGACCTGCCTTGCCATAAGTTACGTCGAGCCTTTCCCGCGGCCATGCGTCCCGGTCAAGGTATCTTATTAGGCACCCGGGACTGCTGGATCGAACTATTGGCCGGCCAGCCTCCGGGAACCCTGCCCAATCTGATTGGCGTCAACCCACCTTCGGTTTTGGCGATGCTTGGTTTGGCAGTGGTGAGCGAGAGCCCCACGCCCGATCTATTGGAAATGCCGGAACCGGCAGTGATTCATCCCTACGTGCGCAAAGCCAGTTAGAAGGTGCTTGCGCCCCGTGGCAAAGCGCGCACGGGCAATTCGAACTCTTCGGTGAGGGGTTCGCTTTCCTCGGGCTTTAAGAAATAAGCCATCTCTTCCACAAAACCATAAGGCTCATCGCCGGCTTCAATACCGATAGGTACTGTAGGCAGTCGCTCATCTTTGGGAAAGCGAGCGGTCTTAAAGACCAAGTCCCAGATAGTTAGCGTATTACCAAAGTTTACCTGACTACCTACGGCGTGGTGATAGCGATGGTAGGCCGGGCCCACGATCAACTTGTCTAGCCAACCGAGGGAATAGTTGTGGCAACTATGTTGATAGGTATTCGCCAAACTATAGAAGAGAAAATAGACTTGTACTGAGAGGGAAGAGAAGCCCAGGGCGATGAGAAGTGCCCCGCTGAGGGTGCCAGAGATGAGTACTTCGAGCCCGTGGGTATGGGTGACCAGCCAGATGTTGTAGTCGGTCTCCTGGTGATGCTGAAAATGAAAGCGCCAGAGGTAGGCGCTCTTGTGCTTCACAAAATGAAGCAGCCATCCCGATAGCTCTGCCACCAAGAAGCAGCCCACCACATTGGGCAGCACCCAGTCGGACCACTCCAGCAAAGGACTGATGTTGCCCCGCAGGAACACCTCGATCTGCTTAAGCAAGACCGCCACCATGAGTGCAGCGGCGAAGAAGCTCCAGTTACGCTGAGCCCTGGCGGGGAAGCCCTCGCCGGTGCAAGCGCGCCGAAAACTAGAGGAACGTAGCTCGCCTAAAAGTAAGACAACTAAGCCCGAGAGTGCCAGAGTGTAGTACAACCAAGTAGGCATCGCTTCGTGTGTGTCCCAGTATGACTGCCAACCCAAAGAAACGACATCAGCCAGTCATCCGAGATCACTCATCCTCCTGGCCGATTCCCACACGCGACCACATAAGCTTCTATGACCTCGGGATCCACGCCAATGCTCTCCACCAAACTTCGCCAGCCCTCAGGGCAACTTAGGGCTGTGGTTTTCCCCATTCGTCTGCTCACTCCGGAAACGCGCACAACTATGTGGACGCTGATGGAGAGCTATTATGCAGAAGTCACTCAAAAACAGTTTGAGAAAGACCTGAATCAAAAAGACGATGTGATCTTACTCAAAGACTCGGGCGACGATAGTTTACAAGGCTTCACTACCGTCCAAGTCTATGAAGAGAGCTACCAAGGCAAAGAGTTTGTAGCGGTCTACTCGGGCGACACCATCATCGCTGACGGCTATTGGGGGCAACAAGCCCTGCACCGCGCCTTCTATCGCTATCTATTACAGGTCAAACTGCGCAACCTGAGCAAGCCGGTCTATTGGTATCTCATCTCCAAGGGCTATAAAACCTATCTACTGCTCACCCGCAACGTGCCCAACTATTATCCCAGCCACAAACACCGCACTCCAGGCTTTGAAGCCGGAATCCTCGAGCAACTATCGGTGGGTAAGTTTGGCGAGGCATATAAGAAAGATCAAGGCGTCCTTCACTTTGATACTTGCCTCGGCCGCCTCAAACGGGGCGTCGCCTCGGTAGATACCGAACTATTAGCTCATGACGACATCCGCTTCTTCGTTGAAAAGAATCCCGGCCATGTCGATGGCGACGAACTTTGTTGCTTGGGCAAACTCGACGCCAAGCTTTTTACCAGCTTCCTTTTTAAAACCAGCACTCGCCCGGTAAGAAAGATCTTCCGGAGGGTCAAAAGTCGCTCCAAACGGCTATTTGCGCCCTCCTAACTATCTAGCATCATGGGGCCGCTCTTTCGCCAAACGCTCAGCGGTCTCTATATGCTCAGTCAAGCGCCGGCCTACCGGCGATTTCGGCAGGCCCTGAAGTCTCCCCAGCAAGCTCAAGAAACTATCCTCAAAACTTGGCTGCATAGGCATCGCTATAGTTTATTGGCTCAAAAGTATCGATTAGACACCGTACAAAACTATCAAGACTTCACTAAGAAAGCGCCCATAACCACCTATCCTGATTACCAAGAAGCCATCGACCAGGCTTTCCACGGGAACCATCAAGCGCTCTCACTGCAGCCCCTGAAAGCTTTCGAACCCTCCTCAGGTAGTACCGGGGGAAATAAGTTCATTCCTTATCCTCAAGCCTTGCTCGATGAGTTCTCGAGTGCCACCCAAGCTTGGCTCTTTGACCTGCTCCACAACTATCCAGTCTTACGCCAAGGAACCAGTTATTGGTCGGTCTCCCCCGCAGCCAGAAAACATGCTCCAACGCCTTCGGGGATTCGTATTGGTCTAGAAGACGATACTGAATACTTTCCTCCCTGGGCACGCTGGATGATTCAGCAACTATTGGCTGCTCCCGGCGACCTCTCACAGATCAAAGACATTGAACGCTGGCAAACTACGACCCTATTTTATCTGCTCAGCGATGAGAACCTGGCTCTCTTTTCCGTGTGGAGCCCTAGTTTCCTCCTGCGGCTGCTGGAACATATCGAAAGAAACCTGGATGAACTTCTCAAGGTGCTGCCTACTTCTAGGGAAAGAGCCATCAAAGAGGGTCTACAGCAGAAGGGGCGCTTTTGCGGTGAAGCGCTCTGGCCGAAGCTGCATCTAGTCTCTTGTTGGTGTGATGGCCATGCCCGGGCTCAGGCCCAAGCCCTCAAGAAATACTTCCCTGAAACTATCTTTCAACCCAAAGGTTTGCTGGCCACCGAAGGCGTCATCAGCATTCCCCTGGTCAAATATCAAGAAACCGGAAGTATCTTAGCTCTCAGTAGTCACTTTTTGGAGTTTTTTGACCCGGGTGAAGGCTCCAATAAGATCTATCAACCTTGGCAGCTCAAAAAGGGCGGCATCTACAGTCCTTTGTTAACCACCGGCAGTGGTTTCGTCCGCTACCACCTCAAAGACCTCATTAAGGTTCAAGGCTTTGTGGGCCAGGTGCCTCTAATTAGTTTTGAAGGCAAACAAGACCGGAATATGGACCTTGCGGGCGAAAAACTGGGGGCCATAGATGCTGAGAGAGTCATCGCCGAGCTGCGAAGTCTCTATCCTTCGCTTAAATGGGCAATGATAGTCCCTCAGGCAGAACCCAAGCTTGGTTATGTCTTACTAGTGGAAGGTATTGCTGAAAGCCAGACCACTGAGTTGTCTCTGAGCGCTGAAAAGTGTCTCACAGAACTGTATCATTACAACTATTGCCGAGATCTGCAGCAACTGGCCCCTTTGCAAGTCCAGGTGGTCACTCAAGGGACTCAGAAATTCCAAATGCGCCTGCTTGCCGAGGGCATTAGGCTGGGAGACATCAAACCCACCCCCATAGAGCAAAGATTTGGCTGGCCTGAATACTTTATGAAGACTATGGAAGATAGCTGACGCCATGAAAGAAACCATGCGAGCCCGTTCTGGTAAACTTAGCGACTATTGGTACGCGGCGGCCACCAGCGAAGACCTCAAATCCGATCGTCCTCTAGGTCGCATTATCATGGGAGAAATGCTGGTTCTTTTCCGCACTCACGGTGGCCGAGCGGTGGCCATGCTCGACAGCTGCTTGCACCGCAATGCTTTGCTCAGCAAAGGCGAAGTTTTCGATGGTTGTATTGGCTGCCCCTATCATGGCTGGACCTATGACCACTCCGGCAAATGTATCAACGTCCCTTCCGAAGGCGCCCAAGGCTCAGCTCCCGCTGAAGAGAGAAAACTAGAAGACTTTCCCGTCCGCGAGCAAGACGGATTAGTTTGGGTGTGGATGGGTTATGAGAAGACTCCAGATAAGGAGCCCTTTCCCATGCCCCATCACGGCGAAGACGGCTGGGGCTACTATTATATGCAGACCCGCTTCGCCAACAATGTCACTAATTTGGTGGAAAACTTCATGGACGTGCCTCACACCGTCTTTGTGCACCAAGGTTGGTTTCGCTCCCGCTCCAAAAAGAAGGTGCCCGCCATAGTTGAACGCACCAAAGATAGTGTTTTGGTGACCTACGACCAACCTAAAGACTCTATTGGCTTCACCGAGCGCGTCCTCAACCCTAAGCGCTTGCCTATGGTACATACCGATAAGTTCTACATGCCCAATAACACCCGGGTAGACTATGTTTTCGGCCAAGAAGAGCGAGCCTTTGTCATTACCAGCACCTGTACCCCCATTGGCCCGCTAGATACCCAGGTTTATACTTTAATTAGTTATAAGCTCGGAAAACTATCTCACCTCGCCAAATACTTCCTTCCGTTTTACACCCGGCAAGTAATCCAACAAGACGTGGAGATCATGGCTATCCAAGGCGAGGCTCTGGCGCACTACGAAGGCTACCAATTCAATTCCACTCCCGCTGATACTTTGCACGTGCATATCGAGGCTTTACGAGACCATGCTCAGCATGGTGAAGGTCCGGCGCCAGAACCTACCGTGGATAAGATGGAGTTTTGGATCTGATGCAGCCGCAGATACTAAAAGAAACTAAAACCTATCAACTGCGGCGCGCCCTTCCAGAAGATAGTTCTGGGCTTTGCGAACTCTTTAGAAGGGTGCATATGCGGGGCACCTTAGACGTGGCCCAAGAGCGAGATCCCGACTTCTTCGCTCTGCCCAAGATGCATCTGGCCGACTACGACGTTTGGTGTCTCGAAAATAAGCAGGGAACTATTGGAGCCTCCGGTTCGGTGATAGTTCGTCCAGGATATTTTGACAATGCGGTGCGCCCGGTGGGTTATCTTTCCGATCTGCGCATTCTTCCTGGCTTCAAACCCGGCCGCAGTATGCCGTCCTCCTATAAACTATGTTTGGAGGCCGCTCGGGAGCGTTTAGGTGCAGAAGTCTTCTATACGGTGATCTTTGATAGCAATCAGATTGCCCAAAAAGCTCTTCTACGGCCTAGTGATAAACGCCGAAAATCTCAGCCCATCTATTCGGTGATGACGCCCTTCGAAATGACCTCGGTGCAGTTCACCCGTAGAAAACCCAAACCTAGTCAGCCGGTTCGTTCAGCCCAAGAAAGGGACGTTCCCCAGCTGGTGGAGTTTCTCGCCAACCGCAATCGAGCCCGCTTGATGGGCGAAGTCTTTAATGAGGAACTATTAAGAAAGCGTCTCGAACATTGGCCTGAGTTTAGTTTGGACAACTTCCTTCTACGCCATGATGCAAAAGGTAACTTAGTTGGAGTCGTGGCACCCTGGAATACTCACTCCTTCAAGCGAACCCGGGTTTTGGGCTATTATGAACATATGAAGGCGGTCAAAACCGCTTTCAACTTGGGCGCAAAGATACTTCGCTACCCACCCTTACCTCCAGCGGGTAGTTGTTTTGACTTTTGCTTTCTAAGTCATCTGGAAGTGGCCGGCGATGACCCTCAGATACTTCGAGATCTATTATTGGAGGCTTATGGGCGCCTTAAGTCCCAAGGCTTGCATTTTATGAGCGCGATGATTCCTCAGGCGAGTCGTCTCAAGGAGGCATTTCGAGGCTTTACTGTCAATCGAACCCCGATGACGGTCTATGGAGTGGCCCTCCGAGATAGTTCCTTTGCGGAATATGACTTTCGCACCCAACATCCGGGCTTCGAAATGTCTCTCAGCTAGAGCGCAGGGATGTCTTCAGGATAGCCGGGATCATTTACGTGGTGATAACTCGCCCCGGCGTCCACATTAGAGAGTTCCTCAGGGGTCTTAATCTCCAGCGTTTGGTCTTTTGAAGGCCCAGCGTGAGCTGATTCTCCCCGCTCGACTGCGGAACCGGCATATAAGGCGAAGGCGGCAAACAACCCCAAGCCCAGAAGAAGCTGTTTCTGAAAAGCGGAAAGAGGCTTCATGTCTCTTAGGTAGTTCGCGCAAAAAGAGCGGATCTTGAGGGGAATCTCAGAGAAAGATGCGAAAAATGCGTTCTGTCTTAGACAGAGATATTTGAGAGGGAAGAGAAGGAGAGGAATTAAGGGACCAACATCATCGCTGCGGTAGCACTGATGGCGGTGGAGAAGGCGCCAAAGAGAACTTTGCGTCCGAGTTTTTGAGCGGCTTCGTGGTGTTGCTCATCTATGGGTAGGAAGGTTCCACAAGCACCTTCGCGCTTCTTTGCTTTCGCGTGACCTGGGCAGGTTCGGTAGAGCCCTTGGAAGGCGCCCATGGTGGCGAAGAAGAAGGGCACAAAAAGTCCCAAACGATACATCCGGCCCATTTCGAAACGGACCATAATCACGGCTAGGATCAACCCTAAGCCTAATGAGACAACCGCCATACGCAGACGAGAATTCTGACCACCGTCGGCGAGGTTTGCGCCACAAAGGCTCTCTTGTGATGAGGCACCTTGCATGTCAGTAGGTTAAGTCCGTGTTCAGCCGACGACAAGTCACTTTGAGCATTAGACCTGCAGAGATACGTGTTTAATTAGGCAGCGGCGCTTATTTCCGGCGTCAGCGCCTGAAATAGGTACACTCCGAGACAGGGACTATGGGCATACTCACCCGATTTTTTGATCTCCGAGCGGGGGAATCCCGTTTGGTGTTAAGGACCGCGCTGATCCTCTTTGGTTTAATTGCGGCCCATACCATGCTGGAAACCGCCCGAGATGCCCTCTTTCTCGGCAAACAGCCCGCCAGCCAACTCACCTTGGTTTACGGCATGCTCGCCGGCCTTTCCCTCGCCGTCGCTCGCGTCAACGCCCGCTTCGTCTCTGCCTTTGGTCGCCGTAACGGCCTAATATTTACCCTGCTCGCAGCCGCTTTCGGCACCGTCATCTTCTACCTATTACCCTTGTCTCCCTCGATCGTTTTTGGCCTCTACATCTGGAGCGGACTGCTGGGGACCATCTTAGTGGTCCAGTTTTGGATGCTCGCCGGGCAGAACTTTACCGTTGCCCAAGGTAAGCGGCTTTTTGGCCCTCTCGCGGCCGGCGGTGTCCTAGGTGCGGTGGCTGGAGCCAGTTTCGCCGTAGCTACTTTGGAATATATCGAGGTTCGGGATCTGATGTTGGTGGCCGCAGGACTCTTCATGGCCACGGCGATGGTGCTTACCGGCGAAACTATCGACGCCCCCAGCCAAGTATCTTTAGAAGAGGCCGAGGAAAAGCCCCGCTCAACTATCGCGCGAGAGCTGACCTACTTCAAAGAGAACCCCTATCTATTACGCCTGGCTTTGCTGATCGCTATTTCTACCGCGGCAGTTCTAGTCACCGATTTCATCTTCAAGGCCCACACCGCAGCCCAATTCCAAAGCAATCCTGAACAGCTGGGACTCTTCTTCGCGCGGTACTATGCCATTCTCAACGCTGTCGCTCTATTAGTTCAGATCTTGTTGGCTAGTTATATCGTCAAAAAGGCCGGAGTACTCATGGCCTTTATGATCTTGCCCCTGCTCCTCACGGTAGGTGGTGTAGCGACTTTGATACTTGGCGGTGGAGCGGTCTTACTTACCAAGGGCGCCGATGGTTCCTTGCGCCATTCTCTACATCGCATCTCTTCTGAACTATTGTGGATGCCTCTTCCCGACTATGTACGTGCTCGAAGCAAGGGTGCGATAGATACAGTGGTCGTTCGCGGCACCCAAGCCATCACCGCAGGTTTGCTGCTCATCTCGGTAGAGGTCCTCCCGGAAGCCTATGGGCAAAAGATACTTGCGGGCCTACTCCTGGTCCTTACCGCCGCCTGGCTAATGATGGCCGTCGCCTTGCGCAAACCCTATCTGGACCTTTTCCGCCAGGCGCTCAACCGTACCGACAATAGTCGCATCGAACTCGACCTGCGCTCAATTGAGATAGTTGTAGAGTCACTTTCTAGCCCAGATCCGGTTCAGGCCGTAGCTGCCATAGATCTATTGGCTGCCAACGGGCGCTCCAAGCTCATCCCCGCACTAATTCTCTATCACGACTCAGAGGAAGTATTGGAAAAGGCCCTAGAAGTTATTGGAACCCAGGATCGCAAAGACTGGGTTCCTTTGGCCGAGAGGCTTTTGGAACATTCTTCGGAAGGTATTCGTGTTGCTTCCCTGCGAGCACTTGCGAAAGCCGGGCATCATGAACTGGTTGAGACCCGGATGATGGATGTCTCCCCAGTGGTTCGCGCCCATTGCGCCTACTGGATGGCAGAGCTTAATCAAGAGGTCGCTCCGCATGACCACGACGACGTGCAAATGGTCTTGCAGATGCGCGGTCCCGCTGGAAGTACCGCTCAGGTCGGGCTGCTGGAGGCCATCAAAGACGCCGGTTCTGCCCGTTGGGCAGAACTATTGCTGCAGCTCTATAAAACCGAAGACAAGCAGGTGGCTTTGGCGGTGGTCGAGGCTATGGCTTCGGTCCAAGACCAGCGCTTCATTCCTTTACTGCTGGACCGTCTCGCTTTCCGGGCCGGCCGGCCAATGGTTCGCCAAGCCATAGTGGCCCTAGGCGAAGAAGCGCTCGATGCCTTAGAATTGGCGCTCTTTTCACCTGACACCGAGCGACACGTGCGCCGCCACATTCCTACAACTATCGGCCTTTTCGATACTCAGAGAGCGGCAGATATGTTGGTCACCTGCCTAGACAAAGAAACCAATGGCCGGGTGCGCTTTAAGGCTCTGCGTGCCCTGGGACATTTGGTTAATCGCTTTCCAGCAACTATCAATCGCGCCGTTTTGGAGCAGCGTTTAGTCCGCGAACTTACTGAGCACCTGCGGATGATCCATCTCAACTATTTCATTGAGCTGGATCAGCCAGAAGACTTGGAAACCCAGCAAAGCGCTAAACTATTGACGGGTTTGCTGAGCGACAAGACCGAGCAGGCCCTGCAGCGAGCCTTTTTGTTACTGCAAATCGCTCATCCTCAGGAAGATATCCGCAGCGTGGCCCTAGCGGCTAGTTCCAGTGACAAACGCATTCACGCCCAAGCTCAAGAGTTTATCGATGCGCTAACGCTCAATAGTCGAGATAGTTTGATTCGCGAACTCTTTCGCCTCACCGTCGACGATCTGGAGACCAAAGATAAGGTCTCCAGGGCGGCGCCGCATACCAAAGTCAAGGCTCGGGATATTAGGGAGAGCTTGCAAAGTCTCCTTCGCGAGCCCGATGAAGCCATCGCCAGCGTAGCGGCCTATCACGCCTACAAATTAGGCTTCAACGAACTAAAATCAGACATGTTGGACGTATCGAGGGAACGCCCTTTTTTAGACTCACTGAAAAGTATCATCCAGCTCCTTGATCTAGAGGAGGCGCCGAAGTTTGCCTAAAAAAGTCACCATAAGGGTAGAGCACGACCTCTTCTTACGCTCCTTCTTCCGCCACACGGCTCCACCGGGAATCACTCAAATGATGGTTCAGGCGATGAAGGAGCAAAACTTCGACATTGGCCAAACTATCTATGCCGAAGGCAGCCCCTCGGGGAATGTCTACTTCGTGGTCGAAGGTAAGGTCGAACTCACTGCGGAAAACGAAGAGCCTTGGCACTTTGAAAAAGGCGCTATGCTGGGCGTAATCGACGCCAACGGTAAAAATCCTCACCGCCGCACCGCTCGAGCAACCACTCCGGTCCGCACGCTCTATATGAATTTTGATGAGTATCTGGCGGCTTTGGAAGAGAACTTCGATTTCACCTATAAGATGATGCAAATGACCTCCAGAGATATATTTGAACTATCTCTGGGGCTTCCTTCCCATGAAGTATTTGCTCCTCCCAGCCAAGCTAAGCCGGGCTGGTATCAGCGTCCATCGCTCAATGAGATTCAGCGTTTGCTGGTCTTGCATCAGGCGGGACCTTTTCAGCATGCGCCTATCCAACCCTTGGTGATGCTAGCGCGTCTCACTCATGAGGACCGCTTTGAAGCCGGGCAAGAGATTACTTGCCCGGATGACCAGCGCTATATCTGTGTAGTGGCTGACGGCCTGGTAAGCACCCGCAGTGAAGAGCCCGCCGTCACCGGCCACTTTGGTGCTGGAGACATCATGTACGGCGTCGGCTGCATCAGTGACGTTCCCGATACCTTCACCAGCGTCGCCGTCGAACCTACCGTCATCCTGCATATAAGCCTCGAAGACATGATCGATGCCGCCGAAGAACACTCAGGTATGATTCGCAGCTGGTTCAACTATGTAGGCCAAACTAATGTGAGGGCGCGCAACCGGATGGCCGAAATATTGAGCCAAGATATGGGTAAACTCCCCGTTTCCGCGTGAGCGCCCCCACTTTGAGCGTCCATTGACATAAATCGGTACGGTTAGGCGTCCAAACACCCAAAACCCAGTGGGTTTAAGGAGAAGACGCATGGCCAGATATATAGCGATAAGTAGTTTGCTCAGTTTTGCCCTTCTGGGGGCCGCTTGTGGTGATGACAAAGCCACACCCGACCAACAACAGCCCCAGCCGCAGCAAAACCAAAATCCAGAGCCTAGTACGCCTAAGATTCGGGACGTAGCGCCTGTCCTAGGAGGCGGAATCTCCGGCGGCCAACTGCAAGGTGAATTAACTATCTTTGTGCTGGCACCCGATGGTTCGCCGGTTAAGAACGCACAGATAGTTGTGGCTGCTTCGGGCAAGCAACTCAGCGGTACCTCCAATGAAAAGGGTCGGGTCGACCTCAAAGATGCCGCTCTCAAGGATGCAATAGATATCCATGTCTTGGCGCAAAACTATCCCAACCATTCGGTGATGGCTTTGCCTTCTTCGGTCTTAACTATCCAGCTGGAGCCCTTGGCTATTGCCGCTCAGGCGGTGCAGCTCAAGACGGTCACTGGCACCGTGGGTGGCTTTGATCTTTTGGCACCGAACAACCAAGAACGAGTCCAGGTAGTAAACGTCTTTGGATTCGGTCGTGAAGTATTGGCCGAAGCCGACCAAGCCCCGCGTCCCGGTACGGTGACTCCTGGGGACCCTGACGGAACTCCGCATAACGTGGTTTTGCACGGAATGGCGCCCTTTCCTAGCTGGGATGACTATAGTTTGAACGTCGATCAGCGGGCTGAAGGCCTGGTAGCTTTTGGCGGTAGCTTTAGCACCGAGCAAAGTCCCAACCTGAAGATTACTCATATGGGTTTCCGAAAAGGCATGAAACTATCTCAGGATAGTTCAGCAGCGATGGGCCTTACTTTGGCTCACGCACTGGACCAGCGGGTAGAACTCAAAGCCGGCGTGAGTGAACTCCCCGTGCGGACCGCGCAGTTTGGTATCGCTTTGGACAGCGACGGCCTGGTCTTGCCCTTGGGCCAAATGCCAGTCAACGGTGGCCATCGCGCCTATAAGCCAGCGCCTCTCTTAGTAGGAGGCCTCGCTGAGGCTAAGTATTGGGCCGGACTGCGCTACCAATCTCGCGACCGGGTGGCGGGCATGTCTACCCAGGAAGTATTGGCTATCAAAGAGAGCAAGCAGCTCGCTTTTGACTTTGAAAACCTGATTTCAGCACCTGGCCCCGCCTCTGCAGCTGGTCGCACCATCGCCGCTCGAGCCCCCATGGGTGCCCAGCTGATGCAATATCGTCTGCACGACCTCACTCAGGGTGAGCAACGCTGGGTAGTAACTATCTTGGACCCTAGCGTTCGCTCGGTAGACCTTCCTGAGCTGGGCGCAGCGGGCCAAATGATGGAGCAGGAACTATTACTTTCAGTGGAGGCTTTGCAGCTGGAAGAAGAAAGTTTTGATGGGGAAAAATTCGCCCAGGATAAGCTTAAAGTGCTCGCCAAATCCTATCGCCGGGCGATGGTAAGTTTAGAGCTATAAGATAGGCTTATTCCTCGGCCGTTGCAGGGGTTAAGACCGGAGTGGGATCCTTTTCTGGAAGTGGCGCCTCCATAGTTTGTAAGCCGCCGGCGCCATCTCCCGGATAGGCCCGCATCCGCATCTCAGAAAGGTCAAGTCCAATAAACTCCTCTTCCTCTCCCACCCGCAGGCCGATAGTTTTCTTCAATAGATACCAAGCAAAAAAGGAGGTGCTCATCACTAGGGCCCCCACGGCCACCACGCCTAATAACTGAATCCCTAACAGTTTAAAGCTCCCTCCAAACAAAAGGCCCTGACTCTCAGCACCAAAACGAGTTTCTGCAAAGAAACCGATAGAAAGGGTTCCCCAGATACCTCCTAATAGATGTACCGGAATCGCACCCACAGGGTCGTCGATCTTAATAATCGCCACCAAACGGGTTCCGCCCACCACCAAACCACCACCAACTAGGCCAATCAACAAGGCAGAGCCGGGACTTACCGAAACACAAGGAGCAGTAATCGCCACCAAACCAGCCAAACAACCATTGATCATCATGCCTAGGTCGAAAGCCTTCACTTGAGCATAACTAAAGATGATGGCGCCGATGATGCCTGAAAGGGAGGCTAACAAAGTGGTGGTGACGATATGAGAAATGGCTTGAGGGTCGGCGGCCATAGTTGAGCCGGCATTAAAGCCAAACCAACCTATCCAGAGCACAAAGGCGCCGGTGGTGGCCAAAGCCATACTATGTCCGGGAATGGCGCGGATGCGACCCTTACGGTCATATCTATCTCGACGCGGCCCTAATAAATAGGCGCCCACCAAGGCCGCAAAACCACCCACGGAATGGACTTGGGTCGAACCGGCGAAATCGGAGAAGCCCAAACCCTGTAACCATCCACCACCCCACACCCAGTGGCCGCTGATGGCGTAAACGACGCCCACCAAAAAGAGAGAGAAGATCACAAAAACGGAGAACTTAATCCGCTCCGCCACCACACCGGAGACGATGGAGGCCGCGGCCATAGCAAAACAGGCTTGAAAGAAGAATTTCGCGTTGAGAGGGATGCCCGCCCAATTGAGAGAGCTGAAAATCCCCTCGTAGGCTTCATTCATCATCGGACTGTTATCGGCGCCGGTCAGCAAGAAGCCGCCCCAACCAATGAAGGCGTTGCCGTCGGCGAACATCAAACCGAAGCCTACCAAAAAGAAGGAAATGCCCGCGAAGGCCGCCACGGTGAAGTTTTTGGCTAGGATGTTAACCGTGTTCTTGGCCCGGCAGAAACCGGCCTCTAGTAGGCCAAAGCCAGCGTTCATGAAGAAGACCAAGACTCCAGCCAAAACCACCCAAACGGTATCTAGGGCCACTTGTAGTTGAGAATTGGAGACTTCCGCGGCTTGAGCTTGGCCGCTGGTCAGGAAGCAAACAACAAAGGCCGCCGAGGCGGGAGTAAAGCTGCAAGCTAGGAAGATGCTTCGCGATGGACGGTGCATGAGACCACCTAAGAGCAACTGTTATGCCGGTGCTTTTATGACCTCTTTCGCCAGTAGATCCTACCAAAAGGTAGGACTCAGATACGAAAACCCACAAAAATGTAGGAAATGGGTGGGGAGTATTTGACTCCCGTGCCGCAACGCATCATGGCTCAGATATGCAGGAAACTGCGTCTATGCCGGTGGTGCTGGAACGAACCCTCGAAGCCCTCAAGACCCGAGATAGTCCCGAAAGGCGGCTAAATCAGGCTTTGAGCACCGTTTCTCGGCAGTGGCCCTTTGCCCAAGCCGCCCTCTATCTACGCCCTCCCGGACAAGATGAGCTGCGCCTTTCTCTCTGCCCTGACCACAATCTCAAGGAGCAGCGCCATTTGCTGCCCGCTCCGGAGCAACTGCCTCAACTGGGCGCTCGAGACCGCCCGCGTCTCTTCCAATGGGGTCCGCGCAACTATTGGGTGGCGCCGGTCGCTTATGAGGGAGAGTTGATGGCCATGATAGCCCTCAGCCGCGTTCAAAACCAAGAGCGCCCCCAAGAGGAGGAAGCGTGCTTTGTAGAACTATTAGGACAGCTCTTGGTGCCTACTATCTCCCGGAGACAAGCGAGCCTGCCCAATAGTTCATTGGATAGTCCTTCCAGCTCGCAGATACTTGGCCGCTCCAAAGCCATGCTCAATCTATCTCAAGGGATAGAAACCGTGGCCGCCAGTGACACCACCGTACTTATCCGAGGGGAGAGCGGAGTAGGTAAAGAGCTAGTGGCCAATGCTATTCACCAACTCAGCCACCGCCGGAATAAGCCTCTGATCAAGGTCAACTGTGCAGCTCTACCCGATTCTATCTTAGAAAGTGAGCTCTTCGGCCATGAGCAAGGCGCCTTTACTGGGGCTTTGCAGCGAAGGATCGGCCGTTTTGAACAGGCGCATCAAGGAACTATCTTTTTGGATGAAATTGGCGACTTTCCCGCCAGCACGCAAATTACTTTGCTGAGGATTCTCCAAGAACAAACTTTTCAAAGAGTGGGTAGCAATCAAGACGTTAAAAGCGACGTAAGAATCATTGCCGCCACTAACCGAAACTTAGAAGAAATGATGAACGACAATAGTTTCCGGCATGATCTCTACTATCGTCTCAACGTCTTTCCTATCCTTGTTCCTGCCCTCAAGGAGCGCCGAACCGATATTCCTTTATTAGCCGACTTCTTTGTAGAAAAGTTCTCCCGAGCCAATAATAAGAGAGTGCGCCGTATTTCCTCCCAGGCTATCGATATGCTGATGGCTTACCACTGGCCGGGAAACGTTCGCGAGCTGGAAAACTGCATCGAAAGGGCGGTTCTGCTAGCTGAAGAGCACGTGATTCAAGGGCGTCACTTACCTCCAACTTTGCAGACCGCCGAAGCCACCGAGACCAATTCCCAGGGCTCCTTAGAGTCTCTGCTTCAAGGCGTGGAGCGGGATCTATTGGACGACGCCCTCAAAGCGGCCCGGGGTAACATCGCTCAAGCGGCCCGCAATCTAGGTTTGAGTGAGCGCAAAATGGGTTTGCGCATCAAAAAGTACCAACTCAATCCACGCCGCTATAAGGTCTTATAGTTTTCGTTCCTAGGTAATCTGCGCCCTCACATGGTTTTTTGCACCTAAAGCAGCTATATCTGCTGCTGTTGGACGCCATCGACCAGATTAAGCTCAACTTCGATTCTGGGTCCCTACTCACCCTCAACATCGTTTTAGGCTTCCTGATGCTGGGGGTAGCTCTTGAGCTACGCCTGCGAGACTTCAAGGCCCTACTCAAAGCGCCCAAGGCGCCGGTGATAGGTCTCTTTGCTCAATTCTTGCTTTTGCCAGCCCTTACCTACGGTCTCACTCGAATAGTTTCTCTGCCCCCATCTATCACGTTAGGCATGATCTTGGTCTCCTCCTGCCCTGGCGGCAATGTGTCTAATTTTATCACTCACCTTGCCAAAGGAAATACCGGCACCTCGGTGAGTATGACCGCAGTCTCTACCACCGCGGCCATAGTTATGACCCCGCTGAACTTTAGTTTCTGGGGTAGCTTGCATCCCGAAACTAAGGCTTTGGTTACCGAGGTCCAACTCAATGCCTTGGAGATGCTGGGAACTATGGCAATCCTTCTGGGCGTACCTATCTTGCTAGGTATCTATCTCGCCGAAAAGCACCCCGCCTTCGCCCAAAAAGCTCAGAAACCTTTTAAAGTGATCACTATCCTCTTTTTTGGGGCTTTTGTGAGTTTGGCCTTTTCAAAAAATGCCGATCACTTCCAACAGGTCATTGGCTTCGTTTTCCTACCTGTCTTATTAATGAATGCCTGCGCCTTTGCCTTGGGTTATTTCAGCGGATTTTTTGCCCGCCTCCCGGTCCGAGACCGACGCGCGGTAGCCATCGAGGTTGGCATCCAAAACTCTGGATTAGGTCTAATATTAGTTTTTAACTATTTTAGCGGCCTCGGTGGAATGGCAATCATCTGTGCTTGGTGGGGCATTTGGCATATCGTCGCTGGCTTAGCACTGGCTGCTATCTGGTCGCGAATTCCCTTGGAAAAGCCCCAAATCAACGCCGCTTAGGGCGGGTCCTTGCTGCTTTCAGAGCCAAAAACTGCCATGCATAGCCCGTGGAGCTGAGACTTGCCGGCATTAAGCTCAAAGCGCACTCGGTGGGCGGGGTAGAGACCTGCATTCAACTACCAGAGTTGCAGCTTTGTCTCGATATCGGCCGGTGTCCCCGAGGGGCTGAGTCCATAGGCCAGCTCCTACTCACCCACGCGCACATCGACCACGCCGCAGGGCTGCCCTACTACGTTTCTCTGCGTTCGATGAACGGCATGAAGCCCCCGCATGTTTATGCACCTAACGGCTCCATCCCAGCCCTGAAGGAGATACTCCAGGCTTGGACTAAGTTACAGGCGGACACCGACCGGCTGCATTTACATCCGGTGAGCCCCAAGCAGAACATTCCCTTAAAAAAGGGTCTAGAAGCAGAGGTCTTTCCTGCTCCTCATCGTATCGGCGCGGTGGGCTATGCCATCTATCAAAAGAAACGTAAACTATTAGAAAAGTATCTAGGTTTAGATAATTCTGAAATTGTCGCCCTTAAACAAAAGGGCGAGCAAATCGTTGAGGAGAGGCGAGAACTATTGCTGGCTTTCTCTGGAGATGCGCGCATTGAGGTTTTGGATAACGAACCCTCTCTCTATGGAGCCAAGTTACTTATTTTAGAGTGCACTTTCTTAGGAGAAAAGCAAAGTATCGAATGGGCAGCCAGGAGTGGACATATCCATCTCGACCAAATCGCCGGGCGCGCCCATCTTTTTGAAAACGAAGCGCTATTGCTTACCCATTTTTCGAGAAGATATTCACCGGAGCAAATCAGAGAAACAGTGAAAAAGAAGCTTCCAGATAGTTTATGGCAGAGAACGACCCTGCTCATTCCCCCTCATTAACCACCACAGACATCGGCGGTAATTCGGCGTTGGTAGTATCTGTCTCCCAGCGTTCGAGTTCAGGTTTGATGATTCCGTCGTAACACTCAGGACAGATACCGTGGCTAAAGCGAACGTTGGCATGCTCCTGAAAATAGGCTTCCACGTCATTCCAATAGTTTTCGTCCTGACGAACCTTCTTACAGTAAGAGCAGATGGGTAACAGTTCTTGTAGTTGGCGAACTTTGCGTAGCGCGTCTTCTAACTCGCGCACTCGACCTTGCAGTTTTGCTTGTAGCTCAACCACTCGGACAGCATTGCGAATACGTGCATTAAGCTCATCGGGGTGAAAGGGCTTATGCACATAGTCGTCAGCCCCGGCTCTAAGTCCCGCCAGCTGGTCTTCTGCATTCCCACGGGCGGTCAGCATAATGGCGTAGGTATTCCGGTCGTGCTCAGCGCGCAGCCGCTGGCAAATCTCTAAGCCCGTGATGCCAGGCATCATCCAGTCGAGAATGACGATGGGCGGAGGATCTTCTCCCCCAAGGATTCGCCAAGTCTGCTCGCCATCGGAGCACTCGACTACCTCGTATCCCCAACCCTGGAGAGCCCGGCAAATCAGATGACGTTGGATCTGATTGTCTTCGGCTACGAGTATCTTCATAGGCACCTAAGGCGAACCTCAGTTCGGGCGGATAGTAGCCCTTTCTCTAAGGATGTTTCTATACGCCAAACAAGAGGAGCGGATATTTGCGTCCCAGAAACTAATATTTTCTATATTTTCTTAGTTCTGCGTCACATCGCCCTTTGTTTTTCACACTCTTGCTCAGCCTGAGACAGCAGAGCCTGGCTAAAACCCCCTGGTAGTGTCTCTAGACGAGACAGGCAGGTGAAGCCAGCTGCAAACTCAGGCAAGATTTGCCCCATGAGTCGCGTCGGTCCTGATCCGGAGATAGTGGTTAACGAGGAGCAGTTAGAGCAGATCCTCGCCATCAGCGAAGCCTCTCAACAAGACGTGATGGGGGAAATCATCAATCTGCTCAAAGAAACCACCCCCGACAAAATCGACCAACTGCGGCATGCAGCTCTGGTCAAGGATCCACAACTCATCCGTTCGACGACTCATAATCTGCGCTCTAGCTTTGGACCGGTGGGCGCAGGACGTTTGTTACATCTCTGCAATCAAATATCCCAAGGTGCCCATCAAGAAGACTTCGCCCAGGTAAGTAGTTGTATCGATCGGATAGATGGGGAACTGAAAGCTTTGCTGCTCGCCCTAGGAAACTATCGCGAGCAGCATCCGGTGGAGCTTTAAACTATCTGTAGATAGTTAGATTGCGCTCATAGTATTGAAGCCGCAATCGACATAGATCACTTCGCCGGTGATGGCAGAAGCCAGGGGCGAGCAGAGGAACAAAGTAGTATTGGCCACGTCCTCAGGGGTGATCGCCCGGCGCAGCGGACTACGCTGAGCGCTCTCGTCGATCATGTCGTTGATAGCGCCCACTGAGCGCGCGGCGCGAGAAGCATAGGCTCCGGGGCTGACGATATTGACGCGAACGCCCTGTTCGCCAGCAAAGAAGGCCAAAAGCCGGGCGTCACACTCCAAAGCAGCTTTCGCAGACGCCATGCCTCCGCCGTAGCCAGGGGTGGTCCGCTGACTTGCGCCATAGCTAAGGCCGATCACCGAAGCATCGTCCGCCATGATGGGCAAAGCCGCTTTGGTGAGGGCCACTAAAGAGTAGGAGCTGACCGACATCGCGGTGAGATAGGCTTGGCGACTAGTCTGCAGATGGGTGTTTTGGATTTCAGGGGAAAAAGCCACCGAGTGGATGAGAATATCCATCTTCTCGCCACCAGAAGCTTCGTTGAAGGCCTTCATGGCCCCTTCGATGGAAGCGTCAGTGTCCCGATATCCCTTGGCGCCTTTGCGGTCCTCAGGAATGTCCGCGGCAGTATCGAATTCGACATCACAGCCAAATAGAGCGATAGGCTTGAGGTCGCCTTCAGCGCCGTAGGGCAATTTGCGGCTCTCCGCATACTTATCCCGCTCCAAAAAGCGCTGAACGATGCCTAAGACCCGAGGATGGCAGGCCAGGTAGACCTTAGCGCCAGCAGCCTGCAGAGCCTTGGAGATGTGCCATGCAAAGCCGACATCGTCGGCGACACCAGTAACGAAAGCATTCTTTCCAGAGAGATCGAGAATTGCCATGGGCAAGGCAGACCAGCTTTTTCCCCGCGCGGCAAGCCTTCCCAGCCCCCTGCTTTTCAGCCAAGCTAGCGCCGGCACAACATGAGCGATTCCACCCAGTTTTCCCCGACCGGCATGATCACCCTCACCACCGATTTCGGCCACAAAGGCCCCTTCGTCGGCACCATGAAGGGGGTGATGTACACCCGGCACCCCGAAGCCAAAATCATCGACCTCACCCACGAAATCGAAGTCCATTGGCCAGCCGAAGCCGGCTTCTGGCTGGAACGTTCCTACCGCTACTTCCCTTGCGGCACGGTGCATGTGGCTGTGGTCGACCCTGGCGTGGGCACCAAGCGGGAGATCATCGTGGTCATCCACGATGGCCACGCCTTTGTCGCCCCCGACAACGGCCTTCTGGCGGCCATGGTGGAAGAACAAAAACTCGAAGCCTATCGCCTCAGCCCCGAGAGTCTGGAAAAGCTGGGTTTGCCCAATCCCTCCGCTACCTTCCACGGCCGAGATATCTTTGCCCCGGTAGCCGCGGAACTGGCTGCAGGAAATATCCGCCCTCAGGAGATCGGGCCTAAACTATCAGAGATCATCCCTTCCTGGGTCGAGCCCGCCGAAAAGCGCGGTGATCAAGTAGAAGGCGTGGTGATCACTGTGGATAACTTCGGCAATTTGATCACTAATATCGATGTATCTATGCTCGAAGACTTCAAGCAGCCCGAAGTCCACGTGGGCAGCCGAGTCCTACCACTCAGACGCACCTATGGCGAGGTAAAGCCAGGTGACGACCTGGCCTTAATAAACTCTTTTAAAGTATTGGAAATCGCCCGTTCAGAGCAAAGTGCGGCCGAACACTTGGGGCTAAGTAGAGGCGCTCCGGTGAGGGTCAAAGACCACGGCTGATAGTTGGGTTAACTCGCTTCTTGCATACGGGGATCTAACCGGTAGGCCAGCATCACCTGCAGCGTAAATACGCCCAAAAGCAAAGACGGGAACCACAAGTGTAACACTTGTAGCGCCGGTGGATAGTTGGCGTAGGCTAATCCAAAGCCTGCAGCCACTTGCCCGGCAACTAATAACAGACAAGCCCAAGCACAACGGCGTAGCCAAGGATCTGGCTCAGCTTTAGCCAAAGTCAGCCAAGAAAGCCCAAAGATCGCCAGTGACACCAAAACCGCCATATTTCGATGTAAAACATCGAGAGTACCTACCTGAGTGAGCCATTCCCCGCGGGCTAGACCACTTTCAGCAACTATCTGCACCTCACCGCGAACGGCCGCGCCTAAACCTATCTGAACTAATAATAAGATAGATACCGCGAGGGTTGTCCTGGCAAGTTTGAGGCGCTCAGGGCTAAGGCTGATCTTAATCTTGCCGCCGGGGAAAAAAGCCGAGACCGTAGCGTAGAGCAGCGCGCTGACCACTAGGAGGGCGAACACTAAGTGCAGAGTAAGAATCAAGGGCTTGAGCTGGCTTTTGACCACTTGGCCGCCGATCCAGCCCTCCAAAAGAACCAAAATAAAGGCCGCCAGGGTGGGATAGAAGACCCGTGGGACCTTGCGGTAGTTGCGAAAGGCCGAAACCAAAGTGCCGAGGATGAGAAAACCCACAGTCACTCCCAGCAAGCGGTTGACGTACTCCGTCCAGGTTTTGGTGACGTTGAAAAGAGAGGCATCGATATGCGCTGGTACCCCGCTCACATCGGTGGGCGGAATCCATAAACCGAAGCATTTAGGCCAGTCTGGACAGCCCAAACCAGCGCCAGAGGCCCGCACCAAGCCGCCTACCGCAATCAGTAAATAGGTGGCGACGGTGGTCCAAAGCGCAAGCCGCTGAAAAGAATTCAGGCGCATAGGGCCCTTTTAGGCCTGTGGACCGGGCCTGCCAAAGGCCTTGATGTCGCAGGGTGAATTTTGCGCGATTTACGGGCCTAACTCCCGGGTAAGTCCCGAAGAGGATGTGCGGGCGCACGCATCTTGAGACCCGGATTAACTCAGCGCCGAAAAGCACTTAAGGTATGTAGAGGAGAACGGTTCCTGCTGTGCGCGGTCTCAAAAGTAGCCTCCTGATCTTATTCGTCCCCTGCCTCTGGGCCTGCAACGAAATTTCCGCCGTTGAGGGCACCCAAGTACGCTTCGATCTCGACGCTGGTGAGCGGGACTTCTACGCCACACCCTTCCCCGGCGAGCACCGGCGGCTGGTCGACGGTCGTCCCGACGTGCGCTACTTCCCCAATCCAGCCCGCAATGAGTTTGTCACCGGCATCCGTCGCTTGGTCTCCAACCAAAGCCAAGGATTCGGACTCACTTCGGCTATCTATATGGCTTTGGATGGTGCCTTAGACGAAAGTCAACTACCCAGCTTGGCTCAATCTGTTCAAAAAGATAGTCCCATAGCCCTCCTCGATATAGATCCCAATTCTCCAGACTATCTCAAAACCACTCCCATTCAAGTATCCTTCAAGGTAGACCCCGGCCCATTTGGCGCGCCCAATCTATTAGCCATCCTTCCTCTACAAGGCGCGCCGTTGCGTTCTAATACTATGTATGCCGCGGTGATCAGACGCAGCCTCAAAGATAGTCAGGGCAAAGAGCTG
>SPJK01038912.1_pt1 | contig 23484 bp, 3 predicted proteins | sample 3741771 | NCBI WGS metagenome assembly SPJK01 (sample SAMN10925997, study PRJNA522277) | cold seep metagenome | isolation source: Elba SIP-enriched marine methane seep metagenome, extraction at timepoint T2 | place: Italy: coast of Elba, Mediterranean Sea
CACCAGCACCCCCGGCCCCCCCTGCGCCTCCTGTACCACCTTCTGCGGTGGCCCCCCCTGCGCCCCCTACACCACCGACACCTCCCGCACCCCCGGCCTCCGTTCACGGAAACCACATTTACATCCATGAAGGAGATGATGGCGAAGTAATTCGCATTCATATGAGTACGGAGGAGGATGGTAGCGAACACATTATTCACCTCGATGGCGATGGTGGCGACCGAGAGATTAGGATTCAAGTAGACACTACTGGCGAAGATGGTGGTAAAGTATTGATCATTCGTGATGGCGATGACGTCGAGTACATTGACCTTGATGATGAAACCCGTCATATCATCCGTGAAGAACGCGAGCGGATTCGCGAACGTTCAAGCCGCCTTCGTGAAGAAGCAAGAAATATACGAGAAGATGAACGTCGCATCCGAGAGGAATTACGGCATGTACAACGCGAACAACTGCGGCCATTTATCGAGGATATTCGCCATTTATCAGAGGAGCGGCGTGCGGAAATGGAAGGACTTCGCGAACAGTTGCTGGAAGAGAATGGTGAGCTCAGTGAAGAGCAACGAGAAGAATTAGCTCATCAGATGGAAGAGTTGCATCGCGATATGGAAGAACGTCGTGCCGAGATGCAGGCTATGTTGGAGATGCAGCAAGAGGAAATCCGCGAGCAAGTGGAAGCTCGTCGGCATGAATTGGAGCAGCATCACTTGGAATTGGCCGAGCATTTGGAAGAACTGGCTCGCCTCAACCACGGGGTACACGAGCGCGATACCTGGCTAGAGGAGCACTTGCTGGAAGACGGCCTCATTGATGACCCAACGAACTTCCGTTTGGAACTTTCGCGTAACCGTATGAAAGTAAATGGTTCACGACAGCCAAGCGATGTACTCCAACGCTATATTTCCTTGTATGAAGAACATACTGGAGAAGAGATGCGTGACGGCACCAAGATTTCGATTCGCCGTCGAAACAGCGAAAACTAAGCATATAAACAGTTGCGAATATTATCCTAGAGGCCGACCCAATCCATTGGGGCGGTCTCTGTCGTATAGAACAAGGCTAGGAGAATACACAGCAAGAAGAGAACAAACGCCAGGATGATATCCGGCGCATAACCGCTTTTGGGATGATTTTCGTTCATGGGATGCATTTGGCTTTCGCCTCAAAAATACAAATTCCCATTGACCCGCGCTGGCTAGTTGGGTATTTACAGTGCAAGCTCCAGGTTAAAAACAACTAGAATTACGACGCCAGAAGATTGATCGGCTAACGATCCAGCCATTGCTTGAAGGCTGCCGTTCGATCGCGGCTAACGGTACTCTGGAATTCCGGGTCTGGCTGTAGACTTAGTATCAACCGACCGTTGAAGTAGGGCTCAATCTTTTGGATGCTCTGCAAATGGATGATCGCCTTCCGGCTGATGCGAAAGAAGTTGGTTGGAGATAATTGGGTTTCCAATTGATCTAGAGAGAAATCAATGAGTTGTCGCTGGCCATCTACTCTACGAGCAAATACTAGTCCATCTTCAGAATATAGGTAGGCAATGTCTGGAACTCGCAAATAGGAGAGGGCATTGCCGCTCTTTACCAGGAATCGCTCGCGATACTGAGGGGCTTGCATTTGTTGAACCACCTGGCTTAATAACTGATGATCGATCGACTGGGGCACTTGTTGATAATGCTGTTGGAATTGCTCAATAGCGTGTTGGAGCGCATCCGACTCAATGGGTTTGAGGAGGTAATCGATACTGTGGACTTTAAAGGCCTGCAAGGTATATTGATCAAAAGCGGTGGTAAAGATCACTGGTGTTTGGACGGCTACTTGATCAAAGATGCTAAAGCTTAAGCCATCAGCTAATTGGATGTCAAGGAAAAGCAGATCAGGAGCAGGAGTTTGATTCAGGCGATGCACAGCGGAGCGAACGGTATCCAGTTGCTCCTCAAATTCTGCCGTAGGTAGAAGTTCTTTCAGTAGTTGTTTCAGTCGCCGGTAAGCAGGCAATTCATCTTCAACGATCAAGATGCGCATCTCCACTCCAATTTGCCCCAATTTAGCGCTTTTCCGCTAGACCACAGACCAACAGTCGAATCAGTCAAACCGGTCGAATCAGTCAACTCAGTCAACTCAGTCGAATTAGCCCATCAGACCAACGGACCAACAGTCCACTCAAAATCTCATAAACTAAAAACCTGCATTACTGCAAGCCGCAAAGCGGCGCACTGCCTACTGTCTACTGCGAGTTGCGCAGCAACGAACTGCCTACTGTAAGCCGCAAAGCGGCGCCCTGCCCACTGCACCCGTTTCACCACTCTTGTAAACCAACCTGCAACGTCTGATTGGACATCTGATGGCTAAACTTTACTTCTTGAAACTGAGGTAAACGGAAGCGATGTCGCCATGGCCGGGAAAAAGCATAGGGCTCGATCGGGATTCCCAGCCAATTTTGATCGAGTAGATCATTTCGATTGATATCCTGGAAAAGCGCGAGGGCGTAATCGCCGAATGGTAAATTGGGTATTCGCGCTTCCACCACGCCAGACTGTTGTATATCGGCATACGCAATGATGACCTTTTCCTGATCCAGAAAACTCTCTGAATTGGGATAAATGCCGATCCAAATACGTCCTTCCCCCCTATCAATATTATTAATGCGGACCACTAATTCTCCGGTAGCATTGGACGTTGATGAGAGGCTGAAAACAACACTCAATATTGCTATTACCCACCATGCTTTCATTTCGTTTTTGGTGGTCAATTTAGGCGCTCTTCTGCAACAGGGTTGTCCTTTACTGGACATTCCATGAGGAGGAAAGGTTAAGAGAATGTTACCAAATCAAATTTGGGAATATGCCTTATTAGCTAATTTTTGTAGGACAGCCGAGATTTTTGCCTGGGAGAGAAGGAATTTCTCACTTTATTTAGCGAAAATACATATGGAAATTTGTCACATTTTAAACAGTAGTTGTACCGCAGAAAAACGGATATCAGCCAACTAATTGAGCAACCAGCTACGGGCTGACTTAGTGAGAATTAGGCTTTCTTGTGTGAAAATGTGAGTGAAGGTTTAAATATTTTTATTTATTCAATTAAATTAAAAACACTGTGTAATATATTGACTAATAAATCTTTAATCACAACATAGGACATCGAGATCATTTTTTATGCAGTGCATTTTTCCCCAAATTTTGGTAGATTTAAAACCTTGCAACTCAAGATCTTTAGCGAAGCAATATATTTTGCTTTTTTATCATGTCACATTTTTGCAAATCCATGTAATGGATGGTGTTAGGTGATTAATTAATAGATTTATTTTTGCAATGTGTCGAGGCAAAAGCCTTGGCGTTGGTTAATTTACTTTCCCCCCTTTGAGTTAACCATGGTCCCCCCTAATACAAGAATTAATTAGCTTTTGAGGCTAAGCATCACCGAGTGCAATGTACTGCATTGTGCTATGCGTGAAGGCGATCTATCCAAACACTGTGAACACACAAAACTACTTTGGTCTCTCTTCCCCAATTCGCGGGAGCTTTTCCAATTGTACATTTTCAGTTTTGTGTGAGTAAAAGGGTGTTCCGCGTGAACACACCCCCTGAAATTTTTGACTTGCCATTGGAGCTTTACCAGCACTGATGGCCATGGTTCGTATTGCCTGTACTGAAAATTCCAGTTTTAGACGACCGTTTTGGCGGTCTGCCGATAAACACAACTACAACACACAACGTCATGGGGAATTATTACTCCAAGCTAGAACAACTACACCTCAAAATTGCCACTATTACCGCTCTGCTCGCGCTCCCGCTGGTAATAGCTGCCCAAACCACCCCCGCTGCTGGCCTCGATCTAGTCGATCTGGGCACTCCTTGCGGGGAAGTGGAAATTGTAGACATCACTTGGGATCACGAATCGGCATGTGAGCAGGCTGATGGGCGATTGTTACTGCAGATAGCGGATAGCGATGCCTCTGCGACAAGTACCTATTCACTGCACATGCAGTCAGGGTTCAAGGAAATTCAAATCAACGGCCTGGAAGTTGTAGACGGGCAATTGGAATTGAACGAACTCCTTCCCGGACGCTACGAGAACTTCGTACTTGTCCGCGAATCCGACCAGTGTGTATCGGCCACCTTTGAGCGCTCTTATCTCATTGAGCATGCTTGTGATTATCTAGCTGGACGGATGAACTGTGGTACCGGTACGTTCGACTATACGAACTGCATCGGCACCACGGTAACAATCGACCGCGCTAATGTTACTTCAGAAACCTATATCTGGACGCACCCTTCTTACTTGGGAACAATTAGCTATGTAGATGCTTCTTGTACCATTGTCTCTTGTGATTCGGTATTTTGCCTAGACTTCACGAAGAAAGAACCCACTCCTTCCCAAGGCTATGAATACGGGGAGATCACCTTTACGCCAGTGCTTGGTGCGACCAATGCCGGCTATACCGAGCTGCAGGGTGAGCGTATCAATTACATCATCACCAAAGGAATCGCTGATTCACTTAGTAAAGTTGATATCAACCGGGCTTTGTGGTACATTACAGGTACCTACGCTACTTGTAATACCTTATGTAATGATGCCATCAATGATGTGACCAGTAGCAACTTGACCGGCGCACATGAGCGAGTTTTAGTTTATGTTCCGAGCAGTAGCTTGATTCAACCCTTTGTCAAGAATGTACCTGTACCAGAATGTGATCTAGCCATAACAGCTAGTCCGACAGACGAAATCTGCGGAGACGGCAATGGTTCGGTCAGTATCTCGGTGAGTGGAGGAACAGGTAGTTATGAATATCGATTCAATGGAGGATCATGGCAAAGCAGTAATACCTTGTCTAGTCTTTCTGCTGGAACGTATACTATTGAAGTTCGCAACGACAATGGTACGTGTGAAACCGGCCCGGAGAACTTCACTATTGCAAACGATCAGAGCGGGACTGTTGATGGTTTTGTGCTGACGAATACAGCAAGTGGTGGAGGTTCTGACTTGACGATTGTCGATGGAGGCAGCTATTCTGTTATCGAAATTCCGGAAAGTTTCCGATTGACCGTTCAGACTAGTGGTACGGTGGAAAGTGTATCGATCAATATTTCTGGCGACGATAGCGGTTCGACAGTAGAAAACGCTTCTACTTATGACTACCCAAGCAGCGGGGCCGATTGGAATATTGGGCCGGGTACTTACACAATAGTGGCCACTGCTTATAGCGAAGATGGCGCAGGTGGAGCTAGCTGTGATACCGAAACAATCACCTTTACTATTGAAGATCCCGTTGATACCCCTGAACCTGGTGACTGGAGCTATGATTGTGACGACGGTGTGCAAGTAGATTTCTATGGTTCGGGTAATAATGGTGAAGAAGTATCCACTATCAATATTAACCCAACCTCGGGTATGTTTGAATACGTAGTCGAGTTGGTGTACAAAGGTTCCAACCCCGGATCTGAAACCTACGTAGAAGATGCTTCTGGCACTATTTATGCCTTACAGCAATACACTCCATTTGGAGGGAGCAATAGTGTAAAGGTCTATCGTGGCTTAATCACGGGTTCGACGAGCTCGGTTACTTATTACGACTCAAGTACCGAAGACGATCTCCAATCGATGGCGGTCTATGTCTTCCGGAATGTTCCGGGGGCCGTTGGGGGGTCAGGGACCTATACCACCATCAGCGGTTATCACGAAACACAAACGATTACGATTCCACTCCCGCAGGATTTTGCTCCGCGGGATATGGTCGTTAGTGTACCAGTGTCAGAAATGACACTGGATTGTCGCGTTTTGGACTTCGAGGTCCGTGCGGAAGATGCTTCCGGTACGGCACTAGTGACTGTCACCGATCGCATTTGGGCACCAGACACACAATATGGTGCGTGCTGCCTGGCTGTTCCAGAGTTCACTCTTCTGAATGTTCCGGGTAATGCCGTTCGCATTGAAGTGGATGTTACTTCTCCTAGCGGCTCCAACCTTGGTTGTGGTACCATTCCTCCGCCAAGCAATATGAACGGACAGTCCTTTGTGATCGCAGGCTTACTACCAGTAGAATTGGAATGTACGGATTGTACGACATTCGACCCTGGTACCATTAGTGGCGATGAAACGAATTGCGGCAGCTTTGATCCTGGCCAAATTACGGGAACAGCAGCCGTTTCCGATATCACTGTAACCTACCAATGGCAGATGCGGGTAGGCGCTGGCGCCTGGACGAATATTAGTGGCGCTACTGGTCAGAATTATGACCCTGGCACGATTAGCGTTACTACAGAATATCGCCGCTTGGCTACTACCGGAGACTGCTCTGATGTGGAGTCGAATACAGTGACCAAAACCGTAAATGATGGCCCAACCGCCAATGCAGGTAACGACCAAACAATCTGCCAAGGGCAGTCAGTAAACCTGAGCGGTTCCGCTAGTGGGGGCGCTGGTGGTTATAGCTATGCCTGGGACAATGGATTGGGTAGCGGCCAAAACCACAGTGTGAGTCCATCCAGCACGACAACTTATACATTGTCCGTAACCGATGCCAATACCTGTACGGCTACCGATCAGGTGACGGTTACGGTGAATACCCCCCCAACTTTAACTTGTGAGTACCGCGTCAATTTAGGTGCTTGGGTACAGGACGACTGCTCGGTTACTGTTTGCGAAGGCGATAAGCTGGAACTCTCCGTCAACCCTAACGGTATGGCTTCTTACGCCTGGAGCAGTAATAATGGTTTCAGTGGAACCGGTAATAGCGGTGGTGATATCATCGTCAGCACTAGCATGACGACCGCTGATGCAGGCACTTACACGGTGACTGTGACTGATGGCAACGGTTGTACGGCGACTACTTCTATTGTAGTGTCTGTCAATACCATTCCACAAGTAACGGTATCCCAAAGTGATCCCGCTTGTGGTTTGAATGATGGCTCCATTACGTTCTCTTTCGTTGACGATCCAAACCGGACTGGCATTGAGTTTAGCTTAGACAACGGCGCAACTTATCCCTATAGCTCTGCAGATAATGCAGGTAGCTTGACTGTAAATAACCTTGCCCCTGGTACCTACGAACTAGCGGTTCGCTGGGGGAATGACGAATGCCCCTTGGATTTGGGTGATGTCACTTTGACGAACCAAACAGGACCGAGCGTGAATGCTGGGAATGACCAAACCATCTGTACTGATGGTACTGCTACTTTGATAGCAGTGGCTAATGGCGGCACCGCTCCTTTCAACTTCGCTTGGGATCAAGGTGCTGGTACTGGTGCAACGGTGATGGTAACGCCGGCTGGTACGACCACGTACACGGTAACTGTGACGGACGCCAACAACTGTACAGCTACAGATCAAGTACAGGTTGTCGTTGTTCCTGACCCAACGGTATCTATTACTTCCGGTACGAATGAAGCCTGCGAAGGAGAGGACATTACAATAACAGCCAGTGTATCTGGCGGCGACAGCTGCGACCCAGTTGAGTGGCAATACCGGATGGGCACATCTGGTGCCTGGACTACACTAGGTACCACTGGACTTACCCTCACTACGGGCACCTCGCTTGCACCGGGTATTCATCAATACCAAGCTAACTTAAATTGTAGCGCCTTGGGTTGTGATGCGGCGGCTTCCAATATTTTCCAGATTACGATCAATGCAGATCCTTCCGTCAGTATTTCAGCTGCCGATGTTGACATTTGCTACGGCGAAACACCGACTTTGACTGCTTCTACGTCAGGTGGTGTAGGTTGCCAGGATGTGCGCTGGGAATACCGATTAGGTTCGGGTGCCTGGGTGTTTTTTGGCACCGGTAGCCCTTACAATCTACCAGTATTAAATGCTGGAACCTACAATATCCGCGCGGTATTGATTTGCGACGGTGGAGATTGTGATACGGCTACCTCTGATGAGTTGACAGTGACGATCAATCCACTCCCGACATATACGATTGATGACCTCCCATGTAGCAATTTCTTTACTACTTATGATATCGAATTAACCACTAATGCGGATGTGGTCCTTTCATCACATGGAACAGTGGTGGACAATAACGACGGCACCTGGACCGTAGAAGATATTCCCAATCAGACCGATGCGACATTAACCCTTCGCATCAGTAGCACGGGGTGTGAAGTTACGGTAGAAGTACCTGATCCAAACTGTTTGTGTCCTGAAATTGATCCACCAGTATCTGGCGGTGACCAGACGATTTGTGAAAATGAGGCGATCCCTGCGTTGACCGTAACGGTTGAATCAGAAACAACGGCCGACTGGTATGATGCACCATCAGGAGGAACCCTACTGGCTAGTGGCACCTTATCTTACACACCGAGCGGCGCAGGTACCTACTATGCAGAGGCTCGCCGACCAGCATTTGGCGACGATTGTATTAGCCTCAGCCGCACGCCGGTGACCTTGACGATCAATGATTTACCAACCGTAGAGGCAGGTTCAAATCAAACCATCTGTGCGGATGAAGTCGCTTCTCTAAGTGGATCGATTGGGAGCACTGCGAGCAGTGCAATGTGGAGTAGCAGTGGAACGGGTAGTTTTGGCAATAGCAATGCACTAAGTACAACTTATACGCCAAGTACCGCTGATATTACGGCAGGTTCAGTTACCCTGACGCTAACTACTGATGACCCGAGTGGCCCTTGTGGCCCTGTCAGTGATCAATTGACCTTGACAATTACGCCATTACCGACTGCTGCATTCAATGCACAACCAGGAAATGAGTGTGAAGGAACAAACTATACATTTACAGCAACTAATGCCGGTAGTGGCGCTAGCTATAGCTGGAACTTCGGAACAGGAGCTAGCCCGGCAACGGCAATGGGAATTGGTCCTCATTCCGTTGTCTATGATGTGCCAAATGCGAGCACAGTACTTACGCCGGTAGTTACCCTGACGGTTACTAAAGATGGTTGTGACAATACTGCAACGGAAACCCTGAATGTATTACCAGAGCCATCGGTAGCAGTGGCCTCTTCTTCTGATCCAACGACCTGTGCGGGTACCGATGGTTCGATTACCGTTAATGTAACGGTACCAAGTGGCCAGGATTTTGAGATTAGTCTCGATGGTGGTACTTCCTATGAGACGTGTAATCAAACCACCTTCAATGGCTTGTCAGCAGGTACCTACGATATCTCTGTTCGCTACTGCAATGATGATTGCCCATATGACGTGACAACAGTCACGCTAACCGACCCAAATCCACCAACCGCTACGATTTTGAATCCGCCGACAGGCCTCTGTCAGTTCGATAACAGCACCTTCACGGCAGCTGACGCTGGATCCGGTTCGACTTATGCTTGGGACTTTGGTGCTGGTGCCAGCCCGGCAACGGCTAGTGGTATCGGCCCACACAATGTAAGTTGGTTGACCGCAGGTACAAAGACGGTGACCTTGACGGTTGTGCGCAACGGTTGTGTAGTGAGCACAACAGCTACTGTTACGATTACGGAACTGCCTACAGCCGCGTTCAACAGTCAGCCTGGTAATGAGTGTGAAGGCAGTACGTATACCTTTACTGCTACGGATGCTGGCGGTAGTGCCACCTATAGCTGGAGTTTTGGAACAGGCGCTACACCGTCATCAGCTACCGGTATTGGCCCTCATCCTGTTGTCTATGACAATCCGGATGCGAATACCATCTTGACACCAACGGTTACCCTTACGGTATCGAAAGATGGTTGTGATAACACAGCTACGGAAACGCTAAATGTATTGCCTGAACCGGTGGTGGCTGTGGCATCTTCCACTGACCCGACTACTTGTGGCGGCAGCGAAGGAACGATTTCGGTTAATGTTACTGTTCCTGCTGGTCAGAGCTTTGCCATCAGCTTGAATGGTGGCTCTACTTACGAAACGTGTGATCAAACCAACTTTACTGGCCTGACTGCCGGTACGTATGATATTTGGGTACGCTACTGTAACGGCGATTGTCCATTCGCTGTCACTACGGTTACGCTTGACGACCCTGATTCACCAACAGCAGGAATTAATAATCCGGCCGAACTGTGCTTGAATAGTGCAGGGGAATTTAGTGCGGTAAATGCAGGCGGCGGAGCGACCTATGCCTGGGATTTTGGGCCTAATGCCTCGCCTTCAACAGCGACAGGCATCGGCCCACATAACGTCACTTGGAGTACCACTGGCTCGAAAACAGTTAGCCTGACAGTCACTCGCAATAATTGCGTAGCGACGACTACCGCAACGGTAGTGATCAATCCATTACCAACTGTTGATGCAGGATCAGATACTGAGATCTGCTTTGGCTCAAGTGCCAACTTGATTGCAACTGGTGCTGGTGGCACACCAGGCTACACCTATGCCTGGAGCAATGGCGAAATGGGCTTTGATATTGATGTAAGCCCGTTGTCAACAACAACTTATACCGTCACAGTCACCGATAGCAAAGGCTGTACGGCTACCGATAATGTCACCGTAACGGTAAACCCTGTACCGATTGCGGATGGCGAAGAAGATCAAACCGCTTGCTTCGGAGTACCAGTAACGTATACCGTACAGGGCTTCGGAGGTTTACCCCCCTATACTTTTGCGTGGAGCACCGGCTCTATGACGAATTCAACTACCGTGACACCGACGGAAAATACCCTCTACTTCGTCACCGTCACAGATGCCAGAGGTTGTACTGATGTGGACGTCCTTGAAATTGAAGTAGTACCCAATCCGACCGCCACCATTACCCCTGATGATGACACCAACCTCTGTGCCGGCGAATCGGTAACTCTGACTGCCAGTGGCAGTCAGGGTACATCGCCGTACACCTATTTGTGGAGTACTTCAGCGACTACCGCATCGATTACGGTTCAGCCTGGTACAACGACAAACTACTCTGTGACTGTTACCGACAGCAATAACTGTTCAGACGTAGCTAGCTATGAAGTGGTAGTAGGCACTCAGTTCTGTGCTGGCATAGGCGACTTTGTTTGGGAAGATGACAATGCCGATGGTATTCAGGATGCAGGAGAGAATGGTATTGGCGGGGTTACTGTCAATTTACTAGATGATACTGGAGCCTTCATTACCAGCACGACTACAGCAGGTAATGGCTCCTACAGCTTTACGAATCTATTGCCTGCAACTTATATCGTAGAGTTTGTAAACCTGGTAGGCTATGATCCAAGCCCACAAGATGCTAACGGATTTAGTGGAGACGATACCAATGATAGTGATGCAAATGTTAGCACGGGACGTACCGGACTCATCGTACTTTCAGAAGGAGAATTTGACGATACGAATGACGCTGGGTTCTATCAGACAGCCTCACTGGGCGACTACGTTTGGCTGGACAACGATGCAGATGGTATCCAGGATGGCGGCGAAAGTGGCCTGGGTGGCGTGACCGTTAACCTGCTAGATGGCAGTGGCAGCTTTATTACGTCGACGACGACGAATGGCAGTGGCTTCTACGAGTTTACGGACTTAGTGCCTGATGATTATATCGTAGAATTTGTGAACCCAAGTGGTTTTGACCATTCACCAGTTGATCAAGGTGGTGACGACAGCGCTGATAGCGATGCGAATACTACAACGGGCCGCTCACCAGTAATTACGCTGACGAGTGGCGAGGATAATGACACCGTGGATGCTGGTCTTTATGAAACAGCGTCTTTAGGTGATTACGTCTGGGTAGATACGGATGCAGATGGCATCCAGGATGGCGGCGAGAGTGGCCTTAGTGGTGTAACCGTTAACCTACTCGATGGTAGCGGCAACTTTATTACGTCGACGGCGACGAATGGCAGTGGCTTCTATGAATTCACTGGCTTGGTTCCTGATGATTATATCGTAGAGTTTGTGAGCCCAGGTGGCTATAGCTTGTCACCTGCCGATCAAGGTGGTGATGATGCAGCAGATAGCGATGCGAACACCGGCAACGGTCGTTCACCAGTAGTGACGTTAACGAGTGGCGAAGACAATGACAGCATTGACGCAGGTCTATATCAATCAGCGACGATTGGCGATTACGTATGGGTGGATACGGATGCAGACGGTATCCAGGATGGCGGCGAGAGCGGCTTGAATGGTGTAACCGTCAACTTGCTAGACGGTAGCGGTAACTTCATTACCTCCACCACGACGAATGGCAGTGGCTTCTATGAATTCACTGGCTTGGTTCCTGGTGATTATATCGTAGAGTTTGTCAGCCCAAGTGGCTATGACAACTCACCTGCCGATCAAGGCGGCGATGATGCAACCGATAGTGATGCGAATACAACTAATGGCCGCTCGCCGGTGATTACACTGAGTAGCGGTGAAGATAATGATACAGTAGATGCTGGTTTCTACCAGACAGCCTCTATCGGCGATTACGTATGGGTGGATACGGATGCAGATGGCATTCAGGATGGCGGCGAGAGCGGCTTGAGTGGTGTAACCGTTAACCTGCTAGACGGTAGCGGTAACTTCATCACCTCCACCACGACGAATGGTAGCGGTTTCTATGAGTTCACCGGCTTGGTTCCTGATGATTATATCATAGAGTTTGTCAGCCCAAGTGGTTATGATAATTCTCCTGCCGATCAAGGCGGCAACGATGCTGCCGATAGCGATGCCAATACAACTAATGGTCGCTCACCAGTAGTAACACTGACGAGCGGTGAAGACAATGACACCGTAGATGCGGGGCTATATCAGACAGCCTCTATCGGCGACTATGTTTGGCTGGACAACAATGCAGACGGTATCCAGGATGGCAGCGAAAGCGGCCTGGGTGGCGTGACCGTTAACCTGCTAGATGGCAGTGGCAACTTCATTTCGTCGACGACGACCAATGGCAGCGGCTTCTACGAGTTTACGGGCTTAGTACCTGACGATTATATCATAGAATTTGTGAGCCCAAGTGGTTTTGACCATTCACCAGTTGATCAAGGTGGTGACGACAGCGCTGAGAGCGATGCGAATACAACAACGGGCCGCTCACCAGTCATTACACTGACTAGTGGCGAGGATAATGATACCGTGGACGCTGGTTTATACGAGACAGCTTCTTTGGGCGATTTTGTCTGGGAAGATTATGATATGGACGGCATCCAAGATGGTGGCGAACCAGGCGTGGATGGCATTACTGTGAACCTATTGGATGGTAGCGGCAACTTCATTTCGTCGACCACTACTTCTGGTGGTGGAGCTTATGAATTCACTAACCTGGTACCAGGTGACTACATCGTAGAATTTGTGAGCCCGAATGGTTTTGACTTTACCGATGCCGATCAGGGTGGCGATGACGCCCTTGATAGTGATGCAAATGTTAGTACTGGCCGCTCACCTGTGGTAACGCTGACGAGTGGCGAAGACAATGACACAGTGGATGCGGGTATTGAAGCGGACTGTTCTATCAATGCGGGCAGTATTACCGATAGTCAAGATAATTGTGGTCCTTTTGATCCAGCATTGATCGATGGAACAGCAGTGACCAGTAATGGTGGACCAGCCGTACAATACCAGTGGCAATCACGCCCTGTTGGCGGCAGCTGGAGCAATATCTCAGGTGCTACGGGAGAAGATTACGACCCTGGAAGCTTGAGCGTAAGTACCGAATTCCGTCGCCTGGCGCGGATCGGTAACTATTGTGATTTTGAAGACGGACCTTCTAATGTGGTTACTATTACGATCCACCCAGTCCCCACGGTGACGATCAACGGCGGCAACCTGCAGGAAGAGATCTGTTCTGGAAATTCAGTTACCCTGACGGCAGTAGCTGCTAATGGTACAGCTGATTACGAATACCAGTGGAGTACTGGCGCTACGACTTCAAGCATTACGGTAAGCCCATCGGCCGATCAAACCTATTTTGTGGCAATCTCCGATGCTAATGTATGTACGGCTACGGCAACGATTGATGTAATTGTGAATGACAATCCAGTGTTCAGTCTTGGGTCAGACCAACTGACCTGTGAAGATGAAACGGTGGCTTTGTCGCCAAGCGTAAGCGGCGGGATGCTCCCTTATTCCTATAATTGGAGCACTGGCGCGACAACGTCAACGATTAGCTTTACGGCAGTTTCTACAACGACGATTACACTGACTGTTACAGATAATAAAGGATGCGTTGCTACCGATGACATTACCATTACAGTAGATGAGACGGATCTTGACCTGGTGGGAGATGATATGTTCGAAATTTGCGAAGATGGCTCGGTAACGATGTCATCTGTGATTTCAGATCAATATCCTACGATCACAGCCGTTGAATACTATCGTTTCAACAGTCAGCAGTCGAACCCTTATACGTCTACTGATCCAAAAGTATACCTGGGTGAGTTCGGCATTCCGCCAAATAGTGGTTCGGTGACTTCTACCGATTTCCCACTGGTGGCTAATGCTTCAACCACTTACTATGTATACGCTTCCGTGAAGCCTTCCGGCGGACCTGATTTCTGTAACCCATTTGTGGAATATGTCGTAACCGTTCACCCGGCACCAGAAGTGACAGTGTCAGCCGAAACCAATGATATTTGCGAAGGCGGTACTTCAACATTAACAGCCAGCACCGACGGTGGCACTGGTTGCAGTGATGTAGAATGGCAATTCCGTCCACAAGGCAGTGGTACTTGGACGCCTGTTGGTACTGGAGCTAGCTATACCACAGATGCTGGCCTAACGGCAGGTACCTATGAATACCAAGCCGTACTTACTTGTAGTGCCAACGGATGTGCAACAGCTAACTCGGGTACAGTAACACTAACGATCTATACCGACCCTGACGTAACAATTTCCACTTCAACGGAGAATGTATGCGTAGGCGGAACAGCAGACTTAAGTGCTACGCTGAGCGGCGGCACGAATTGCAGTGATATTGTATGGCAATTCCGTGCTGGCACAAGCGGCACTTGGACTCCTGTTGGTACAGGTGCTTCCTATACGACGGATGCTGGCCTTGCTGCAGGAACTTATCAGTATCGCGCGACGATCAACTGCGCTGGCAACGGCTGCGGTTCAGATGATTCTGAGCCAATTACAGTAATTGTACATCCTGACCCTGATGTAGATATTTCGGCGAATACAACAAATATTTGTGAAGGTGGTACGGCTACGCTTGATGCTTCCACGACTGGTGGCACTAGTTGCACCGACGTGCAATGGCAGTTCCGTGTGCAAGGTTCAGCTACTTGGACCAACGTGGGAACCGGTGCGTCTTATACTACGGACGCTGGTCTATCTGCCGGCACTTATGAGTACAGAGCAGAGCTAGCTTGTTCAGGCAATGGTTGTGAAACCGATGCTTCAAGCATTATTACGCTAACTATTGTTCCCGTCCCTGATGTGATGGTAAGCATTGATGATGCTGAACTTTGCGAGGGCGAAACGGCGACCTTAACGGCTACGCCAAGTGATGGTTCTGGTTGTAGTGATGTACAATGGCAATTCCGCGCACAAGGTAGCGGCACTTGGACGCCTGTTGGCACTGGCAATAGCTTAATCACCAACTCCAACTTGACACCTGATGTCTATGAATACCAGGCAGTGTACAGCTGTGCGAGTGCAGGTTGTGGCGATGCCACTTCTGATATTGTGACGGTCACGGTTTACGCTTACCCAGTAGCTAACTTTGATGCGCTGCCCGGTAACGAGTGTGAGAATGTATTCTACACGTTCACGGCCGATGATGCTGGAGCAGGTGCTACCTATAGCTGGGACTTTGGCGCTGGTGCTACGCCGGCCACTGCATCTACAGCGGGACCACACACAGTGAAGTACACCTCCCCGGATGCTTCTACGATCCTTAATCCAAATGTGGTACTGACCGTTACGCAAAACAACTGTACCAGCACACATGATGAGACACTTACTATTCTACCTCAGCCAGACCTAACGGTCACGGATTCTTCAGATCCAACCACTTGTGGTGGTAGTGAAGGTTCCATTACCGTTTCTGTTACGGTACCGGCAGGGCAAGATTTTGCCGTAAGCCTGGATGGTGGAAATACCTATGAAACATGTGGTCAAACGACCTTTACCGGCTTGACGGCTGGTTCTTACAATATTTGGGTGCAGTACTGCAATGGCGACTGCCCGTATGACATTACAACGGTTACGTTGAATGATCCGAATCCTCCGACCGCTCAGATCAATGGCCCGGCTGAATTATGCCCGGCTATCGATGGTGCATTCACCGCTACCGATGCCGGTGCTGGCGCGACCTATATTTGGACTTTCGGACCAGAAGCCAGCCCTAGCTCAGCGACGGGTATTGGCCCGCATGATGTAAGCTGGACCATGGACGGTACGCATACCGTGAGCTTAGCCGTATCGAAGAATAACTGTGTGGCCTCTACCACAGCAAGTGTGGTGGTCAACCCATCACCAAGTGTAGATGCTGGAGAAGATCAGGAAATCTGCTTTGGCGATAGCGCTGACTTGGAAGCGACTGGTTCTGGCGGAACCGGGCCAAACTATACCTACGCATGGAGTAATGGCGAGAGTGGTGCAATCATTACAGTTAGCCCCATCAGCACTACTACCTATACGGTTACAGTTACTGATGAGAAAGGCTGTACGGCAACGGACGATATCACGATTACGATCAACCCATTGCCAGTGGCAGATGGTGAGATTGACCAACTGATCTGCTTGGGTGATGAGGTAACCCTGACCGTATCTGGTGTAGGGGGCGAATCACCTTACCAATTTGTATGGAGTACTGGAGATGTTGGCACCGCCACTACGGTACAGCCGACAACGAATACCAACTACTTCGTGACAGTTATTGATAACAATGGCTGTACGGATGTAGATATCCTGATGATCGATGTAGCGCCTAATCCAGAGGTGACCATTAACGCGGGTGCTACTACCGTAGAAATCTGTGAAGGCGGCTCTACTACGCTTACGGCTGTTGCAACTTCGGGAACAGCGGACTACAGCTACCTGTGGAGTACCGGGGCAACTACGACGAGCATTACCGTTAACCCAAGTGCGGATATGACCTATTCGGTAACGGTTACCGATGCAAATACTTGTACGGGTGATGCCTCGATCGAGGTGATCGTTAACGAGAATGCGCAAGTCGACCTTGGGCCAGATCAACTAACCTGTGAAGGAGAACTCGTCTCCTTGAGTCCGACGATCACAGGAGGTGCTGGGCCATTCTCCTATAATTGGAGCACTGGCGCAACGACTCCGTCGATTTCCTTTACGGCTTCTTCTACAGAAGTGATTGCAGTAACGGTTACGGATGACAATGAGTGTACCGGTAGCGATGTCGTGACGATTGTTGTTGATCAAACCGAACTAAGCTTGAGCGGCGCTGACGATTTTGACATCTGTGATGGGGGCTCGGTTACATTTGGAGCGACCATTACCGATCCCTTCCTGACGATTACAGCAGTAGAATTCCTGCGTTTTGATGCGCAGCAAACGAATCCTTATACCAGCACTGATCCTTCTACTAGTTTGGGTAGTTTCAACCTGCCGCCAAACACGGGAACAGTAAGCTCATCGAATTTCCCACTGGTTGGCAATGCGATCACTACTTATTATGTCTATGCGGTGGTAAGCCCATGGGGCGGAAGTGACTATTGCGAGCCATTCGTAGAATATACGGTAACTGTTTACCCAGAACCTACCGTTAGCATCGCGGCGGAAGACGCAGCGATTTGCGTGGGAGGTACCACTACCTTCACCGCTACCACTAGCGGCGGAACCGATTGCACGGATGTGATCTGGCAATTCCGTCCACAAGGCACGAGTACTTGGACGAATGTTGGTACTGGAACTACGTATACCACAAATGCTGCTTTGATAGCTGGTACTTACGAGTATCAAGCCGAGTGGAATTGTAGTGCAAATGGTTGCGCTACGGCGAATTCCACCATTGTGACCCTAGTCATCGCGGCTGATCCTGAGGTAAGCGTCATGGCATCCACCACTGATATTTGTGAAGGTGGTACGGCAGAACTCACGGCTACGGTAGACGGCGGTACTGCTTGCGACGATGTGATCTGGCAGTTCCGTACAGGCACCAGCGGAAGTTGGACAACTGTAGGAACGGGCAGTACGTACATTACTGATGCAGCTTTGACAACAGGTACTTATCAGTACCAGGCAATAGTCAACTGCTCTGGCAACGATTGTGGCTCAGATACGTCTGCTCCCCTAACATTGAATGTAAGCGAAGGCCCAAGCGTGATGGTTAGTGCGAGCACTAGTGATATCTGCGAAGGTGGTTCGGCCATGTTGAGTGCGACAACTGAAGGCGGAGCGAATTGCAGTGATGTAATTTGGCAGTTCCGCCCACAAGGCGGTAGCTGGACTAATGTAGGAACGGGCAGTATGTATACCACTGATGCTGGACTGGCCCCAGGAACCTATGAATACCAGGCGGTATTGAACTGTTCTGGAAATGGTTGTAGTGTAGCGAACTCTAGCTTGGTACAACTGACTGTTGCCGCAGATCCTACCGTGACAGTTATTGTCGAGACCAATGATATTTGCGAAGGTGGTACGGCTACCTTTACCGCAGCAACCAGCCTGGGTACCAATTGCACCGATGTCGATTGGGAATATCGCTTGGTAGGTAGTGGTTCTTGGGTATATGCCGGCACCGGTAATAGTTATACGACCGATGCCAATTTAACGGCAGGAACCTATGAATTCCGCGCAATTACAAATTGCAGCGCAAGTGGTTGCGATAAGGCATATTCTGATGAAATCACGCTGAATGTTTATCCAGATCCTAATGTGGATATCTCAGCAAACACAACCGATATCTGTGAAGGTGGTACGGCTACTTTAACGGCCTCCACCAGTGATGGAACCGGTTGTAGCGATGTGCAATGGCGTTTCCGTGTACAAGGAAGTAGCAGCTGGACGAATGTAGGGACTGGTTCAACTTATACCACCGATCCGAACTTGACGGACGGCGTATATGAATACCAGGCAGAAATTGCTTGTTCTGGTAACGGTTGTGACACCGATGCTTCCAGCATTATTACGCTAACAGTCGTACCAGTGCCTAGCGTGAGTATTAGCGCAGATGATCAAGAACTATGCGAAGGTGAGACAGCTACCTTTACCGCTACACCAAGTAATGGTACAGGTTGCAGTGATGTGGAATGGCAATTCCGCCCGCAAGGCAGCGGCACTTGGACGACCGTTGGTACGGGTAATTCCTACATCACCAATTCGAATTTGACACCTGGTGTCTACGAATACCAAGCTATTTACAGTTGTTCTAATGCTGGTTGTGGTGATGCGACTTCTACGACCGTAATAGTTACGGTCTATGCTTATCCGGTGGCTGAATTCGATAGCCACGAGGGGAACGAATGCGAGAATGTATTCTACACCTTTACCGCTACCGACGCCGGTGCTGACGCAACTTATAGTTGGGACTTTGGTGTCGGAGCGACGCCTGCTACGGCCATGGGCCCAGGGCCACACTCGGTGAAATACGACTCTCCAGATGCCTCAACAATTTTGAATCCAGAGGTAGTACTGACAGTGACTCAAAATGGCTGTACGAGCACAGCTTCTGAGACCCTGACGATTTTGCCTCAACCTGATTTGGCTATAGCCGATTCTACCGACCCAACGACTTGTGGTGGTAGTGAAGGCACCATTACGGTTTCGGTAACCGTACCGGTAGGGCAAGATTTTGCTGTGAGCCTGGATGGCGGAGCGACCTACGAAGCTTGTAATGAGACAGATTTTACCGGCCTAACTGCTGGTACTTACAATATTTGGGTGCGCTATTGCAATGGCGATTGCCCTTACGAAATTACTACGGTCACCTTGAGTGATCCGAATCCACCATTGGCGCAGATCAACGCGCCATCGGAATTGTGTCCGGATATTACCGGTTCATTCTCCGCAGTGGATGCTGGTCCCGGCGCAACCTATATTTGGAGCTTCGGGCCAGGTGCCAGTCTAACATCAGCAACGGGAATTGGCCCACATGATGTAAGCTGGAGTACGGACGGTACCGTAACAGTGAGTTTAGCTGTATCACTGAACAACTGTATTGCATCGACAACAGCAAGTGTGGTAATTAACCCATCTCCAGTGGCAGAGGCAGGCGACGATCAGGAAATTTGCTTCGGCGATAGTGCTGATTTGGAAGCGTCGGCTACCGGCGGTACTTCTGACTACACCTACGCTTGGAGCAATGGTGAATCAGGAGCAATTATTACCGTTAGCCCACTGACTACCACAACCTATTTTGTGACGGTTACCGACATGAAGGGCTGTACGGATGTTGATGAAGTCACGATTACCGTGAATCCATTGCCAGTTGCAGATGGTGAGATTGACCAATTGATCTGCTTGGGTGATGAGGTGACCTTGACGGTATCCGGTGTCGGTGGAGAGTCTCCCTATCAGTTCGTTTGGAGTACTGGAGATTCAGGGACGGCAACTACGGTTTCACCGACGACAAACACGAATTACTTCGTAACAGTTATTGATAACAATGGCTGTACCGATGTCGATATCCTAATGATCGATGTAGCGCCAAATCCAGAGGTGACTATTAGCGCCGATGGCGACCTTAATCTGTGTCTTGGCGAGGAAATTACACTAACGGCCAACGGTAGCGGCGGTACAGGCGGGTATACCTACCTGTGGAATACGGGCGCAACTACGCAAAGTATCACCGTAGAACCGACGGAAACTACTTCGTACACAGTGATTATTACCGATACAAATGGCTGTACCGGTGAGGATGATATCGAAGTAGTAATCGATAGTCAATTCTGCGCTGGCCTCGGTGACTTTGTTTGGAATGATACCGATGGCGATGGCATCCAAGATGCCGGCGAATTAGGCATTGGTGGTGTAACGGTCAACTTGCTGGATGGCAGTGGCAATTTCATCACCTCCACAACTACCTTAGGTAGTGGCTACTATGAATTTACCAACCTGGTGCCTGGCGATTACATCGTCGAATTTGTGGCACCATCTGGATATACACCTTCACCTGTTGATCAAGGTGGCGATGACAGCGTGGATTCTGATGCTGACATCACGACTGGGCGCACAGGCGTGATCAACTTGTCGGAAGGAGAATTTGATGATACGAACGATGCTGGCTATTACGGCCCTGCTCGCTTGGGTGATTTCGTTTGGCTGGATACGGATGCTGACGGCATCCAGGATGCTGGCGAACTTGGCGTAGGTGGTGTAACCGTTAACCTACTTGATGGTAGCGGTAACTTCATAACCTCCACGACGACCTTAGGCAGCGGCTACTATGAATTTACCAACCTCGATCCTGGTAACTATATCGTTGAGTTCATTATCCCAACTGGATTTGAAACCTCACCTCCAGATCAAGGCGGTGACGATTCCATTGATAGCGACGCCAGCTTGGCGGATGGCCGCAGCCCAGTGATTACATTGGTGAGTGGCGATAACAACCCGACCATCGATGCCGGTATCTATGAGTTAGCGAGCCTGGGCAACTACGTCTGGGACGACTATGACATGGACGGTATTCAGGATGGCGGCGAGCCTGGCGTAGATGGCGTAACGGTCAATTTATTGGATGGTAGTGGCAGTTTCATTACCTCTACGACGACTGCCGGTGGCGGCTTCTACGAATTCATCGACCTGGTCCCTGGTGACTATATCGTGGAATTTGTAACGCCAACTGGCTTCATCTTTACGGCGCAAGATCAAGGTGGTGATGATACGCTTGATAGTGATGCCGATGAAACGACAGGCCAAACAGCAATCGTCAACCTGGAAAGTGGTGAAGATGATGATACCATCGACGCGGGTATTGAAGCAGATTGTTCTGTTAACCCAGGTACTATTGCAGCCAATGAAGATAATTGCGGGCCATTTGACCCTGCATTGATTGACGGTACGCCGGTGAGCAGCAATGGTGGACCAGCCGTACAATACCAGTGGCAATCACGTCCGCTTGGTGGCAGCTGGACCAATATCCCAGGTGCTACAGCTGAAGACTATGACCCTGGACTGATTACAGAAACTACCGAATATCGCCGCTTGGCGCGGATTGGTAATTTCTGCGACTTCGAAGACGGACCATCAAATGTGGTCACGAAGACGGTGCTTCCTGTACCTGTGGCTTCGATCAATGGCGGAGAGACGGAATTAGATTTATGTAATGGCTCGTCTCTGATGTTAACGGCTAGTGCTACCAATGGCACCCCGAATTATACTTACCTGTGGAGTACCACAGAAACAACCGCTACTATTACTGTCGCACCGACAGCTGATGCTACTTATTCCGTTACTGTGACGGATGATAATGGCTGTACTGATGATGTGAGCATTGATATTAATGTCTTCAATTTGCCTGTAGTTGATGGAGGCAATGCACAAGTAATTTGTGAAGGGACAGTTGTAAATCTGCAGGGAACCATTACCGGTGATGTGACCACAGGAACGTGGACAACTGCTGGCGATGGCACATTCTCGAATGATACTGACCTGAATGCGATCTATACGCCAGGTACGGCAGATATTGCAGCTGGCACGGTCACTTTGACCCTGACGAGCGATGATCCAGTGGGGCCTTGCGGTACTGTATCGGATCAAGTTACGATCACCATCAATGACATTGCTGAAGTGGATGCTGGTGCAGACCAAACATCTTGTGAAGGCTCAGAAGTACAACTAGCAGGCACCATCACAGGTGGTGTAACTAGCGGAACCTGGACGACAAGTGGAGACGGTACGTTCAGCAGTGCAACTGATCTGAACGCGATCTACACACCAGGCACAGCCGACATCGCAGCTGGCACGGTTACTTTGACTTTGACAAGTGATGATCCAGACGCAGCTGGTCCATGTAGCAACGAGAGCGATGACCTAGTAATCACGATCAACGATATCGCAGAAGTAGACGCAGGAGCCGATCAAGTGATCTGCGAAGGAACCACGGTACAGTTAGCTGGTACGATTACCGGTGGTGTAAGCACTGGTACTTGGACAACTTCAGGCGACGGTACGTTCAGCAGCACGACTGATTTGAATGCGATCTACACACCAGGTACGAATGACATTGCCAATGGAAGTGTGACAATCACACTCACGAGCGATGACCCAGATGGAGCTGGTCCATGTAGCAATGAGAGTGATGACCTAGTAATCACGATCAACGATATCGCAGAAGTAGATGCTGGTGCAGATCAAGTGATCTGCGAAGGAACTACGGTACAGCTAGCAGGCACCATCACAGGTGGTGTGACTAGCGGAACCTGGACGACAAGTGGAGACGGTACGTTTAGCAGTGCAACTGATCTGAACGCGATCTATACCCCAGGCGCGAATGACATTGCCAACGGAAGTGTGACAATCACACTCACGAGCGATGACCCAGACGCAGCCGGTCCATGTAGCAGCGAGAGTGATGACCTAGTCATCACGATCAATGATATTGCAGAGGTGGATGCTGGTGCGGACCAAGTGATCTGTGAAGGAACCACCGTACAGCTAACAGGCACCATCACCGGTGGTGTAACGACTGGAACTTGGAGCACAAGTGGAGACGGTACGTTTAGC
>SPJK01023788.1_pt1 | contig 23438 bp, 23 predicted proteins | sample 3741771 | NCBI WGS metagenome assembly SPJK01 (sample SAMN10925997, study PRJNA522277) | cold seep metagenome | isolation source: Elba SIP-enriched marine methane seep metagenome, extraction at timepoint T2 | place: Italy: coast of Elba, Mediterranean Sea
CTGTCTGATCCGTGCGCAGAGTTTTCGCCGATCGATTTTGCGAACAGCTTGCGGATCGTGCCATCAGCGGCCTCTTCCGGGTTGGTCGCGCCCATGACATCGCGATAGCGCGCAACAGCATTTTCGCCTTCCAGAACCTGAACGACAACAGGCGCGGAGGTCATGAACTCAACCAGCTCGCCGAAGAATGGGCGTTCCTTGTGGATGTCGTAAAAGCGCTCTGCTTGCGCTTGTGTCATTTGGATCCGGCGCTGCGCGACGATGCGCAGGCCGCCCTCTTCGATCACTTTATTGATGGCACCGGTGAGATTGCGCTCAGTGGCGTCGGGCTTGATGATCGAAAAAGTACGCGTTCCAGCCATGTCAGGCTCCTGTAACTGTCAAATAATGAGGACTTGGCGCGCCTATAGCGACGCAATTGGCTGGCGGCAACAGCAGTATGCACTGCGGCGCCACAACTTCATAACTGAAAGCCGATCTGCTAGGGTCGAACGGTTAGACAGGAGATCGCTATGGGTGGAACATTGAGAATGATGCTGGCCATCGCAGTTTTGATCGCTGCCGGATATGGGATCTATTTCTTGTGGGCGGGTCACCTGCCTGACCACACGCTGAAAGTCGCCATCAGTTATGGAGTCCTGACGCTGATCGTGTTCGTCATCACGCTGATCACCAAACCTGCTGGCGAGAAGCACTGACCTATTCGCGCAGCCAGGCGCGCACCGGGCCGAGTTCGCCCAATTCGATTTCCCAGGGCTCCGCCTCAGCCTGATCACGCAATTGCCGGATCAAATCCGATTCCCAGACCGTATCGGCATAATCGGCCTCGATACCGTCGAGCGTGTAGCCATAGGTCCGGAAGCGGATCACCACGGGGGCGTAGAACGCATCCGCAGCCGACCAAGCGCCGAACAGGTACGGACCGTCGCCCGCGAATTGCGTCCGGCAGGTGCGCCATAGGGTCAATACGCGATCGAGTTCAGATTTGAGCGCCCCTTCAACCTCTGGCAGCGGCTTTCGTGATCGAATATCCACGCCCATTTTCGATCTGATGGACATGAAGCCGGAATGCATTTCAGCCACGACCGACCGCGCGAGCGCGCGCTTTGCAGCATCTTCCGGCCAGACCCGCCCGCGCTCTGCGCGCTCCGCGATCCATTCCGTGATGGCCAGGCTGTCACGTATGATCAGATCATCGTGCATCAGCACCGGCACCGTGTGAAAACCGGTGCGCTCATTCAGGGTCGCACGCGTATCGTCAAACCCAAGCGGGATGATGGTTTCCTTGATCTCCAGCCCGGAGGCCCGTGCGACCAGTGCCGCCCGGATCGACCAGGAGGAATAATTCATGTTGCCGAGAATAAGCTCAGTCATTTGCCAGCTTCTTTCCAGCCGCGTCCGGCTTGCTGAAAATAGCGGGCAGAGAGGCCCGCATCCTTGGCGGCTTTGAACTGTTCGCGGGCTTTCTGGCGAGTGGCTCCATCGCCATCGTCGAACATTACCATGCAACGCTCGTAGGGCGCATCCACGGGCATATCGACGCCGTCCATGAGCAACGCGACGGAGGCCTGGTTGAGATTATCAGTGGCACTGCTGATCAGAACCGGCTGAGCGGCCGGGTCGAGCCCTTCGGCTTCGGCCTGGCCATGCGGCAGGAAACTCTGATCATCATAGGTCCACAGCGCTTCGTCGAGCGCTGCACGCCGCGTCACGTCCGGGCTGACGGCCAGCACGCGCCAGCCGCGCTCCAGACATTTTTCGAGCAAAGGCCCAACCGCCCGTTCCAGCGTCGTGCGCTGCAGGTGATAGAACCACCATTCGGGCTTCTGGGCCTCGCTCATGTCCTAGCTTTCGTAATTGTCTGCGATCCAGCGATCGAGCAGGCGCGGGCCGAAGCCACTGGCCCAGCTTGGATCGGTCGGCGCTTTTTCGCCTTCGACCCAGGCCACACCAGCAATATCAATATGCGCCCAGGTCTGGCCCTTGTTGATGAAGCGCTGGAGGAATTGAGCCGCAGTGATCGAGCCGGCGGCGCGTCCGCCAATATTGCGCATGTCCGCGAACTTGGATTTCAACTGCTTGTCATATTCCGGGCCAAGCGGCAGGCGCCAGACGCGCTCGCCTTCGGCCATCCCGGCTTTGGTGAGCTGATCAGACAGTTTGTCATTATTGGTGAACAGGCCAGCATGGTGATGTCCAAGACCGATTACGATCGCCCCGGTCAGGGTCGCCAGGTCGACGATTGCAGCGGGCTTGTAATGCTCTTGCGCATACCAGAGCACATCACAGAGCACGAGACGGCCTTCGGCGTCGGTGTTCTGGACTTCAATCGTCTGGCCCGAGGCTGATTTGAGGATATCGCCAGGGCGGATCGCATCGCCGTCGGGCATGTTCTCGACCAGGCCAACCAGACCGACGACATTTGCTTTTGCCTTGCGTTTGGCGAGCGCGAGCATCGCGCCAACCACCGCGGCAGAGCCGCCCATGTCGCCACGCATGTCTTCCATGCCGGCGCCAGGTTTTAGCGAGATGCCGCCGGTGTCGAAACAAACGCCTTTGCCAACCAGGGCGACAGGTGCATCGCCTTCCTCGCCGCCATTCCAGCGCATGATGCCGAGCTTGGAATCCTTCACACTCCCCTGCCCGACGCCAAGCATCGAATTCATGCCAAGCTTGGCGAGGTCTTTCTCACCCAGGATTTGAATCTCGAGGCCGTGTTCCGCCAGCTCTTCAATCCGCGCGGCATAGCTGGCGGGATAAAGGTCGTTTGGAGGTAGGTTGACCAAGTCACGGGCGAGATAGGTGCCGTCCGCGCCGGCATCCAGCGGCTTGAATGCAGCCTTCGCGGCTTTGCTGTCGCTGGTGACCAGATTGAGCGCATTGAGGCTTGGCTTGTCTTCGGTTTTCAGCTTGGTCCGGTAGGTATCGAACCGATACGCGGCGAGTTTTGCGCCGAGCGCAGCGCGGGCCGCGTCATCAGCATCATCGATGATGAGGTCGAGCGACTTGAACCCACTATTCGCGTGCGCCTTGTACGTGCTGGCTCCGATTCGTTCCCAGGCGCGTTCGTCGCGGCCCTTGGACTTGCCAATTCCAATCAGCGCCGCACGTTTGGCGTCGCTGCCCTTTGGCAGGACGACAAATGCCTGTTGTCCTGTTTTTCCGCCGAACCGACCCGAATGGGCGGCTTCGGACAGCAGGCCGCCTGTCGCCTCATCAAGTGCTTCGGCTGCGGCAGGCAATTTCCCACCCTCTTCAACCATAAATCCGACGATTTCCGACTTAGAAGCGTCAGTGAATGTAATTTTCATGCAAGAACTCCATTTGAGGCGCAAAGTAAGCATCGACGCGCGCGGCGCAACTCGTTAGGCAGGAAAACAGACAGGAAAACGAACAAATTCAACTATGAACCGGGTTCAGCGTTATCTTTTTAACCGCGTTTTGCGGTCTGTGCTGATTATTGTCGGCGGTCTGACCCTGCTTGCCATCCTGGCGCAAGGTCTGTCGCAAACCGATATCATCGTTGAGAATCGCCAGGGCGCGCTGACCTTCTTCAAGATTGTCGCTCTGGGCGTCCCGCAAATCGTCGCTCTGTTGACTCCCATGGCGATGTTCGTGGCGACCATCTGGGCGTTAAATCGCCTGCACCGCGACAGCGAAGTTGTCGTCGCACAGGCCGCTGGAATGACACGCTGGCAAGTCGCCTCCCCCATCCTTCGCCTCGCAGTGCTTGGCGCGGTCATCCACCTGGGGGTCAATCTCTGGGTGCAACCTTCGGCGCAACGCGAGATGCGGACGACGGTGAATGAAGCCCGCGCCGACCTTGCTTCTTCGCTTGTCCGTCCAGGCCAGTTCACAACGCCAGATGCAAACCTCACTGTGTTCGCACGCGACCAGCGCGGCCCGGACCTGATTGGCGTTCAGATTGCTGAGCGCGTCGGCCAGCCCGACGCACGCGACTATCTCGCCGAACGTGGCCGCTTTATCGAAGTCGATGGTAAGCCGGCGATCGTGATGTTCAACGGCCAGATTCATCAACTTGATCAGAATGGCGCACTTAACATCCTCAATTTCGAGCAATCCACGTTCGACCTGACACCATTTGTGAACGAAGACCGCAAGCTCATCTACAAGGCGTCTGACCGCTATTTGCATGAACTGCTCTTCATTGACCGTTCGAGTTACAATGAGCGCAAGAATGAGCTCGAATATCTCTCCGAGGCGAATTCGAGATTGTCCTCGCCTCTGTTTGGCATTGCCATGGCCATGCTCGCCATTCTTGCTGTCATGGGGGGTAATTTCAGTCGTCGCGGTTATTCGCGCCGCATCGTGCTCGCGTCCGGCGGTGCGCTCTTGCTGATCATCGTACAACTCTCGGTACAGTCGAGCAGTGGAAGCGATCCGTCGATCAATATCGTGCAGTGGATCGTGCCGATCCTGGCGATCGGGGTATTGTCCTATGTCCTGTTCAATCGGGGTGAGCGCATCAAGGGCGCGCCGTCGAAATGATCGGATCACGCATTCAACGATACATCTTTTTGCGATGTGTGTTTGCACTGGGTCTCGTGCTCGGCATCTTTGCGATCACGATCATGCTGGTTGATATTGTTGAGCAATTGCGGACGGTCGGTGAGGATGTTGAACTCTCTCCTTGGACCGCGGTTCAGCTCTCCCTGATGAAACTTCCAGGCTTGATCGAGGAAACCCTCGCTTTCGCCGTGCTCGTCGCGGCCATGATCGCTTACAATCAATTGTCAAAGAGTTCGGAACTCTCAGTCATTCGCTCCATGGGGCAATCGGCCTGGCAATTCCTGGCCCCGGTCATTGTGATGGCGGCGGGCCTCGGCGTGTTTGCCATGGCGGTGCTGAACCCAACAGGTGCGCTCTTGTCGGAGCGATTTGAAGAGACGCGCGCAAATCTGCTGCGCGAAGGCGGTCAGGTGGTCGACCGGGTGCGGACCGATGTCTGGCTGCGTCAGGGTAATGATGACAGCCAGATCGTCATTCATGCTGCATCTGTCGACAGTACAGGTCAGATCTTTTCGAACGTCCGCTTCCTTGAAGAAGGTCGGGTCTATGAAGGTGGACGACCGACCCAGCGCTTCCGGTTCATCCGCCGCATCGATGCGGAAACCGCGACAATATCGGAAGGCTTCTGGCAACTCACCAACCTCGTCGAGAATACCGCGGATGGCCCGCCGCTCAATCTCGACAGCCTCGCCATTGAAACCGACCTCGATCCCAACACCCTGCTCTCGCGGTTTACGTCGCCTGACACAATCGGGTTTTGGGGACTGCCGGGGTTCATCTCGCAGACCGGGCGCGCGGGTCTTGATACATCGCGCTTCTCGATGCGCTATTTTGGGCTGACCTCGCTGCCCGTCCTGTTTACAGCCATGGCCCTTATCGGCGCGATTGTGTGTTTGCGATTGTCTCGCCTTGGCGGTACCAGCCGCTTGATTGCCACCGGCGCCGGCGCGGCCGTCGCGCTGTTTTTCGTTACTCAATTAGCATCAAGTTTTGGTTCGTCCGGCGCGATCCCGGCTGTAATCGCCGCGTGGTCACCGGCGCTGTGCGCGCTGTTTATATCCCTCACTGTTCTTGCCTATCAGGAAGACGGCTAAATCCGTGACGCCCTTGACAGAGGGCGCGGGCACAACCAGTTTCCGCCGCCTTGAAGCCCAATCAGGAGCCGCCCTCCCATGAAAGTTGTTGTTGTTGAGTCCCCCGCCAAAGCGAAGACAATCAACAAATATCTCGGCAGTGATTATAAAGTGCTCGCCTCGTACGGTCACATTCGCGACTTGCCGTCTAAAGATGGGTCGGTTGATCCGGATAATGATTTCGAGATGATCTGGCAGGCTGATTCCAAGAGCCAGGCCCGTATTCGTGAGATTGCTGATGCTATCAAGGCTGGCAGCAAACTGATCCTCGCGACCGACCCGGATCGTGAAGGCGAAGCCATCTCCTGGCACTTGCTCGATGCCCTGAGGAAACGCCGGGCGATCAAGAAAGACACACCGGTCGAACGCGTGGTGTTCAACGCCATCACCAAGGCGGCTGTGACCAGTGCGATGGAAAATCCGCGCGAGATCGATCAGGAACTGGTCGACGCTTATCTGGCGCGCCGGGCGCTCGACTATCTCGTTGGGTTCAACCTGTCGCCGGTGCTTTGGCGCAAGCTTCCTGGCTCTCGTTCTGCCGGCCGCGTGCAATCAGTTGCGCTCCGCATCGTGGTCGATCGTGAACTGGAGATCGAGAAATTCAAGCCGGAAGAATATTGGACAATCGGCGCCAAGCTCCGCGCGCCTGACGGGACCGATTTTGAAGCGCGCTTGCACTCGATGGATGGCAAATCGCTCAAGAAGTTTGACCTGCCCGACGCCGCCGCTGCGCAAACCGCGCTCGATAAGGTCAAGATTGGTGGATATGCGGTCAGCAGCGTTGAAGCCAAACCAGTCAAGCGCAACCCGCCACCACCGTTCATTACATCCACCCTGCAGCAAGACGCCTCCCGCCGCCTCGGCTTTTCGGCCAAACGCACGATGCAGGCGGCGCAGAAGCTGTATGAAGAAGGCCGCATTACCTATATGCGGACCGACGGCGTGAACATGGCAGAAGAGGCCTATCACGCCGCGCGCGATCACATTCAAAGCGACTATGGCGCGCAATACCTGCCTGAAAAACCGCGGCGCTATTCGTCCAAGCAAAAGAACGCCCAGGAAGCGCACGAAGCCATTCGGCCAACCAGTTTCAGTCTGCGCCCGGATGATTACAAACAATCCGATGGCGATCTGTGGAAGCTGTACGCCTTGATCTGGCGCCGCGCGGTCGCCTCGCAAATGGAACAGGCCCGGTTCGAACGCACCACCATCGACATGCACAACAAGGACAAGTCGGCCATGCTGCGCGCGACGGGTCAGGTGCTGATCTTTGACGGCTTTATCAAACTCTACAAAGAGGGCCGCGACGACACCGACAAGGATGAGGATGCGGAGGCGCGCCTGCCGAAACTCACGGAAGGCGAACATGCCGACCTGCTGGAGGCAAAATCAGAGCAGCACTTCACCGCACCGCCGCCGCGCTACACTGAAGCAAGCCTGGTCAAGCGCCTGGAAGAACTCGGGATTGGCCGACCGTCAACTTATGCTTCGACCATGTCGACCCTGGTCGATCGCGACTATGTGCGGATTGAGAAGAAACAGCTGGTACCGGAAGACAAAGGCATCCTGGTGACGTCATTCCTGGAGAACTTCTTCCAGCGTTATGTCGAATATGATTATACGGCCAATCTGGAAGAGAAACTGGATGTCATCTCCGACGGAAAGCTCGACTGGAAATCTTTCCTTCGGGATTTCTGGACGCAATTCACCGCGTCCATCGATGAGACCAAGGATCTGCGAGTCTCGGCCGTTCTGGACGTGCTCAATGAAGCGCTCGGCCATCACGTTTTCCCGCCGGTCGACGAGAACGGCAAGGTCAAGGAAAAGCCGCGCCTGTGCCCTCTGTGCAGCGAAGGCGAACTCAGCCTGAAGCTGGGCCGTCATGGTGCTTTTGTCGGCTGTTCGAATTATCCGGAATGTAAGTTTACTCGCCCCTTCTCGACTCAGGAAGAGGCTGAAAACGCCATCAATCCCGATGGTGAGGAAATCACCATCCATCCAGATACGGGCAAGCCGGTCCTGCTCAAGTCTGGGCGGTTCGGGCCTTATCTGGAAATGGATATCGGCGAAGACAAACCGAAGCGCTCGAGCCTGCCAAAAGGCTGGTCGCCGCAGGAGCTTGATCCTGAGAAGGCGCTGATGCTGATCAGCCTGCCGCGCGAAGTCGGCAAGCACCCGGAAGACGAAGAGCCAATCCTCGCCAATCTCGGGCGCTATGGACCTTATGTGCAGCACCAACGGACCTTCGCCAATCTGTCGAGCGTCGAAGAGATGTTCACCATCGGTCTTAATCGCGCGGTTTCTCTGATTGCAGACAAGCGCGCCGGGGGCGGTCGCGGCGGCCGGGCAGCAGCGAAAGTCCTGAAGGACCTTGGCAAGCACCCGACCAGCGGCGATCCGATCCAGGTGCTCGACGGGCGCTATGGGCCCTATATCAAGCATCAGAAGACCAATGCCACTTTGCCGAAGGACATGGAGCCGGCGGAGGTCAATATCGATCAGGCGCTGGAACTGATCGCGGCGAAGGAAGCCAAAGGCGGAAAGAAGAAGCGCGCGCCTCGGAAGAAGAAAGCCGCCGCCAAGAAATAGCCACCGCGGCTAGTCGACGGCCTGACCGCCATTCTCCACACTTAGCAGCTGAGGCAGATCGGGGTTTGGTTGCCCCGGCAAAGGCAGCGGTATGTCCAGGCCTGGCACCCAGATATATGGCGTCAGATAGACCACAAGCTCTTCGCGCGTTTCGACCGCCGCTTGTTCCCCTGCGAGGAGATTCAGCAAGGGCACGCGGCGCAACCACGGAAATCCCGATTTCTCGGTCAGGCGATAGCGGGAATTCAATCCGCCGATGACAATCGTCTGGCCAGATTGGACAATCATCGAGGTGCTCGCGGCGCTACGTTCCTTGGCAATGATGATATCGCCGGCGGTTGCCGAGAATCGGGAATCTTCAAGATTCACATCGATCCGGATAGACTGATCGGCCATCACAACGGGAGTAATCTCCATACTGATCCCGGCCGTGATCGAGTCAGTGGTGATAATGGAGGAGTCGTCCCCGGACGTATCGACGCGCGCGAACTGATCGTCAACGATGGCAATGGTTGCCGGTTTGGTGCTGCGCGTGGCGATATAGGGGCGCGCCAGGATCTCCACTGCGTTCTGAGCCGCGAGAAAATCCACGGTTGCGGTGATCGCGGCCGAGTTCGCCGCGAGATCGGAAAAGGATGCAACCAGATTTCCGCCGGTCTGACCGGGAATGAGCTTGGACAATTCAAACTTGCCGGCTGCGCCATCTGAGAGATTCACGACCAGCGACTCCACCGAAGATGTATCGATATCGACCACCAGTGCTTCGATAATCACGTGCGGCACCGGACGGTCGGCTTGCCGGATGATGTTTACGGCTTCGGACACCGCGGCGCGTGGCCCTGAGACGTACACAGCATTGTGCTCCGGCAGGCTGCCAACCGTGAATCCACCATCCTCGTAATCATCATCAGGCGAAAACAGATTGCCAATCAGGTCCACCACGTCGGGTGCCGCCATGTGGCGCAGGATGATCTCCTGGCTGACGATATTGGATTGTCCCGTTCCGGCGGTGGTATCCGCTCGGTTGAGCGCGCCCGGTGCCTGACCAGATCGAAAATGCAGTATGCCGTCATTCCAGGTGACATACTGACCCGAGCCTTCGAGCAATGTATTCAGCGCGTCCGGCAAGGGGCGATGACTAAATCTTGCCGACACGCGGTTGTTGAACGTTAAGCGTTGCGCCCGGTACTCGACCAAAGCGTCTGACAGTATGCGCGGGATCACGCGGTTGAGGTCGGCCTGCTCCAGATCCACTGTGAGTAACGGAGGTGCCCCGGGCAGACCTTCCGAAATCTGGATCAATCGAATGCTCGCCGCCTCGCGCGCTTCTCGCGCTTCCGATGAGGCGGCTGATTGCGCTTCATAGGCTTCCAGCAGAGCTTCCGTTTCTGCGCCGCTGATGAAATCCGGATCAGCTATGCACGCCGACGTGGCCAGAAACGGTGCGAGTATGGCGAAGCGTGCGCTGGCGCACGCCAATTCACGCCAACCCTTGGTATAAGCTGATGGCATGTCTGACCCCGATGCTCCGCCTCGCAAATTCTGATCCACGCTTTGCACGTGTAAGGAGCGGCGCAGAAGACCACGCCGCCCCAAAAACGTTTTGGCTCTACTAAGCGCCGCTGAGTTTACCGCACTTCTGGCCCAGCCCATCGATCGGCTTACCATCATCATTCGTGGGAACCTTTGAAGATAAGGTCGAAATCTCCAACGATTTCCAACTGTTAGAGGATGCGGTGCCCGAGACTTTCGCGATAATCTGGCAGCCAGGCGTCAGAAACAGGTTCATGTCCTTCTTGTTCCCGCTCAGGATTTTGAGCTTGAGCTTGTATGAGCAGCTGGCCGGCACAACAAACGTGTCATAGTTCCCAGCAGGGACATTGCGGGTCAGTTTTTCATCAAAGCCCGCACACGAACCATGCGCATTTTCCGGTTGAGAACTGTGGGCATTCACGGCGACCCAATCCAGTGTGTAGCTTCCGCCATTCCCCATCACGATGACCCCACAAACCGCGCTCGACCCCTCGCAGGAAGGATGTGTATAGCGCGCTTCTTCTGACGTCGCCGCGTGGGCTGGGCCCGCCAGACTGGCAGCTGCGACAACCGCACCACTGAGCCCGGCGGCGACGGTTTTCTCGAACAAGTTTCTCATGGCAATTCCTTCTTCTTCAACGACTTGGAAGACCTTATTGCTACCGGATCGCCCAAACCCTCTCGACTGTCGCATTGGACAGTTTCCTTCTGTTTCGTGCAGCGCAGACTCCGCTCTGATCCGAGCAGAGTGAGGAATGAGCAATGAAGATCGCAACCACCGCCAGCACCCTGATAGCCGCGCTTGCATGCGGATGGAGTGGCAACACCGCCCAAGCAGAAGCATCGATTTACGAATTGCGGATCAGCAATGGAACAGGAACAGACCTGACCTTCCGACTCCATGAAGGACAGTCAAAACATGCGCGTCTGGTCTATGATAAAAAGGAAGTCAGTTCTCACACGATCTCCGCAGGTCAGTCGGCGACAATCGGTGTACAGGCGACGGGCAATAAGTGCTCGACGAATTGCGGTGCCTGCACGCCGACCGTCGGAAAAGTCTACGCCTATTACACGGATGGCCATGGCGACGAACAGCGCAACAATTATTACGAGCCATCGATTGAGTTTTTCGAATATTGCGGCGTCGCTGGCAGCAAACCGATCACAACCTTGTCTGAGCGAGGTCTGATATTCTGGCCTTGGTAGATGAGGTTCCACCGCAACCTTGATCCTCAATCGAGAGATCGCTGTGTAGCAAGAACTCATCTGCCGTCCAAAACCAATCTCGCCTGTACAGTTGAATGGGAGGGACGCACGCCGTCCGGTCCCGCAGGACAAGGAAAGGATATTTGAGATTATGGCAGACCAATATATCGGCGTTGATATCGCGAAAGATTGGATCGATACATTTGATCCAGAAACCGGTGAATGTCGTCGCCTTAAACCCGACAAGTATGCGTGCTTTGCGACCAGTCACTCGGATAAGATCATCGTGTTGGAAGCATCTGGCGGATATGAGCGCCCCCTGCTTGCTGCGCTTGAATCTGCTGGAACGAAGTGGACCCGGCAGAACCCGCGTCATGTGCGTGAGTTCGCACGGGCCACAGGGAAGCTGGCCAAAACGGATCGTGTCGATGCGCGTACGCTCGCTCATATGGGTGTAGCACTTCAGCATCAACCGGACACAGCACCATGCCCTGCTCGCGAGAGGTTGGCCGCGTTAAACACTCGCCGTGACGGGGTGATTGGCCATCTAAAGAAAGAAAAGACTCGTCTACGGCAAGCTACCGATGCGTTCATCTGCGCCGACATCAAAAGTCTCATTGCAGTGCTGAAACGGCGCCTAAAAAAGATAGAGACAGAAATATCAAACCAGATCTGTGCACATGAAGTGCTTGCCAATACCGATGCATGCCTGCGCTCAGCGCCAGGTGTGGGTAAAGTCACATCAGCCGTGCTGATTGCGAAACTACCAGAACTTGGGCAAGTGAACCGCCGCGCAATTGCCAGCCTGGCCGGTCTAGCGCCGTATGCCTGCGACTCTGGGTATATGAAAGGCAAACGGCGTATATGGGGTGGGCGCAAAGAAGTGCGCACTGCGCTCTATTTAGCAGCCTTCATGGCATCGAGGAATGATCCCGAGCTGCAAGAACAGCGCGCCAAAATGCAAGCGGCAGGAAAACCCTTTAAGCTCGTCATCATTGCCATTGCGAGAAAACTACTGACACGACTCAATGCGATGCTCAGAGAGCGCCGAAACTACGTAGCTTTATAACAGTTGCTACACATCAAACTGGACCTTTGACCACGGGACCGGAAAAGGCACAGGTGAATACGATCACAGCCAGAAATCCTCGAGCAACTCCTATACCTCTTCCAATGCCGGCAAGGGCCTGACCGTAGATGGAAAGTACATTTCCGGCCACGCGACAATCACTTATAGCGAGTGAGTTCAGCGGGCTTTCAGCGCTTCTACAAGCGCTGGGCGCCGGCTCGTGGAATACATGGAGTGCCGCGGATCCTTAGGATCAAATCCGTATTCGAGTGCCGCAGTCACGACAGCCTGCATCGTCGTGGCGACGCCAAGTTTCTCTTTTGCATTTCCGACATGAAAACGGAGTGTGCGTTCCGAAATGTCCAGGATGATGGCTGCCTCTGAAAACGTTTTTCCCGCAGCGAGCCAGTGCAAGCACTGCACCTCCCGGCGCGAGAGGCACAATTGAGGCGCCGCATCTATGCTTGAATCTGTCGGCACGCGTTCGGGACGGTGCAAACACTGATAGACACACGCGAACACAACAAAAATCTCTCTGGCTTGTTTAATCGCGCGATCAGACAAAACATCCTGCGTCTTTACTTCCAACACAAGCACGCGTTCGCGCTCTCGAGACAGCGGGAGAGCAATAAACTCGCACCACGCCATTTCGCCGAACGCGCGGATGATCGTTCTTTGATATTGCGTCAGGTAAAAGGTCTTTGGCGCGTCCGCGCACAATCGGTAAGATTGATCCTGGACCAATCGCCAGGTCTGTCGCTCCAACGTATTTTGCCGCGCTTTATTCAGACCTATCGCGATCGAATCCTGAAGAATCTGCGAAATTTCAGCCCCTTGCGTTCCAAACCTGTCTTCGAAATTGGTCCAGATCATGGAGTTGTTTTGAAGCATTTTACCGGGACTTGCGGGCGCTGGACTCCACTTCAGCACGAGGTGCGGATATCCAATCCTAGCAAAAACCCTTGATGCCCGATCCAACAAATCTGCCAGGGTTTTGGATCTGTAGAATTGAAGCAGCTCGGCGTTCAAATTCATTTGCGCAATCCTGTTCCCCGGCAAATTCGCCGGGCCCGGTTAGAGCGATTTCAAGACCAACTACACGTTTGGACGCGTCCCCGGGTCTCTCATCCCTCAATTTTTACGCAGTTTTTTTGTCTATATTATTAGACATACGGAATACTATTTGATTCAACTTATAAATAAAGTGTTTCTCCATTCTATCTTTAATTTTATTTCTGCGGCGCAAAACGCGCAGCTGAGTACACGATTGTTCCCGTGCCTCGCTCTGGACAAGACATTCACGATCGGCACAGTCACCGCCATGTCTTCCGAAATCATTATACGGTCGGCCGTTCCTGAAGATCTGCCTGTCTTGCTGACATTCGAACAGGGGATCATTCGTGCCGAACGACCGTACGATCACACCCTAAAACCCGATCCGATCAGCTATTATGATGTCGGGGCCCTGATCAGCGATGACAATGCCGAGGTTGCTGTGGCCGAATTGAACGGCAAGCTCATCGGCTCCGGTTATGCCCGTCGGAAATCCTCTCGCCATTATCTAAACCCGGGCGAGCATGCCTTTATCGGGTTTCTCTATGTCGATCCGGCGCATCGAGGCCAGGGCGTCAATAAGCACGTCCTCAATCACCTGTTCGATTGGGCGCGCGCGAACGGTCTGCCTGAGATTCATTTGACGGTCTATCCAGGCAATGAATCGGCGATAAAGGCTTATGAAAAAGCCGGGTTTGACCCCTATCTTCTGGAGATGCGCCTCAATCTGGATGAATAGTCTGGCTATATCACCGCCGCCAGGCGATCCCGCCGTCTGACAAATAAGACAAGCCAAACCGCGCAACTTCCTGTATGGCGCGCGCCATGAGTTTTCCCGATAAACAAACAGTTCTGGACTTTCTGAGAGAGAATCCGGACGCAACATCCAAACAAGACATCGCCCGCGGCCTGAAAGTGAAAGGCCGCGAACGCCAGACGCTGCGCGCTATCCTGAAAGAGCTGGAAGCCGACGGCACGCTGACCAAGACCGGCAAGCGCGCCTGGGCGCGTTCTGACGTCCCACCGCCGACTTCTGTCGTCGTCTTCGAAAAAACTGACGAGAACGGTGATTTGATCGCCCGTGCCAGTGGCAAGGAAGGCCCCTATGGGCCGGATCTGATCTATGACGGCTATAACGGCAAGATGCGCGGCCCTGCGCCGGGCGTCGGCGATCGTGGCCTGGCCCGTATCAAGCAAACCAAAGACGGCTGGTCTGCGCGTCTGATGAAGCTGTTTGAAAAGCGCGACGAAGAACGACCCGTGACTGGGGTGTATCTCCGCACGGCGCGCGGTGGCCGCGTGAAGCCCGCCAGTCGCAAGATCAAACACGAGCTGCATGTCCGCGAGGCGGACGTCAACGGCGCTGAGGATGGTGACCTGGTTGTCGCGATGCCGATGCCGCAACGTGGATATGGTCCCGTCCGCGCGCGCATTACCGAGATTATCGGACGCCGTGAGGATCCCCGCGCAGCATCACTGCTGGCGATTGCTGCTCATGACATACCGACCGAATTTCCGGCAGCTGTGGTCTCGCAGGCCCGGGAGCACGTGCCGGCGGAGGTCAAACGTACCGATTTACGCGATACGCCATTGATTACGATCGACCCGGCAGACGCCCGCGACCATGATGATGCCGTCTATGCCGAACGCCTCAATGACGGGTTTCGGATCATTGTCGCGATTGCCGATGTCTCAGCCTATGTCACGCCGGACAGCGCGCTCGATGTCGAGGCGCTAAAACGCGGCAACTCCACCTATTTCCCGGACCGCGTGGTGCCGATGCTGCCTTTTGAACTCAGCGCCGATGCCTGCTCCTTGAAAGAGGGACAGGACCGGCTCTGCATGGCGGTAGAGATTCAGATCGACAAGTCCGGGACCAAGCGCTCGCACAAGTTCATGCGTGCAATCATGCGATCAGCTGGCGCCTTGTCATATGAGGAAGCGCAGCAGGCCATAGACGGGCAACCGAGTGATCGGGCCCGCCCTTTGCTCAAGACCGTCCTGCAGCCACTGTGGGACGCGTACGCAGCCCTTAGCGAAGCCCGTGAGCGTCGTGGGCCACTTGAATTGGACTTGCCTGAGCGCAAGGTCGAGATCGCGAAAGACGGCTCCGTCGCCGGGATCAGGACAAAAGCCCGGTTCGATGCCCACAAGCTGATCGAAGAAATGATGATCCAGGCCAATGTCTGCGCCGCCGAAGAGCTCGAAAAGCGTGGCAGCCCCCTGCTCTACCGTATTCACGATGCACCATCCGACGCCAAGATCGCCGCCTTGTCGGAATTCCTCAAGACAATGGACATTGACTGGCCACTCGGCGAGCGCACACAGACCAAGCGGTTCAACCGCTTATTGTCCGACTTTGACGAAACCGAGCATGCCGAGGCCGTCTCGGAAATCGTTCTTCGGACCCAGAGCCAGGCGATCTACAGCCCGGACAATATTGGCCATTTCGGTCTCAATCTGAAGAAATATGCGCATTTCACCAGCCCGATCCGGCGCTATAGCGACCTGATCGTCCATCGCGCGCTGATCAAGACGCATGGATTTGGTCCGGAAGGCCTCTTCGACAAACAAGCTGCGCAACTCGATGAAACAGCGCAGCATTTGGTGCAGACAGAACGCCGCTCGATGGCCGCGGAGCGCGAAGCGACCGATCGATATCTGGCGCTGTTCCTGGCCGATCGCGTTGGCGCGGAGTTTAGTGGCCGCATTACTGGCGTTACGGCGTCTGGCCTGTTCGTTCGCCTGGATGAGACCGGCGCAGACGGATTCTGTCCGGCGTCTCGAATCTCACACGAATATTGGCGTTATAATGAAGCGGCGCAGGCCCTTATCGGTGAAGACTCTGGCAAGCGCTACGAGCTTGGCCAAACCGTGGAAGTGCGCCTGGCCGAGGTCACACCGCTGGAAGGCGGCCTGTTGCTGGAATTGCTGTCCGAGCCAAAGCCCCGACGTCCTGGCGAAAAACTGCAGCCGCGGACGCGGGGGAAGCGCTATGATCGCCGCAAAGGCTCTGGCAAGGTTTCACGCGGCAAGGGAAAACCCGGCGGCAAGAGTAAAAAGCGACGATGAAGAAGCCTGATTTCGGAACTGCATATAGCCGCGAGGATGCCGCTGAGGTGATCGTCACTGACAAGCCGAGTCCGCGCCCTCGAGATGCCGCAACGCTGATTCTGATCCGGCGAGATCAGGCGCAGCCACGGGTCCTTATGGGCAAACGGTCTGGCGGGCATGATTTCATGCCGGACAAGTACGTGTTTCCAGGCGGACGCGTGGATACCCAGGATGGGCGAGTCGCGAGCTATAGCGAACTCCCCGCGCTAGAAGAGAAGCGCCTGCGGTTTCAATCCAGACGCATCCCGCGCGCCTTTGCGCTCACTGCCATCCGGGAAACATTCGAAGAAACCGGCCTACTGCTCGGCATGCACGCTGAGATGCCGCGAAAAGCGCCTGCAGGGTGGGAGGCGCTTTATGAGATGGACATCGCGCCCAACCTCGAACATCTGCGTTTTATCGGGCGGGCTGTGACCCCACCCTATCGTCCCAAACGGTTTGACGCCCGATTCTTCATGGCAGAGGCCGAGAAGATCCTGATCGATGATCGTCCACCGCTCGATGGTGCAGAACTTCACGACCTGCAATGGGTAACACTGAAAGATGCGATGGCGCTCGATCTTCCGAATGTCACGCGTTTCATGCTGGGTGAAATCGACGCGCGACTGACCAAAAACGACGATCTTGGCCCGCCATTTCTGCGCTGGACACGGAGTGGACACTCCACCGACAGAATTTGATGCGTCCACGCGGTTGACTTCCGCCTCACAACCCATCATTAGACGCGTTTTCGAGATTCAGCCCTTAGCAAAAGGCGCACCGTTATGGCCAAACCGGCAACGATTAAAATTCGCCTGAACTCAACAGCAGGCACAGGCTTCTTCTATGTCACGAAGAAGAACCCACGCAACATGACCGAGAAGATGGTCAAGCGGAAGTATGATCCGATTGCGAAAAAGCATGTCGAGTTCAAAGAAGGCAAGATCAAGTAAGATCCCCTTCTCACAGGATTAGAGAAACCGGGCGCGATGCCCGGTTTTTTTTATGCCGCAAGTTTCTCGATCCGATTGCGGCCATTCTGCTTGGCCTTGTACAGCGCCTGGTCGGCCCGGTGCAGCAGGTCTGCAAGCAACGCGTCCTCGCCATAATGCGTCGCCACGCCGGCGCTGACGGTGACGCGGATTTCTTCATTATTGCGCTCGACCAAGAAGGGCTCAGCCGCAATTGAATGGCGAATGCGCTCGGCCCCGATAAAGGCCAGATCTCCCGGCGTTTCTGGCATGATGACGAGAAACTCCTCGCCGCCCGGACGGCAGGCAATGTCTTTTGGCCGGATATTGGTTCTCAGTCGCTCCGAGAATTCCTGCAGGACCAGGTCGCCAGCTTCGTGGCCATGCTGATCGTTGACGCTCTTGAAGTGATCAATGTCAAAGGCCACCACGGATACGGGTTTTCCATCGAGCGCAGACCGCTGCATCCAGAGCTGCAAGCGCTCCAACATGTAGCGACGATTGTACAGGCCGGTAAGCTGATCGATGACGGATAGTTCGAGGCCTGTATCCACGCGATTGCGCAGAATCTGGATATAGCGTTTGCGTCGCACCTGCGTGGACACGCGCGCCTGCAATTCCTGAAAATCCAGTGGCGTCTCGATGACGTCAGATGCACCGATACGCAAAGCCTCGGCGGCGCGCTGTTGGTCCTTCTCGCCACACGTCACGATGATCGCAAAATCGCGCGCTTCGCGCAGCGACCGCATCTGCGCACAGAGCTTGAGCGCATCGTGTCGCTGGCCAGATAGCGCCAGGATGACCAGATCGATTTCCTTGAACTTGATCTCGCCTTTCTGGGCATCAATCCAGGTTTCCGCCTCATGGCCGACCGTGTGCAAGGCACCCGCGATTCGGCGGGCTTCTTCATTGTTCTGATCGACCACCAGAATACTGGCGGGCTTGGACAGCGTGCTGATCTCGTGCTCGGTGAAATTGGCGGTGTGCGGGTTCGCAGCTTCGCGCGTGCGCAACTCTTCAGCGACGGCGTTGTATCGCGATAGGGCTTCCAGCCGCGCAAACAGAGCGAAATCATCAACCGGCTTAGACAGGAAATCATCGGCGCCTGCTTCCAGGCCGCGCAAGCGATCGTCGCGATCGGTCAATGCGGTTAACATGACGATCGGAATGTGCCGGGTGGAGATATTGGCTTTCAGCTGTCGGCAGACTTCATAGCCATCCATACCGGGCATCATCACATCCAGCAGGATCACGTCTGGCTGCTGGTGGATCGCGCTGCTGATCGCATGCTCGCCGGAATGCGAAAGCATCACGGTGTAGTATCTGGCTTCCAGCTTGGCCTGAACGAGGCGACGGTTCGCTTCGATATCATCGACGACCAGGACGCGCGCGGTCATGCCGCGCCGCCTTTGGGCATCAGGTCATCAACTGTCTTCAAGAACGAGCGCACCTGGATCGGTTTGGATAAATAGCCCTCGCAGCCGGCTTCCCGCACCAGAAGCTCGTCGGTGCGCATGGCAAACGCAGTCACCGCTAGCACCGGAATAGCGGACGTGCGCTCATCATCCTTGAGCCAGCGCGTGATATCCAGGCCGGATACTTCCGGCAGCTGAATGTCCATGATGATCAGGTCGGGTTGTTCAGCGACTGCAAGTGCCGCAGCTTTGCCGCCATCGGTGCATTGCAAAGTCTCGTATCCGCTGGCTTCGAGCAAATCGGCAAACAGGCGCATATTCAGCGCATTGTCCTCAACGATCAGGACTTTCTGAGCGGTTTGTGTCGCCATAATCGCGATTCCGAATCACCAGGGATCGTTTCTGCCCCGATTCTTTTTAATGCCCGGTTCGTTAACGTTTCTTTTCCAATTGCGCCAAATCGCGGAACATGGCATGAACATTCATGCCTTCTCTGTGCCGAGACTGCGATGCTGACGTCGAAGAACCGTCGGATGTCTGTTCACGGTGCGGGTCTTATCGCGTGATTTCTCACCCGGACCTGGACACGCTCTCTATCGCCCACATCGATTGCGATGCGTTTTTTGCTGCGATCGAAAAGCGCGACAATCCGGAACTGAAAGACAAGCCAGTCCTGGTTGGCGGTGGCAAACGCGGCGTGGTCGCGACCTGCTGTTACATTGCCCGCCTGCATGGGGTGCACTCAGCCATGCCCATGTTCAAGGCGCTAAAAGCCTGTCCGGAAGCCGTGGTCGTCCCGCCGCGTAGAGAGGCGTATTCCGCGGCCTCAAAACAGATACGCGAGAAATTCCAGGCCCTGACCCCCAAGGTTCAGATGTTGAGCGTCGATGAAGGCTTTCTGGATCTATCAGGAACCGCGCGAATCAATGATGCGGTACCTGCACGATCATTATCGCGCCTCGCCCGTGAGGTTGAAGCCGATATCGGCATCACCATTTCGATTGGGCTGTCTGAGAACAAATTCCTCGCCAAGACGGCGAGTGAGCTCGACAAGCCACGCGGATTTGCCCTGCTCGCGAAACACGAAGCGGTCGCGATGCTGGCGGACAAGCATGTTGGCTTCCTGCATGGCGTCGGCAAACAATTGGCCAAGAAACTCGAACGTGATGGCTATCGTGTGGTTGGTGACCTGCAAACAGCGGAAGCTCGCGATCTGATACGCCTCTATGGCGAAACAGGGCTTTGGCTTCATCAGCGCTCGCAAGGCATCGACAATCGCCCTGTGCGGACCGACACGATACGCAAATCTGTATCAGCGGAGCGGACCTTCAATGAGGACATCTCGGACTACAAATTGCTCGAAGACCGCCTCTGGCAGGTGTGCGAAGAAACCGCCATCCGCGCCAAGAAGTCGAATGTCGAGGGCTCAACCATCACACTGAAACTGAAGTCCAAGGATTTTCGCAATCTCACTCGCTCGATCACCATCTCCACGCCGACCAATCTCGCCAATGTCCTGTTTCGCTATGCAAAACCGTTGCTCGAACGCGAAACCAAACAAGGTCGCGCCTATCGCCTGATCGGGATCGGCATTTCCCATCTCGAGGATGCCCGTTGGGACACGCGCGACCTGGTCGATCCCGGCGTCGAAAAACGCGCCAAGGCCGAGCGAGCAAGTGATGCGGCACGGTCTAAATTCGGCAATGCCTCGGTTGTTACAGGCCGCGCCATTCGCCTGGCGCAGCACAAAGCGCAAAAGTCCTAATTCACGCTTGCCGCCGCCCCATATCTGGCGTTAGCAACAGGAAACTTCAGAGGATACACCATGTCGACACCAGAAGCCCGCCTGGCCGAACTCGGGATCACCCTGCCTGAACCAATGGCGCCCGTGGCCAATTATGTGCCTTTCGTCATATCCGGGAACGTGCTGTTCGTGTCCGGTCAGGTCAGCGCCGGCCCGGATGGCCTGATGCAGGGCCGACTCGGCGAAAATCTGTCCCTGGAAGAGGGTCAGGCGGCCGCGCGCCTCTGCGCCATCAATCTGATTGCCCAGTGCAAGGCAGCTGTCGGGGACCTCTCTCGCATCGCCCGGGTGGTCAAGCTTGGCGGTTTCGTCAATGCGCATCCGGATTTCACCGCACTGCCGGAAGTCATCAATGGCTGTTCAGATGTGATGGTGGAGGTGTTTGGAGACAAAGGGCGGCATGCGCGCGCAGCCGTCTCGAGCCCGGTTCTGCCGCGCGGCGTCGCGGTTGAAGTCGACGGTATTTTCGAGATTGGCTGAGGCATTCAAGCCGTCTGACTTTGTCTACGCCCATCGCGGCTTGTGGACCGAGGGCGGCTTGACGGAAAACAGTCTGGAAGCGTGCCTGGCGGCAGCTGAGAACGGACTGGGGATTGAGTTTGATGTTCGTCCGGCTGCTGACGGCGTACCGATTGTCTTCCACGATCCAATTCTGGACCGCATGACGGCAGATACCGGTTCGGTCGAAACCCGCCAAAGCAAGGACCTCATTGGCACCTCGCTGAAGGGCGGCGGCGAGATCATCTCGCTGGAACACCTGCTTTCAGAATGGCCCGCCATGACGCCGCTCTTATGCGAGCTGAAGATCGATGGCGGAACAGATCCAGACCGGTTTGCGGCTGACGTCGGCGGAATGCTGCTGGATCATTCAGGCCCAGCCGCAGCGATGAGCTTCTCACCACTGGCTGTGGCCGCCCTGCCCGCCAACCTGATGCGCGGCCAGCTCATACTGCCCGCCAGAATGAGTGGCGCCGACGACCTTACAGCCATCGCAGCGGGCCCGGTCGACTACTTTGCTTGCCATGTCGATGATGCTGAACATCCATCGCTGAAAACAGCGCGGGAGAAGACACCGCTCGTCACCTGGACCGTCAAAGACGCCGATACCTGCGCGACCCTCGCGCCGCTCACAGACAGTCAAATCTTCGAGGGGTTCGATCCGGCGCTCGCAAAACGCCATATTTTGAATACATAAGACAGCCATGGACGAACCCGTTTTCACCGCGCGCATAGTCAGCCAGATGCAGGACATAGATCCGCGCGCCTGGAACGCCGTGGCGAACCCTGCGGGTGAGAGGTTTGACCCTTTCCTGACCTGGGACTTCCTGGAAGCTCTGGAGGCCTCCGGCGCTGCCGCGCCGGAAACCGGCTGGTCGCCGTGTCATGTGGTGATTGAAGACCCCAACCAGACGATCCTCGCGGCGATGCCGCTGTATGCCAAGACACACAGCCAGGGCGAGTTCGTGTTCGACCATAGCTGGGCTGAAGCCTATCACCGCGCCGGCGGCGATTATTTCCCGAAACTGCTGGCCGCCGTCCCCTTCACGCCGGTGACCGGTCGACGCCTGCTGACCAAGCCGGGGCCCGATCAGGCGCGTTTGGGCAATGCGCTGATCTCCGCCGCCATTCAGATTGCCGCGCAGAATGATTTCTCCTCACTGCACATCAATTTCGTCGCGCCCGAGCAGGCCGCGCAGCTCGATGAGCTTGGTCTGCTCATCCGCAATGACCAGCAATTTCATTGGCGCAATGACGGCTATCAAAGCTTTGATGACTTTCTAGGCGCCCTCTCCTCGTCCAAGCGCAAGAACCTTCGAAAGGAGCGGACCAAGGCGCAAACCGGATTGCGGTTCGAGCACCTCACAGGCGACGATATCAAGGAACATCACTGGGATGCGTTCTTCGAGTTCTACATGGATACAGGGGCACGCAAGTGGGGCTATCCATATCTCAATCGCGAGACCTTTACCCTGCTCGGCAACCGCATGGCCGAGCACATCCTCCTGGTCCTTGCCTATGAGGAAGACACGCCGATCGCCGGAGCGCTCAATCTCATCGGCTCCGACACGCTGTATGGCCGATATTGGGGGTGTACAGCGCCGCGGCCCTTCCTTCATTTCGAAACCTGCTACTACCAGGCCATAGATTTCGCCATCGCCAACAATCTCGCTGTGGTCGAGGCCGGCGCTCAGGGCGGGCACAAGCTCGCGCGCGGCTATGCGCCCGTTACCACCTGTTCCGCCCACTGGATTGCTCATAAAGGCCTTCGTGAGGCGATTGATGACTATCTCTCCCGCGAGCGCCAGGCGGTTGAGCACGAGAACCAGTATCTGACGAAACGAACACCGTTCAAGAAGGACAATCCATGACCCTCCACGCTGACTATGATCCCGACAATATCTTCGCAAAGATCCTGCGCGGCGATATGCCGAGCGTGAAAGTGTTCGAGGATGATATCGCTCTTGCCTTCATGGATGTGTTTCCACAATCAGACGGCCATACGCTGGTCATCCCAAAGCAGGTTCAGGCCCGCAATTTTCTCGACATGCCGACCGAAGCACTCGGCCCCTACATGGACCGCGTGCAACACGTGGCGCGCGCCGTAGAGAAGGCTTTGCAGCCGGATGGTCTGGTGGTGACGCAATTCAATGGCGCGCCAGCGGGACAAACCGTGTTCCACTTGCATTTCCATATCATCCCACGCTGGGAGGGCCGAAGTTTAGCGGGGCATGCCAGCGGTCAGATGGCCGAAATCGGGTATTTGGAAGAAATCGCCAATAAAATCCGCCCATTTGCGGAGTAATGTGGTAAACTACCCTCACTGAGGGGATAATGCAGACGCTGGAAGGATTTATCGAACGCACGCAAGCGTGCGAAACGGAAGATAATCTGTTTCGTGCGTTCGACACGTTCGTGGCCAGTTTCGGGATAAAGTACTGCGCCTATTTCATCATGTCGAAACAGTTGCGCGCGATCCCACCGCAAGCCGGGCTGGTGCGGCACAACTTTCCGCATGGTTTCACCAAGCGCTACCTCGTCAAC
>SPJK01080305.1_pt1 | contig 23354 bp, 19 predicted proteins | sample 3741771 | NCBI WGS metagenome assembly SPJK01 (sample SAMN10925997, study PRJNA522277) | cold seep metagenome | isolation source: Elba SIP-enriched marine methane seep metagenome, extraction at timepoint T2 | place: Italy: coast of Elba, Mediterranean Sea
GCATATTGGCGAAACTCATCCATCCGATCACGGGTCTGCGCAACACGGATGTTGGAGACCTGGCGGAAACCAACATCCTGCCCGGTTTCTTTTTCAAGCTGCTGATAGAAGTCGATTGAGTATTGATGCAGCTTTCCAACCGCGTAACTCATATTAAACAACGGGACCAAGCCCGCCGCATGCCAGGTCGAGCCGGAGGTCAGTTCCCGCCGCTCAACCAGGACGGAGTCCGTCCATCCCTTTTCCGCCAGATGATAGAGCGCTGAAACACCAACAACACCGCCACCAATCACAACCGCCCGCGCATGCGACTTCATGAGGCTACTCCTCCGCCCAATACCGACGAAACCTCGTAGCAATCATCCCGTTCAGGCGCAATGAGTTTTTATATACACGCTGTATACTTTTAGCTCCGCGGTTTGATATTCTCCGGATCATAGAGTGGTTCATAGCCAACCCCAGCGACCTCGACGGGGTAGGTTTCACCGTAATATTCAACGATGAAGCTATTCCCCTTCACCGCGAGGTCATGCGGTAGATAGGCAAGCGCGATGTTTTTGCCGATGGTGGGACCATAGGCCATGGACATCGTGAAGGACCGCCGACCAAGACTATCGACGATGGTTTCGCCAGTGTCCTTATCCATGATCGGCAGGGTTCCAACGGGAAAGCGTTCGACGCCTTTACTGTCATGATTATCCGTGAAGACAAAGGTGCATAGGATCGCGGGTTGATGCTCCCGTGCCCGGTATTCCAGATGCTTCGCCTTCCCGACGAAGTCCGCTTCCTTCACCTTCGGGCGGGCAAGATCGGCTTCATAGAGATTATACTCCGTCAGAAGCTCTGCATTCTGGAGCCGCAGACTCTTCTCCAACCGGCGGGAGTTTGCATAGGTTTCCACCCCGAAAGGCATCACCCCTTCTGCGCGGATGGCATCCCAGACCGGCAACGCCTCGTCATAGCGCATATGGAGCTCCCAGCCCTGCTCCCCAACATAAGAAATGCGGAAGGCAGCGACCTTCACCCCGGCAATCTCAATCTGCTTGATTGCGGCGAAGGGGAAGTTTTCGTGGGTCAGATCATCCGGATTCGGCACGATTTTCTGCAAGGTCGTCCGCGCATTCGGGCCCCAGAGCCCAATGGTGGTGAAGTCATTCGTGACATCGGTGATCTCAACATCATAGCCATGATCCTGGGCCATGCGTTTCATATACATGAAGTCGCGGTTACCGGCGTCCGCGCCATCGACGAAGCGGAAGCGATCCTCCATCCGGAAGACCGTGAAGTCCGCCTTCACCATCCCTTCCTCATCCAGGAAGTGGGTGTAGATGCCCTTGCCAACCTGATTATCGCCGCCGACCTTCGCCGCGCAGAGATACTCCATGAAGACGACATGGTCCGGTCCGGTGACGTCATACATCGCGAAGTGGGATAGGTTCACCATCCCGACATTCTCACTCATTTCCAGATGTTCGGCATTCGAGACGCGCCAGAAATGGCGGTTATCCCATTCATTCTCCCGCACCGGAACGCGGTTGCCATATTTCTCCAACAGCGTTTCGTTGGCAGCGTAGCCATGCGCACGCTCCCACCCGCCGAGTTCCATGAAATAACCGCCAAGCTCTACTTCGCGCTCATAGAAGGGGCTGCGGCGCACGCCACGGCCACCGGAGAAAGGCTCGCGCGGATGAACCGCTGGATTGTAAATCTTAAAGGCGGATTCATAACAGCGCTCCTCGATAAACTTGGAGTCTGTTTGGAACGGATAGAAACGGGAATAGTCAATCGAGTGATGATCGATCACGGTCCGCCCATCAGTCATCCAATCGACAACAAGTTTCGCCATCCCCGGCGCATCTTTGACCCAGATCGCAACTGCGTACCAAAGCCCGCGCGCCTTTTGGCTCTCCCCGATAGAAGGGCCGCCGTCGGTGGTCACTTGCAGAAGACCGTTAAAGCTCCGTTTTTCGTCATAGCCCAGTTCCGCCAGGATTGGCGTCAATTCCATGGCGCGTTCCAGCGGCTCCATGACCTGTTCGATATCGAGATCCCGCTGCGAGGGGGAGAGGCGTGCCTGCGCTTTTTCCAGCAAGTCTTTCGGGTGACAAAGACGTGGATCGCTTTCCTCGTAATAGCCCCATTCGATCATGCCGCCTTCCGGCGTCGTCGGGTCGCCCGTGTCCCGCATATAGGCTGAGTTCCCCTGGTCTCGCAAAAGCGGCCAGCCGATATCCTTACCGGTACCGGCGAATTCCTCATAGGGCCCAAACCAGAGCAGCGGATGGTCAACCGGCATCACCGGCAGATCTTCCCCTGCCATCTGTGCAATCAAGCGACCCCAAAGCCCCGCACAAACGATGACTTTATCAGCCATGATTGTCCCGCGCTCAGTGACGACGCCTTTGATCTGGCCATCTTCGATGATCAAATCACTGGCCGGCGTATTGGCAAGAACCTGCAGCTTTCCAGTCTTCTCCGCCGCATCGATCAGCTTGCCAGCAACGGTTTGGGACCGTGGTGCGACCAAACCCGCATCCGGGTCCCACATGCCGCCTTGCACCAGATCTTCCTCAACCAGCGGAAATTTCTGTTTGATCTCAGCAGCGTCCATCAGCCGGACATTGGTGCCAAACGCCTTGCCGGAGGCAACCTTGCGCTTGATTTCGTCCATCCGCCCGTCATCACCGACGCGCGCCAGTTCGATCCCGCCGACTTTGGCGTAGTTGCCCATCTTCTCATAGAAGTCGATGGAATACATCGTCGTCCAGCAGGTCAGGAAATCATGCGCCGTCGCATAGCAGAAGTCGGAAGCGTGCGAGGTCGACCCGATATCGGTCGGTACCGCAGACTTGTCGATGCCGACGATGTTATCCCAACCGCGCTCGATCAGGTGATGCGCGACCGAGGCGCCCACGATCCCACCAACACCGACAATCACGACTTTCGCGTTTTCAGGAAATCCCGCCACTGACTTTCTCCGACTGATAATGCACAGGGGGAATCCAGCCTTCCCCATCATCCGCGCATCGTCATCCGACACGCTCTTTCGCGCTTTTAATTCCGCGACATGATTGGCCGCGCTTGCGGCGTTAGCCCCGCGATGGCCACCCTGGATAATTTCATGAAACTGTCTTTCTGAATCCAGGGACTAATCGCGTAAAATAATCGCGTGTATTGTCAAAATCCCAACTCCCAAGGTGCCATGATGAGTGAACAGGATCCCAAGGGCGGAGACGACTGGGTCTCTGCGGAATTGCGCGACAGCTTTGACGAGGAGCTGGAAATAGAGCTCGACGACATCCGCATTGCCCGCGAACTCGAAACAATCGCCAATCTGCAACATACGTCTGAGCTGGACCGGAAAACCTATTTTCGGGAGCTGTTTCACCTTCAAGCGGAACTCGTGAAGTTGCAGGATTGGGTTGTTAAGACAGGCTATAAACTTGCGATTATCTTTGAAGGCCGGGACGCTGCCGGGAAAGGTGGCGTGATCAAGCGGATCATGCAGCGCCTTAATCCGCGCGTCTGCCGTGTTGTCGCCCTGCCCGCCCCGACCGATCTGGAAAAGTCCCAATGGTATTTCCAGCGCTACGTGCCGCATCTGCCGGCCGGTGGTCAGATCGTGTTGTTCGACCGCTCCTGGTATAACCGCGCCGGCGTTGAGCGGGTCATGGGCTTCGCATCACCCGACCAGGTCGAACAGTTCTTCCGCGATGTGCCTGAATTTGAGCGCGCACTGGTCCGGTCCGGTATGAAACTGATGAAATACTGGTTCTCCATCACCGACCAGGAACAGCAGCTACGCTTCTTGATGCGCATCCATGATCCGATGAAACAATGGAAGCTCAGCCCCATGGACCTGCAATCGCGCGTCCGGTGGGAGGAATATACGCATGCCAAGGAAGAGATGTTCGAGCGCACGAACATCCCGGAAGCGCCTTGGTTCATCGTCGAAGGCAATGACAAGAAACGTGCCCGTCTGAACACGATCCACCACATGCTGCAACAGATCCCCTATGAAGAGGTCGAGCGGGAGGAAGTCCATCTGCCAGACCGCGTCTTCAACCCGAACTACGAACGCAAGGTGCTGCCAAAGAAACTCTACGTCCCCGACACTTTCTAAGCACGCGCCCCAGGTGGCACGCGACGGGCGGGAGAATCTGAAGCAGATTTCCCGCCCGCGCGATGTATGAGCCTACTCGTTTCTGAACTGAAGACTGGCCCGAACTGACGACTGGCCCAAACTGATGGATAGGATCGAGCTGCCCCCATCAGTCACCCGCCGATCTAGTTCACCGAGACGATTTCCATCGCCTCACCGATATTCCTAAGTTCGAATTCTCCGTGGCTTTGCCAGTCAGCGTCAGTCAAAGCGGCGAAAGCGCCGGAGGCTAGGATTTGGCGGTTCAAGTCCTTGCATTTGGATTCGATACGGGCGGCTTCGTTCGCGGCGCGGCCGATGACGGAGAATTCGATGCGGTCGGGGGTGCCGATATTGCCGTACATGACGGTCCCGACATGCAGGCCGATGCCGAAACCGATGGGCAGGTCTCCCGCGGCCTCCCGCTCCGCATTCATCGCCTTGCCACGCGCGACCGCATCCCTGGCTGCCCCCAGCGCCTTGGCACAGGCATCCTTCGGACAGCCGAAATTGTCATAGGGAAAGATCGCCAAAGAGGCATCGCCGATGAAGCGCAGAACCTCGCCACCGTGATCCATGACAGCACCCGCCGTAATCTCGAAATAGCGGTTAAGGACATCAAGGAAGCCTTCCATCCCATAATGCTCCGCCAATGACGAGGACCCCCGCAGGTCGGAGAACACGATCACGGCGTCGATCATATCGCCATCCCCACGCTGGGTCTGTCCCTCCAGAACGCGCGTACCGGACAGACTGCCGAGATAAGCATCTAGAATGTCCTGAACCAATCGCCGCTGGCAGAGCCCCTTCACATAGCTGGCGAGCGGCAGGCGGAGACGGCGCATGAAGGCGAGGTTCTCTTCCGAAAATCCGCCGGGCATATCAGTGATGTAACTGAGCGCGATCCCTTCTTGATCTTCCATCGCCATGTCTCGCGGGCCGAGTCCTGACATATGCAGCAGATATCCGGTCGCGCCATTCTCCCGCGCCGCCTTCAGCATCGGGAAATCATCGGACCGGCCGCCCTCCTCCAAATTCAAGAACCCTTCATCTTCCCCGCTTTCATACACCCAGCGCATGGGGCTCTTCACCCACATTTCCCCCTGGTTCGCGCCTTTGGTGACACCGCGCGCATAATAGTCCACCTCTACCGGTTCGCCCGGTCGCAAAGTATAGGCGCCAACGGCATAGAGGGGGTGGCGTCGTTGCACGCCGATATGGATCCGTTGGAACGTCATCCCCAACTCATAAAGCTTATCCCCCAGCGCCGCCAAAAGCGTCTCGACATCATCCTCCCCAAAAGCCCGCGCGAAGAGCCAATTTAGGAGATCATCATATTTTGTCGTCGAAAGATCGGCATTTGCCACAGGTCATAATCCTTCTGGTGGTCGGCAGTCATAAAAGGTCAGTTTCGAGCCTTGTTAGAATATGTGAGTACCAACCTTCGATACAATACGTCTTTGGAGCTGCCCACATGACGCTTCGTTGAGCATGGATGTCGCAAAGGTGAAATTTTTGCACCACAGCTAAGCGCAAGAAAGAGACTTAACGGTCCTTGGTGCGCGGGCCCCGACAAGCGCATCCAAATGCAAGCTCGAAAGGCGAAAGACGCGCATGAACGATGTCGAAAACACGGGTGGTGCTGCAGGCGGTTCTGAACGGGGAGGACGGCGCGGACGTGGCGCCGGCGGAGGGCGCGCCGGACGTCAGGCTGCGCGGGCAGCAGGTGGCGCAAAGGCGCCGGCTTATATCACCCGCAAAATCGGCTATTTCGAAGTCCTGGATGAAGAAGGCCTCGACACGATCGAGCGCAATGCCGATACGATCCTGCAGGAAATCGGCCTCGACTTCCGGGCGGATGAAGAAGTGTTGCAGATCTGGCGTGATGCCGGCGCGGATGTCCAAGGGGAGCGCGTGCGTTTCGAACCCGGCCTGTGCAAGCAATTGATCCAGGCGACGGCCCCTTCCTTAATCACCCAGCACGCCCGGAACCCGGAGCGCTCCGTCAAGATGGGTGAAGGCAACACCGTTCTGGTGCCGGCCTACGGTCCTCCCTTCGTGCGCGACAATGATGGCGGGCGCCGCTACGCCACGATTGAGGATTTCCAGAACTTTGTGAAGCTCGCCTATATGTCGCCGGGCCTGCACCATTCAGGTGGAACGGTATGTGAGCCGGTGGATTTGCCGGTCAATAAACGCCATCTCGACATGGTCTATGCCCATATGCGCTATTCCGACAAACCCTTCATGGGGTCGGTCACCGCACCGGAACGGGCGGGAGACACAATCGAGATGCTGAAAATCCTGTTCGGCGCCGAATTCGTCGATCAGAACTGTGTTGTGGTCAATCTGATCAACGCCAACTCGCCGATGGTTTGGGATGACACCATGCTGGGCGCGTTGAAGGTCTATGCGCGCAACAACCAGGGCTGTGTTGTCTCCCCCTGCATCCTGGCCGGCGCAATGAGCCCGGTGACTGTCGGTGGCACGCTGGCGCAGCTCTATGCCGAAGCGCTGGCCGGCATGGCGCTGACCCAGTTGGTCCGCCCCGGCTCTCCGGTCATCTTCGGGACCTTCGCGTCCTCCATCTCCATGCAATCCGGGGCGCCGACCTTCGGCACGCCGGAGCCCTCTCTCGTGCTTTATGGTGCGGCCCAATTGGCGCGGCGGCTCGGCGTTCCCTTCCGCTCCGGCGGCGGGTTCACCGGCTCCAAGATAGCCGATGGACAGGCAGCCTATGAAGCGGCGAACACGTTGCAGACAGCGGCACTCGGCGGCGTCAACTTCATGCTCCATGCGGCCGGTTGGCTGGAAGGTGGCCTCGCCATGGGTTACGAGAAATTCGTCATGGATGCGGACCAATGCGCCATGATCGTGAAGCTTCTGGAAGGCGTAGACTTGAGCGAAAACGGTCAAGGCCTGGACGCTGTGCGGGAAGTCGGGCCGGGCAACCACTATCTCGGCTGCGCCCACACCCAACGCAATTTCGAAACCGCTTTCTACCGCTCCCCCCTCGCCGACAATAACTCGTTCGAGCAATGGCAGTCCGAGGGCGAGAAGGACATGAACCAACGGGCCAACGCGCAATGGAAGAAGATGCTGTCGGACTACGAAGCCCCGGCCATCGACGCCGGCGTTGACGAAGCCCTGCAGGACTTTATCGCCCGCAAGAAAGCCGAAGTGCCAGATTCGAATATTTGAGAACCAAGACCATCCACCGCGCATTATGGCGCCGGTGGGTTTGAAAGGCGCGGCTATACCGGCAGATTATCAATCAGCCGCGCCTCTCCCAACCAGGCCGCAGCGAAGAGACGGGCGGGCGCTCCCGGCGCGGTGAGAAGGCGTAAATCGTCTTCGGCGCGGAGCTCAAAATACTCGACCGAGCCAAAGCCCGCGTCTGTCAGCTGCGCAATGACATTACGGGAGACGCTGGCGGCGGGTTCCCTTCGGATCAATGCCTCGCGGGCCTCAACCAATTTTGCATTCAGCATCGGTGCCAGAGCCCGCTCCGCCTCTGTCAGATAGCGGTTGCGTGACGAGCAGGCGAGGCCATCGGTTTCCCGTACCGTCGGGCATGGGAGGATTTCCACCGGAATATCCAAATCCTGCACCAGTTTCTGTATGATGCGAAGCTGTTGAAAGTCCTTCTCTCCAAAGACGGCGACATCGGGCATGCATTGCATCAGAAGCTTGGTCACGACCGTTGAAACGCCATCGAAATGGCCCGGCCGGTGCGCACCACAGAGGGGGGCCGCAAGATCATCCACCGTAACGCTGGTATCAAAGCCCTGCGGATAAATTTCGTCCTGCTCCGGGGCGAAGACAAAGCGCGCGCCCGCGGCCTCTAGCAGCGCGAGGTCATCCTCGAAGCCAGCTGGGTAGGTTGCCACCTCATCCGAATTATCAAACTGCTTGGGATTTACGAAGATTGAGGCGCCGACGAAATTGGCCCGCTCCAGCCCCTTTTCGACCAATGCGGCATGGCCTTGATGCAGGCCGCCCATGGTGGGGACATAGCCGATGCGATGCCCGTCACGACGCGCCTGCGTGATAGTCCGGCGCAGTGCCTCAATGCTCTGAATGACTTCAATACCAGATGTCATAGCCTCGCCCCCGCAAGCGTGGAGCGCGGACACTAACCGGAAGATTTTCGCAGTGCAACATGTTGCAGTGGATCGTCCGCGCCTAGCCCAACTAGCCAAGTGGGGGCTCATCCCCTGACAGCGCCTTTGGATCAAGCGGCATGTTTGCCGGAAGTAGCCGGATCCCCGCCGCCTGCAAGGCAATCCGCGCCGCGTCATTCACCGAATACCGGACGGCGAAGTAATGGGTGCTCGGGGCCCAATAGCGCAGGCCAATCACCACGCCGCCATAGGTGAAATCATGAATCCCGATATGCGGCTTCGGGGTCTCCGCGATCTTGTCGGAGGCCTTCAGCACATCACGGAGAATATCGAGCGCCTTCGCGATATCCTGATCCCCGTCGACCGGGATTCTGGTTTCGACTACCCGGCTTTCCTCGGAATTCACAATGACCTGCCCGACGATTTCCTTATTCGGGATGGTGATCCGCTCCCCATCCTCCCCAACCAGGACCGTGGCCGCGAGTTTGATATCGTCTACCACACCACTAACACCCTGGACGGAAATGGTGTTCCCGATGATAAAGGGGCGCGACAGGATGATCGATAAGCCAGCGCCATAGTTGCTGAGCGGCCCCTGGATCGCCAAGGTCGCCCCAAAGGCGGAAGCGCCAGCCAAGGCGATCAACGGCGCGATGGAAATTCCGAAATTCCCCAGCGTGATAATCACCAGGACAACAACGATCACCAATTTCACGACGGAGCCAACAAACCGGGCCAAGGTCTGGTCCAGGTTCTTCCGCTCCGCCAACGCCGCAACCTTGCCGCCCGCGAAACTCGCCACCTTCAACCCGACAAGCAGGAAGGCCAGAGCCCCCAAAAGCTGGAAGCCATACGCAACAGCAAATTCAATTAGGGTATCCAGAATCTTCTCAAGAGATTCAAGATTCTGCTCCAGGTTCTCGCCGAGGTTTTCGGTGATTTTCTCCGCAGAAACGATCGTTTCCGACGCTGTACTTATTGTTTCACCAGCCAACTGCGCCACCTCCGCATACTAAACTTTACCATACTATGAGCAGCACAGAACCCAGAACAATAACTTTTCATTCACTGCGCAGTTTCAACTATATGCTCTTTAACCTTCTTATCATGCTGAAGCTTTTTATAGCGCTGTATGATCGTTGGAACCGAAAGACCACGAACATAAGGAACGCCGTTTGCGTCAAATGATGTTTTGTAGCCTTCCGGAGTTGGGAAGTACTTCTTTAATGTCGCCCATCCCGGCCAATTCACCTTCGAATTCCCTCGTTTTCTGGTTTGGTTGGTTGCATGCCCATACATCCAATCCAAACGATCAATAGTAATCGGGTGAGTACTTCCCCGTGGGGAAGTTGCGACGCCCGCGCCAATATCCAATTCATACAAGAGAACTTTTGCGTACGCGACTGCAGCATACCGCATGTCAATCCCAAAGCGAGAAAAAACAGGGACAACATTACTATCAGCCTGTAACTCTTCCTCCCGGCCAAATGCCCTCACCACTGCGTCCGTTTTGAAGTGCAAATAAGGGGGCATATCGATCCCCATATCCAGTTTTTCAAAAAAACTTTTGCCCTCATACTTTCTAATCCAAGCCTTGAGTGCCTTGATTTTGTTTTGATCAAAATCCTCTTTTGATATCTCTGTGTTAATGTCATCGATCATAGAGGATGACGTGTGGCCCAAATCTACGTGCCCCACTTCGTGAGCCACTGTCTCCATAAGTTCGAATGGGTGATCCATATAACGAATCATTTCCGGGAAAACAGCCAATTTCCCAGCACCTAAAGCAAAGGCGTTAAAAACTCCCGTCTGTGCAGGCACAACAACTGCCCAAGGGAAATTCTGCATTCTGGCAGCGCTAAAAATTGGTTCAACAAATGCCTGTATTGCAAACTGCACTTCGTCAACGGGATAGAAACCGCCAGCACCTTGAATCGATTCCACAAACATAACATCCGAGTAGAGAAAAAGGGCTTGTTCCGCTAACTCTAGATTATCAAGCTGAATTTGGGCTTTGTTTCCTTCCTGAGTCTTTTTCCCGCCCGAAATACCGCCCAACGTCCCACCAAACACATCGCCAATCATCCCGTTGAGGAGTTTTTTCTCTTCCTTGGAGAGGCCGGTTAGGCTGCCGGCTTTTTTCGCGCAGCTCTTTTCGTCCTCGTCTTCAGCGCAGCCAGCAGTCGCACTGGGGTCGATCATGGCGCCTTGCAGGTCGCCACCTGCCTCTGGCTCGGGATCGCGGGCCGGGAAATTCGGAACGGCGTTGGGATCTGCCTGATTATAGCCCTTGAATGTGTTGACCGACTTCTTCTTCTTTTTCTTCTCTTCGGGCTCAAAGACGCCGGGGCTGCTGTCGCGGTAAAGGCTGTCCGGCACATTGCTGCCGCTGTCCTGAGCATGAGCTCCCACGGTCCCAAGAACCACGAAGCCAAGCATGGCGGTTAGCGCTATCGAACACCAGACCGGCCCGCGATACGCGCAGCCATGTCTAGCCTGTGTCCCGTTATGATCGGTTCCCATGGATCACGTCCCCACACCTATTCGGCGCGGGTCAGCTCCGCGCCATCAATCGTTGTTACCTTCAGTCATTGTCACTCAAACCAGCGCCTGCGCCAAGAGCCCGAGAGGCCTCAGTCGCGGGTACATAGGTCTTATGTGCATATCCCTCCAACACAGACCATTGTGCCGCATCAACAGAAACGGCCCACTGCTTTGCCGACCCAGAAGAGGCAGTCTCTGACCCAGATGCCTGTTCTACGCGCACCGAAATTGTTGCGGGTTCCGCCTTCTCACTCATCAGGACAGGACCACCTTTGCCAAGGCGATAGGTCCCTTCCGGGGAGGAGAGATCAACGCGAAACCCGGCAACTTCCGATGCGGCGCCGACTATGCCGAGCAAAAGTGGCGAAAGAATGACACCCGATGCAATAGGTGAAGCCTCTCCTTCCGCGAGATGATCCGCAATCAACGCACCGGCGAGGACAGCGTCCGTGAGGTGCAAACCGCCCGTCTCCTCCCGTTGATGGCTCAAATCCGGTTCGCTGCCGCCAAGCGTGCCTAAATGGGTGGCCACGGCCTCAACACCGCCCTGCCCCCAGGCGCAGAGCCATCGGGCCCCACGCCCTGCTTCTTCCGCGAGGCCCCAGGGATATCCCGCCCCCCGCGCAGCCTTTCGAGCCATCGCCTCAATTTCGGCGAGGGAATAGACCGCGTTGTTGCTCATGTCGTCACACCTTCCAACGGCGGATAGGCCCAATCATCCTCAGGCTCCAAGGCAAGCTCCTGCGGGAAGGGTGCATTTTGGAACATGCAAATTCGCACCCACCGATCAGATCGCGGATCAAACCGGTTCGCGCCGAAGAAGGACAATTTGCATCTCAACAAATCAATCGGAAGCATATCGGCGGCGATCAGATTATCCCAGATCTCTGCAAAGGGATGCCGCGCAGCGGCTAAGACCCGACGCGCGATATGTCGATGCTCCGGATGCGCCAGCAAGAAATCGGCGAGGCAGGCTCCCTTCCCCTCGAAGGCATCAAGCGCATCGGCCAAACCTGCGGCATCGCGCCCAATGGCAAGCGGTTGTTCATATTCCGCGCCGGGTTCCTCAAAGCGCTCTCCCAGCCGGGGCTCCAGCTTTTCTTCAGAGACGTACCAAAACCGCGCATTGCTTTCCCGCGCCGCATAGTCCGGGTCGCGCGCCCAAGCATATTTCGCTTCAACCAAGGCGCTGAAGTCTTCAAGCGGCATCGTCCCGTCAATACGGAAGGGTGCCGCCTCATCCGCGTCCATACAGTCGGAAAGACCATCCACCAATGCGCCATGAGGCTCCAGCATCAAGGCTGCCAATATCTCCTGCCCCTCAAGGCTCAAACTATCCTCGCCCCAGCGATAGAGCCGATCCCACGGATAAGGCACTGAGAGATCGAATGTCGCACAATGCGCCGCCAGTTGATCGAGATCGCCACGCAGCGCCGTCAGTTTTTCGATCTGTATTGGATGCTCAGAGCGCCACCATTCTGCATTCAAACGCGCCCGCTTGACCATTACAGAAAACTTGCGAAACACCTCTACAGTTGCCGCCGGCTGACTTCTCACCCTCGCCAGGGCTTCCTCGCGCGCCAACATCCAGTTGTTCAGCAATACCGGGTGATGAATCAGAAAAGGCGCCATCCCCAAGCCGGTTGAATTCCCAATCCCGAACCAGCGGCGGTTCTCCGGCGCCAGGACTGTTGCCTGATCTCCCCCCCGCACCCGCGCCATATGTTCGACAAGATCCAGCACAAAGGCCCGGGTCAGATAAACCGACAGCATCTCCACCCGGAAGGGACCGCGTAATTCTTCCCGCGCGGCAATCTTATCCCGATCTGCAGCCCCGAATTTCCCGCTGCCATAGACCGCTGTCGTCCGCATCAAGTAGCCTACGGCATAGACCCGTTCCATATCAGGCTGTTCACCCCGGGCGAGGCTTCCGACGACATGTTCCCATAACCGCACGGATCGGTTCGCCCGCGACAGGCTGAGTTCCTGATCCGAGACGCGGCCAGCTTCCTGCAACGGGACATTCGCTTCCAACCGGTCGAGGTCTTCTGTCGTGGGCTCCCCATCGAACAGCGTGAAGGTTGCATCCCAAGCCGTCGCAATAACCCGGTCAGAACGCATTTCGTCCGGCAGGTCATGGGCGAAGGCGACCAGTGAGTAGGTTCGCTGTGGCCCCTTTGCCCGATAGACAGCCCGTCCAACGCCATCGGCACCAATATCCCACACAGGGACATCGAATTCCCAGTTCTCCCGCCGCATACGCCGCAGCAGGGCCCGCATAAAGGACAGCCGCGTCTGATGGAAACTGCCCATCCGCGCGAGCCGCATGACCGTAGCCGGTGCGCGCCGAAACCGCGCCGCCTCAGGCATCGGGTTTTGATCCGCACAACCGCTCATGTCAGACCTCACATCTTGGCCGGGACAAAGTTACTCTCAAAGAAGCGCAGCCAGTTCTCGCCCATGATGCCGGCTGCTTCCTCTTCGGAGAAACCAACATCCCGCAGCCCTTTGGCAATATTTCCGAAGTCGCGATTGTCGCGAAACCATTCCGGCTGGGTGGGGAAGCCGGCATTGGACTTTGATCCCTCACCATAGTCTGTTTCCTTCGACCACCGGCCATTGCGCATCCATTCAACAACACTGTCCGGCTGGTTCTGGCAAAGGTCTGAGCCGAGGCCGATCCGCTCGACACCCATCACCTCTGCGGCGCGGGCTGCCATCTCACAAAAGCTCTGCAACGTGCAATTGCTCGAGTCTTTCAAATGGTGCGGATAAAGTGAGAAACCGATCATTCCGCCGCTTTCCCCAAGCGCCTTCAAGATATCATCCGATTTATTGCGAAGCGCCGGGTGCCAGGACGCAGGATTGGCATGGGTAATGGCGATGGGACGTTCTGATATCTCAATCGCTTCCAAGGTTGAACGTTCGGCACTGTGGGACATGTCCACCACCAGACCGACGCGATTCATCTCCCGAATGACCTGGCGGCCCATCCGCGTGATGCCGGGGTCTTCTGCCTCATAACAACCGGTCGCGAGCAGGCTCTGGTTGTTATAGGAAAGCTGCATGAAGCGCGCGCCCAGTTTATGCACGATCTCCACCAGACCAATATCGTCCTCGATCGGTGCGCAGTTCTGAAAACCAAAGAAGATCGCGGTGCGGCCTTCATCGCGGGCCTTCCGGACATCGTCAGCCCATTCGCCGTGAAAAATCAGCTCCGGATAGCGCTCAAACCAGCGGTTCCAGGCCTCGAAATTCGCAACCGTCTCCCGGAAATTCTCGTGGTAACAGATGGTGACGTGAACGGCGGAGACACCCCCTTCCGACATTTGACGAAAAATCCCCTCCGACCAGTTCGCATATTGCAGGCAGTCGATCACAATCGGCGCATCTGTCATGGTCTCGCTCCTCGTTACTCTTCTTCGTTACCCTTCCAGGCCGGGTTTAGGCCGGATTGCCTGCTGAGATATAGGCCGTTTTGACCTGGGTGTAGAATTCTGCCGCATAGCGCCCCTGCTCTCTTGAACCGAAGCTCGACCCCTTCCGTCCGCCGAAAGGAACGTGATAGTCCGTGCCTGCTGTCGGCAGGTTCACCATGACACAGCCGACCTCCGCATTGCGCCTGAAATGATTTGCCCGGGCAAGGGATTTCGTGACGATCCCGGCTGTCAGACCGAACTCCGTATCATTCGTAATCGCCAAGGCATGGTCATAATCATCTGCGGGTATGACGCAGGCCATGGGACCAAAGATTTCCTCCCGATTGATCCGCATGTCATTGCGCCCACCGATGAAGAGGAGCGGGTTCATGTAATATCCATCCAGGGCGATCTCCGGCTCCCCACCTCCAGCGGCAAGTTCGCAGCCTTCCTGACCTGCAAGCGCGACATAGTCCTGGTTTGCGGCAAGCTGACCTGCGCTGACCACCGGTCCCATCTGCGTTCCTTCCGCCAAGGCGGGCCCGACCACCAGGCTTTCAACGGCCTTGGAGAGGCGCTCGACGAATTCATCATGAACAGCCCGATGGACAACCAACCGGGAGGACGCGGTGCATTTCTGCCCCGTCCCGCCATAGGCCCCGCCCGCCGCAGCCGATACCGCAACATCCATGTCCGCATCATCCATAACGACCAAGGCATTCTTTGATCCCAGTTCCAACTGAACCTTGGTCAGGTTCGATACCGCAGCAGCGGCAACCTGACACCCAACCGGTTGCGAACCGGTAAAGCTGATTGCGTCAATCTTCGGGCTTTGGGAAAGTGCGAGACCAATTTTTGAGCCACCGCCCATGACGAGGTTGAAGAGGCCCGGCGGAATATCCTGACGCGAGAAAATCTCCGCAAGCGCCCAGGCACTGGCCGGCGTGGCATTCGCAGGCTTCCAGATAACGGCGTTCCCGAAGGCAAGTGCCGGGGCAATCTTCCAACTGGCCGTGGCGACAGGGAAGTTCCACGGGGAAATAACCCCGACGACACCCATAGGCTCCCGCCGGATATCCACTTCAATATCTGGGCGGACGGAATCTGCGGTTTCCCCATGCAGACGCAGAACTTCCGCCGCATAATAATCAAAGAACTGGCCAGCCCTATAGACCTCACCAACTCCTTCAGCTCTTGGCTTCCCCTCTTCACGAGACAGCAGCTCTCCAAGTTCTGCACTGCGCGCCATCATCTCCCGCCCAACGGCAGAGAGCACCGCCTGGCGATGTTCAAGGCGCGTATTTTGCCATTCCTTCATCGCTTGCCGGGCCGCGCCAAGCGCATCGTCCAAATTCACAGCACTCGCCTGCGCGTACTGCCCGATTGTGTCTGAGACGTCGGAAGGATTGATATTCTCAACCCAGCCTTCCCCCTCGGTCCAGGATCCAGCGATATAGTTTGAATAGCGTTCGACCATCGGATGGGTCTCCTTCTGACGCGACGGGCCTGGCGACGGTTCCTCGACGCATTAGTGATTGTTGTTTCAATCGCTACGCTGACTTGAATTTCAGTTCAATTGAATACTTGTTAAAGTTCATTCAGTTTGTCTTAATATAGAGATGCTGGACCTAAAGATTTCTCAACTGCGCATGGTGCTCGCCATTGCCGATACCGGAACCGTGACAGCGGCGGCGGAACGCTTGGGGCGAACACCACCAGCCGTGTCCATGGCCTTGGCGCAGCTTGAAGAACAACTCGGCGCGCCACTTTTCCCGAATGACCGGAAGGATACCCTCTCCGACCTCGGGCGGTTTGTGGTTGATTTGGCGCGCAACCATGTGCGTGAGCACGACCGAATGACGGACGCCATCACCGCCTTCCAAAGCGGCGAACAGGGGCGTGTCAGCCTCTGCGCCGTTCCCTCCGTCGCCGGCGCCCTTTTGCCGGATGTCTTACAAAGCTTCGTTAGCCGCTACCCGAAGGTTCAGATCGACGCCCGGGATACCGACACTGTTTCCATGACGGCGTTGCTTGCGAATGGCAGTGTTGAAATCGGTATCGGTGGACCGCCACGAGACAGCGCGATTTCTTTCACCCCACTCTTTGAAGACCGGCTGCTTTTGATATCCAGTCTGGACCGCAAGGATCTCTCACCTTCGCCTCCCCTCACCTTAAAAGACGTCTCCGAGATGGAACTTCTGGGAAGCGGTATCATCGATGAACTGTTGCCCGGCCGCATCCGATCAAGGTCCAGCGAAAGCCAGTTGAATATCCGCAACACAACGTCATTGCTTGGCATGATCAAGGTCGGGCTCGGCCGGACAATTCTTCCAGAGCTCGCCATCCCGAAAAGTGATCGCGCTTCCTTCGATATCCGACAAATTGGCAATCCGCCCGTTACCCGCCAGATCGGCCTTCTGCACCGCGCAAATATTCCGTTGTCCCCCGCTGCGGAAAATTTTGTGGTGTGTCTGAAAGAACAGATTGCGTTGGTTGCCAAGGCTCGGCGATAGTGCAGTACAAACTGACATCCCAATAAGAACTGCCGACGTTTCAGACGAGAGGAATTTCGATGGCACTCGATATCGCCGGCCTCAGGGCCGATACGCCAAGTGCGGAATCCCTTATTCATTTCAATAATGCCGGTGCCGGACTGATGCCTCGCCCGGTGTTGGAAGCGGTAAGCGCGCATCTGGTGCGTGAAGCGACGCTCGGCGGTTATGAATCAGAGGCACTGGCCGCGGATCAGATCAACAACATGTATGACGCTGCCGCCAAGGCGGTCGCCGGGAAACCTGGCGAGATCGCTTATGCGGAGAATGCCACACGCGCTTGGGACATGGCGTTCTATGCCTTGGACTGGCAAGCGGGCGACGCGGTCGTTACCTGCCAGTCGGAATACTCATCCAACATGATTGCCTACTTGCAGATGGCGGAGCGTAAGGGGATAGAGATACGCTTGGCGCCTGACGACGAAACAGGCGCCGTCGATCCGGCAAGCCTTGAGGCCCTGCTGGACGACAAGGTTAAACTGATCGCCATAACCCATATTCCGACCAATGACGGTCTGGTCAATCCGGTCGCCGAGATCGGTGCCATCGCCCGCAAGCACGACATTCCCTTCTTGCTGGATGGTTGTCAGAGTGTCGGGCAAATGCCGATTGATGCCCGGGCTTTGGGTGCAACGATGCTGTCCGCGACGGGCCGCAAGTTCCTGCGGGGGCCGCGCGGCACTGGGTTTCTGTGGGTAGCAGAAGAATGGATCGACCGGCTTAACCCTCCCTTCCTGGACCTGCGCTCCGCAACCTGGACCGGACCGGCGAGTTATGAACCTGCGCGCGATGCAAAACGGTTTGAAAATTGGGAAAGCTATGTCGCAGGCCGGATCGGTCTGGGCGTCGCGCTGGACTATATGAATACCATCGGCATCCAGGATATCTGGGACCGCATCCAGGCTCTCTCCGCAGCATTGCGCACAGAGCTTTCCGCCATTCCAGGCATCAGCGTGCATGATCAAGGGCAGCAGAAATGCGGTATTGTCACCTTCTCATCACAAAGAATAAGCGCTGCTGATCTGAGCACAGCTTTGCGGCAGGAGCACCGGATCAATACCTCGACCTCCTCCGTTCAGATTACCCGCAAGGCACTGCTGGACACCGGGGTGACCGACATGGTTCGGGCTTCCGTCCACGCCTATAACACCGAGGACGAGGTCGCCCGTACCGTCGATGCAATCCGAAAAGTCGCTCAATAAAAACTTCTTAATAAAGATGCTGGCCGCCGGTCACGAAGACCTCTGTCCCCGTGACATAAGAGAAATCGCGGCGGCAGAGCTGGAAAACGCAGGAAGCAACCTCTGAGGCCTCTCCCATCCGCTGCAACGGAATGCGGGTGATCAGGGGCTCGTATTCCGGACCAATCATCTCTGTCGCGATCTCTCCCGGCGCCACCGCATTAACCCGCACGCCTAGCTGCGCGAACTCAACCGACATTTCCCGCGTGAGCGCCGACAGGGCTGATTTTGAGGTAGAGTAGGCCGACCCGGCAAAAGGATGCACAGCATGGCCAGCGATTGACGTGATATTGACGATGGCGGCACCAAACGGTTTGTCATCCTCTCCATCCCGGATATCGCGGGCGCCCCGCCCTAGCGCTTGCGCCAGGCCACGACACAGCGACAACGGGGTGAAGAAGTTCAATTCAAATACGCCGCGCCAGGACGCGATATCACCGTTCAGGCACCCTAGGCGTTCCGAGAAACTGGCTTTTGGTGAGACAGCGGCATTGTTGACCAAGGCATGCAGGGGCCGGTCGCCGAGGATTTCATTCGCGTCCTCAATGAAGGAAGCAACCGACGCCGCATCAGAAAGATCGGTGGGGATATGATGGGTCCAATTCGGATCGCGCTTGCAATGTTCCGGGATGTCGTCCCGTGAGCAGGTAATGACCTGCCAGCCTTCGTTCGAGAAACGCTGAACAGTCGCATGACCGATCCCGCGGCTAGCCCCAGTCAACACAACGGTCGGTCTTGGATCGCTCATTGTTCCGTTCCTTTGTCCGCGTCACCTGCCTGCTTATCCACGTCAGCGATGGAAACCGGGTCCTCGTGAACAAACACTTCGGCCCCGGGGAATGCTTCCATAAGCTCTTTCTCAACCGCGTCAGCAACGCTGTGAACATGGTTCAAGCTGAGCGCACCATTAAAATCGAGATGCATTTGTATGAAAGTATCTGGCCCAGAGCGCCGGGTGCGCAGATCATGTACGCCAAGCACCGCCGGAAAAGCGAGTGCCAAATCCCGTATCCGCGCCCGGTCTTCATCGGGAAGCTCACGATCCATCAGCATTTGATAGGCCTCACTACCGATCTGCCAGGCGCCTGTTAACATATAGACGGCAATTCCCAGACCAAAGATTGGATCCAGGATCGGCGCATCGAAATAGGACACCGCCACCAAGGTCGCAATAACCCCGGTATTGGCGAAGAGATCCGCCTTGTAGTGGACAGAATCAGCCCCAATTGCCAGCGACTGCGTACGCCGGATCACATAGCTTTGGAACATGACGAGTGCGACGGTCAGCAGGATGGACAGGACCATGACGCTGAGCGCAAGCTCCGTATGCTCTACGGCGCGCGGCTCTAAAATTCTGTCCAGAGCCTCGAAGGTTAGCAAAACGGCGGACCCCGCAATGAATCCCGATTGTGCCAACGCGGCCAATGGTTCCGCCTTGCCATGTCCGAAACGGTGCTCTCTGTCGGCCGGCATCAGGGCGTGCCGAACAGCCAGCAAGGTCACCAGGGATGCCCCCAGATCAAGCAGAGAATCGATCAAGCTGGAGAACAATGCGACGGAATCGCTGGCAAACCAAGCGACAAGCTTCGCCGCGATCAACACGATCGCCACCCCCGACGACGCATAGGTCGCGGCCTTGCGAAGCGTGTCGTCCTTTGTGCGCCCCCGGGTCAGGCGCTTTACCGGATCCTCCGCCATAGCAACCTCGCGATCAGGGAAACAGTCGGTCGACGGACCAGGGCGCGTCCGGGGTTGGGCGGCAGTAAAGAAAGCGGTCATGGAGCCGGAATTTGCCATCGCTCCAAAACTCAATCCGATCCGGCACGATCCGAAATCCAGACCAGTGCGGAGGCCGGGGCACGGTCCCGATATTGAATTTAGCCGTATAGCTGGCGACGCGCTTTTCCAGTGCAAACTTACTTTCACAGACCCGAGATTGCTCCGACGCCCAAGCACCAATCTGACTGCCGCGCGGCCTGCTTGCGAAATACTCATCAGCCTCTTGGTCGGAAACCGGCGTAACCGGCCCTTCAACACGCACCTGGCGTCGCAGGCTCTTCCAATGAAAAAGCAGCGCTGCCTGGGCGTTTTCCGCTAACTGCGACCCCTTCCGGCTACCCAGATTGGTGTAGAAGACAAAGCCATCCGCATCAAAGCCCTTGAGCAACACCATGCGAAGCGAGGGGCGTCCAGATGCATCCGCCGTGGCGAGTGACATGGCATTCGGGTCATTCGGTTCAGACTTTTCAGCTTCCGCCAACCAGTCTGCGAATAACGCAAAGGGATCTTTGTCGGACATTCTACATCCTCATAAATCGCGAAGTGACCTCAGGCTCCCTATATAGACCTGTGGAGCATGAGCTTAAACCCGAGAACTGATATGGCACGCGAATTGCTGCCTAGTTTTTTCTTTGGCCCATCAGTTGCTTCGGCATGGTTTGTAAGTCGGCCCTGATAGGATAATGTTGAAAGCTATGAAGTGGTTGTAAGATGAGCGTCGGGTCGAAAATGAAAGATCCTTACGAGGTTCTGGGTGTTAAAAGCTCTGCCAGTGCGGACGAACTCAAGCAGGCCTATCGCCGGCTCGCGAAGGAGTTTCATCCGGACCTGAATCCTAATGACCCCATCGTCGAGCAGCGATTCAAGGAAATCTCCCAGGCCTATTCCATCCTGGGCGACAAGGACCGCAAGAAGAAATTTGACCGGGGCGAGTTGAATGCCGACGGTTCGGAGCGCGGACCGCGTGGCTTTGGGCGCGGCGGTTTCGGCGGACAAGGCCCCTTCGGCGGCGGCGCAGAAGACATCTTCAACGATTTGTTCCGCAGAGCCGGCCGCGGTAACGCCGGAGCAGGCTCTGGACGAACACGCACGATGGAAATGCGCGGCAAGGATGTCAGCTATTCACTGCGCATCGGCTTCCTGGACGCCGCGCGAGGATCGCGTCGCCGGGTTAGTCTCTTCGATGGAAAAAGCATTGATGTCGCCATTCCCCCCGGGACAGAGGATGGCCAGACCCTACGCCTTCGCGGCCAGGGCATGCCGGGCATGGGCGGCGGAGAAGCGGGCGATGCCTTTGTCGAAGTCCAGGTCGATTCCCACCGCTTCTTTGAGCGCGATGGCGATGACATCCACCTCTATGCGCCCGTAACCCTCGCAGAGGCCCTTCTGGGGGGTAAAATTACAGTGCCGACTGTTTCAGGTCCCGTTGCCCTCACCGTCCCTGCAAACTCCAATTCCGGGACGACGCTAAGGCTCAAGGGAAAGGGCATTGCCCGACCGGGAAAAACTGCTGGCGATCAATTTGTGCGCCTTCGGATCATGCTCCCCGATAAAGCCGATAAGGATTTGGTGGATTTCGTCAAGGAATGGTCGAAGGACTATGACTATGACGTTCGCAGACGGGCTGGTTTCGACAATCCTTAAAGTCAGGGGCGCCCTAGCCCCCTGATTGTTGCCTCTTCAGAAGTTCGACCAGACGCGTCCGTGGATCCGGTAGCGGCTTCCCAATTGGCGAGAAGACATGGCGCGCGAGGAAATGTCCCGAAATCGCCAGCGCGCCAAGGATATCTTCTGTTTCGGCCCCCCCTTGCCCCAAGGGATGGCGGAGGTAACCGGGAAGCGTGAACAATTTATCTTGATACGGCGCCCCCGCTTCTGTTGATACCGCCCGACCCGTCTTCGGCGACACATAAGCGAGGTCTTCGGTCACGCCGGTGGCGGCACAAGCAGACAAGTCCAATCCGAACCCAAGTTCACCCAGTAGTCCAATCTCCCACCGGCTATAGGTTTCCGCCCAGCCGTCACCTTCTAGCGCGATCAACAAGGCATCCAGATTATCGAAGAGGACGGGATGCGGCTCACGCTCAGGTAAACCGACCTCGATTAGCGCAGTCGCGGCGGACAAGGCCGAAAGGCGTCCCGGATCGGTTAGCAAAGGAGCCGCATGAGCCTGGACGAGTTCGACCGTCATCGTGCCCAGATGCTCTTCCAACCGCGCCCGCCAATCCGTTGCAACGCGGTTCCCGGGCTGTAACACCCCCCGAAGCCGGGCCGCGCGAGCGCCGCGCACCAACCCGCCGTGACGCCCATGCGCGCGGGTCAGCAAGGTCACGATTGCCGCGGATTCTCCATGGCGGCGAAGACCGAGGACAATTCCTTCATCACGCCACTCCATCGGCTGACCTTCCCATCAGCTTGCGATAGACCGGCCCGGCCAAGGCCGGCAGGACATACATCGGGATCTGCGCCATCCCGACATAGAGGAAAAAGTCAGGCCCACCGATTCCTCCGGATATGCCCCACATCACGCCCATATTTCGATAGCCGGCACACATGCCCAGCGTAAAAGCCTCCGCCGGGGAGCGCCACAGGAATGCGAGGGCAGTCGCCGCCTGCATCCCCAGATTCATGGCAAAAGCCAGCAAAAGCACGGTTAGGACATAATAGGGATCCTGCAGAACACGAAGGCCGACACCATCCATGATGCCGATGCCGAAAACGATCAGGTTCAACATCGCAAAGCCGGAGATGACACCCCGGCCCCGCTCCAACCGCTCAGGTCCCAAAAACCGGCGCGCGATATAGGCTATGAGGAAGGGCAGCCCGATAAACAAGGCCACCCGGATTGCAAACCCTCCTAAATCCACCGCAATACTGAACCCAGGTAAGATCGTGTCGAGGATCAGCAAACTGACCGGTAGCGGCAGAAACGTGGCGACGACGGCGATAAGCGCCAGCTCAGGCCTCAATCGCACGATGGCAGAGAAAACGGTGACTGACACGACCGGCGGTGCGGCTGCTGCCATTAACATCATGTAGTGAAAGTCCGGCGGCGGGTCGATCACCCAACAAAAGCCCCAAACCAAAATAGGCGTGAACAGCAACTGCCATCCGACGACCGACGCGACGAGTTTTACGTCCCGTGCTTTACGCCCAATCATATCCCAATCCAGTGTCAGCAAAGGATAGGTCAACATCAGGATGATCGTTACTTCGAAGGTATGACGAAACAGGGAGGCTGCTTCCGGCCAGACGATACCGATGAAAATGGCCCCGGCGAGAACTGGCGCTGCGCGGGCATTTAATGCGCCCACCAACCGGGAGAGACTGGCTGATATGCCTTGTGCCGTGTTCCCCACCAAAACCCGTCAGCTTCCACGAAGGGCGGTCTGAGCAATCCCGGCAGCCTTGCTGCCGCCACCACCAACTTGATCCGTGGCCAACTCTCCCCGTCCCTGCATCACGCGCCGGAAAAGCTCATCATCCAGGGAATCATCCATCCAGGAATGCATCTCCTTAACCGAGCGGCTGCGCATTGCCATTAAACTGATGCC
>SPJK01055940.1_pt1 | contig 23343 bp, 18 predicted proteins | sample 3741771 | NCBI WGS metagenome assembly SPJK01 (sample SAMN10925997, study PRJNA522277) | cold seep metagenome | isolation source: Elba SIP-enriched marine methane seep metagenome, extraction at timepoint T2 | place: Italy: coast of Elba, Mediterranean Sea
ACGATCCTTTTTACGGCATATCCGAGTATCCAGCAAAGACGAACTTAAGCAACGCATCCTCAAAGGCATAGATGAAATTAATGATAATCCCGTGGTTTTCCGATGGAAGAAATTTGAGCTTGATGTTGCATAATTGTAAATATATTAATGAATCTTTATACTAGATAAAGTGAGTTGACCGCCATCCACGACACCAAAACAATCATAAAAATAACGATGAATGTCCAAGAGCCAACAAACATGGACACATTATCAGCTGACTTTTGCCCAAACGTTAATTGATTCTGGAATTCAAAAACCAATGGCAAAAACCAATGCAAAAACCAATGGGGTCCAACCAATAGGGTCATCTATGACCCCAGTTATCCCTTATTTAACTGACTGTCGACAGAGCTTATAGCCATTTTTTCTTCTTGAAATAAACCACCAAACTCAGACTTATTGTAATAAAGAAAAGCCATAATAATGGATAGGACCAGCGCCATTTAAGTTCTGGCATGTATTCAAAGTTCATACCGTAAATTCCTGCAATAAATGTCAGGGGTATAAAAATGGAAGCAAAAACTGTCAAAACTTTCATTGTCTCATTCATTTTGTTGCTGATGCTGGCAAGATATATTTCTTGCATCGCGCTCACTCTTTCCCGAAATGAATCCAACGTATCGCTGACTCGTAAAACGTGATCATACACATCATCAAAATAGCGTAATGTGTTTTCCTGCACCAGCTCTGTTTCCGAACGCTGAAGATTAACAAGCAAATCACGCAAAGGTGTAATACTTCTTTTTATGGAAATTAGCTCACGCCTTAACAACTGGATGGTTTGTAATGCTTCACTCGAAGGATGAGTCAATAGGTCTTCTTCCAATGCGTCAATAACTTCATCCAGGCAATCACCGACGACAAAATATTCATCGACAATGGTATCCAAAATCACATAAGTCAGATAATCACTTCCCGTTCGGCGAAAGCGAGAATTTTGTTTTTGCAACCGATGAATAATAGGTAACAATGTAACATCTGCCTTTTCCTTAAAACTGACTACAACATTATCCATGAGCAATATACTAACCTGTTCGTATAGCGGAATAAATCTATTGCCTGCATCCACACTGATTCCTTTGATCACCAGATACACATAATTAATATAGTCTTCCATCTTGGGTCTTTGATGCGTACTAAGAATATCCTCTAGAATCAACGCCTCAATTTTAAAAGTCTGACCAATTGCTTCCACTACTTCGATATCGTATAGTCCATCAATATTAATCCAGGTGACCATGCTGTTATTTGGCAGAGATGGCAATTCCTTAATGGAAGAAATTTCGGATAGCAGAAATTGTTCTGAATTATACTGAACAATAGTAATTTTACTTTTTTTATCATGTACTTTTCCGATATGAACCAAAGACCCGGGAGGTAAACCTGATTTATCGGCAGAACTATTTAACACTCTATTTTCTGCCTGTCTATGTAAACGATGCCAATGAGGAAACTTAAACTTCATATCATGAAACTCACGCTTAACAGCTTACTTATTGAATGCGCTCTCATTGTTAACATAGTGATTCTAAAACCAATATTATATTCTACCTTTTTTTTTTAGACATCTTGCCATGCCATCATTATCACGTCGGTATTTTCACTTAATTTTAATTTTGTGTCTTCATTTCCAATTCTTTGTCGTGCACGCGGCGCCATCGGTCAATGAAAAACTCATATCGATAACTTCCGTTAGAGAGAAAATTTCCGTTATCCATGCAAAAACTAATATAGAAGATGAGCTAAAAAAGCGAATTTTAGGCGCTTATACAAGCGCAGCCGCAAATTTGGAAGAACAATTAAAGCATGCGCAGTTACTCGAAGAATCGAAGTTGCTGCAAAAAGGTCTGCCCCTGAAAATTCAACAATTGCAAAAAAAAATTAAAGAGATTGAAAATCGTTTGGCAAAGCCAGAACTTGAACAAATTTCACTTTTCCCAATCGATGAACTGGAACATCGTCTGGTCGTGAAAAAGACAAAACTTAACGAAATTAAGTCTTCTCTGAGCCAACTGGATAACCAAATTTCAGAATTACTCAAGCGTCCCCAGCAAATCAGAGAACAGATCGCTGAATTAGGTAATCTTAAAATTGATGTACAGCAAAAATTATCTGTCCTTCATTCCTTAGTCAAGGAACCTCTGGAACTTGACGCCCAACAGTCATTGTTGGATAGCCGTTTAAAGAACCTGAGTACAACATTAACAAAACTAAATCAAGAAAATATTGGCTACCCTCTTCTTCTTCAGTCACTTAGGCTTCAACAGCAACTACTTAATTTACAAAGCGAGCAATTAATTTACAACATTGAAAAACTTGATGACTTTATAACCAAGCAACAACAGAAAAAAAATGATTCAGCTCAAGCTATTCTGCTACAAGCTCAAAAAGCTGCAACCGGTAAGCATCCATTAATACAAGTCGTCACCGGGGAAAATATTCGTTACAACCAGATGCTGCAGGCAATTCATAGGAAAATCAATAAGCATCGCGATGAAAAACAAAAAATAGAAGCAAATTATAAACAGCTCGAAGAAGATTTTACAAACGCAGAAAGAAAAATTCAATTGGCCGGCCTTAGTCCTACCTTGGGGAATTTATTGAGGGAGCAACACAGAAAACTGCCGACAGCGAATACTTTTAAAGATAAATTTGACGACCTTCAGGAACAAATTGCAAACGCAAGTTTTGAACTGTTTCAGTTAGAAGAGACAGTGAAATCTTTTTTCGATGTAAATAATGTATTGCTCGTCCGAATGGGAGATTATCCTAAAGATAACTACTCAGAATCAGAATGGCTTGAAATTCGAACTGAAATACGCCTGCTGTTAATCGATCAGAAAAACCTGGTTACAGAATTGATTCCTATTTATTCAAAATATTACAGACTGCTCGCTGATAAGGATTTTTCCATGCATCAGCTTGTAAATTTAGGAGAAAAATTTAATATTTATCTTGATCAGCGTTTACTGTGGGTACCTAGTGCCCCGGTAATGAATAAAAAATACCTGCAAGATAGTCTGCAGTCAATTTTGTGGATTTTGAATCCGGCATTCTGGAAACAATTTGCCTTCGACTTAAGCGATAGTGTTGCATCCAGTCCCACTCTTACAATTCTGGGGATTATCTTAATCTCAATACAACTATGGTTTCGAACAACAATCAAACAGCATTTACAAGACCTGTATAAAAAAACCATAAAAATTTATACTGATAAATTTATTTTTACTTTTTACGGGCTCGGCTATATCTCTTTGTTAGTGATGCCTTTTACTATGCTTGCAGCCTGGGTTGGCTGGTTACTGCAGAATAACCATCAGTCTGCTCATTTTAGCCTATTAATTGCCAACGGCTTCATGTCGGCTGCTGTGCCATTGTTCATCTTACAATTCCTATATCAGCTGTTTAAACCAGAAGGATATGCTCATTCACTTTTTGGATGGCAAGAACATACGGTTAGATTATTGTTTAGCAAAATTAGATTTATCCAAGTGGTGGCTGTACCTGCCTCGTTTTTAATCGGCATGTTTATAGATGACCCTTATTCTATCCATAGCTATTCGATAGGTAGAATGGCATTAATTATCGCCATGTTTACACTCTCATATGTTTTGTTTTCATTTGCTCATCCAGAACATGGCTTGGGGAAAAACTTCTATCAATCACATCCTAATAGCTGGTTCAATCGGTTGCGCTATATTTGGCCTGCCTTACTTCCACTATTTCCAATAGTCATTATCGGTTTTGCTATTGCCGGCTATTATCAAAGCGCTCTGGAACTATTCCATAAACTGGTGATTTTGCTGCGTCTGGCATTTCTAACGGCCATAATGCATGAAATTGTCATACGCGGCATGGTTTTGGCAACACGAAAATTGGCATTACAAAACGCTAGGCAAAAGCGAAAGCTAAAAGAACAAGCTGAATCTACAGAAAAAACAACTGATCTAAGTGTTAACCCTGAGGAAGAATCACTATTAGATATACCTAAAATCAATGAACAAAGCCGGAAACTACTCAATGTTGCTACTTTTGCAATCTTGATCATTGGCACATGGCTTACGTTAAAAGATATCCTTCCCGCTTTATCTATATTCGATAAGTGGACATTATGGCAGCATGTAGAACAGGTAGAAGGCCAAGATGTGCTGCAGCCGATAACGCTGGTCAATCTGCTTTTTTGCGTGGTTAACCTGCTGCTGATGTTGGTTTTTGTGAAAAACTTTCCAGGTTTGATTGATTTATTATTCGTTGGGAACTACAGCTTGAGTGCTGGTAGCCGCTACGCATTAATTCAATTAAGCCGATATGCCGTAGTGACTCTAACATTTATCGCCAGTGCGAATGAATTAGGCGGAAGCTGGTCACAAGTCCAATGGTTGGTAGCTGCAATGAGCGTGGGGCTTGGTTTTGGTCTTCAGGAAATTTTTGCCAACATGGTTTCAGGGATAATTTTACTGTTCGAACGCCCCATTCGGGTTGGCGACACGGTAAGCATTGGTGATATCAGTGGTACTGTTTCACAAATTAAAATGCGGGCGACTACGATTGTGGACTGGAATAAGAAAGAAATTATTGTCCCCAACAAGACCTTTATCACTGACAAACTTGTTAATTGGACCCTAACCGATGCCATAACCCGAGTTGTTATTCCAGTTGGCATTGCTTATAAATCGGACGAAGAACAGGCTTTAGAAATTTTCAAACAAGTAATAACGGAATCTCCTTTTGTTTTGGAAACGCCAGAACCCTCAGTATTTTTTCTTGCCTTAGGCGAGAGTTCATTGGATTTTGAAATACGGGTTTTTGTCCGCAGCCTTGTGGACAGATTTGAAGTAACCGATGATATACTCCGGCGAATCAGACGTGCTTTTAAACAAAATAACATCGAAATCCCCTTCCCTCAACGCGATTTACATATACGTTCTGGGGAAATACTTCCTGATAAGTCGTCGTGTTAGAACGGCCAGTTACCTGAGCCGCCCCCACACAGTTCCGAGCGTGCGAAATTACCGCACCCGGCTCTTCAGTTATACAAATGCCCGTGTAAAGCATTAATACCAATCCACCAGAACCTGACGTTTCATAAAAGGGGTCATATATGGTGGCATAGCTTATTTTTCCCTTCCATCGGCAGCGGTTGAGGCGTAATAAAACTTTTTTGTCCTGTGGTCTGCTGGCCAAACAAAGCCTTCGGGGCATCACCAAAACAACCGCTTGCAATCAAGCTCAGTTGGCGTTAAAAATACAAAAACAGCGGAGGTGTTTTGTAATGTAGAGGCAATAGCAAACATCGTTGCTAACGCCCAGCTAAAGAGAGGATGCTATGAATGAAGTTAAAATACATGAAAATTTGAAGAGTAATTACGAAGATTACTATGAAGAAGGGGATTCTGAGTGGCGTTGGATTGGAGCAATAGATAAAGCACAAAATATTTCAACTCTAAGTAAAGGTCTATCGATCAACTCTGTTATCGAAATTGGAGCTGGAGAAGGGTCAATTTTAAAAAGACTATCAGAACTAAATTTTGCAGCAGAGTTTTATGCCCTGGAAATATCTCCTACAGGAGTTACCACCATCAAAAACAAAAACATTCCTAATCTACAGGAATGTTCCCTATTTGATGGATACAGTATTTCATATGAAGATAAAAAATTCGACTTAGCGATATTGAGCCATGTTGTTGAGCATGTTGAATATCCTAGAAAACTCCTCTACGAAGCCAAGAGAATTGCCAAGTTTGTTTTTGTAGAAGTGCCGCTTGAAGATTCGTTGAGGCTGCCACAAGATTTTATTTTTGATAAAGTCGGGCATATTAATTTCTACTCACCAAAAACAATTCGAAGGCTGCTTCAAACTTGCAACTTTGAAGTTATAGAACAGCTAACAACAAACCCGTCAAAGGATACTTACACTTTTCATAAAGGAAAAAAGGGGTTAATAAATTTTTATATAAAAGAATATTTGCTTAGGTTTCTTCCGTTTGTGGCAACAGAATTATTTACATATCACTCATCCCTGATATGTAGAGATAGCGTAGAAAAACAAGACACATAACACAATGAGCCCCCAGCTAACGTGGTCAACCCATTTTGTACACCCAGTTAAACGGTTTTCTTCATTTCAATAAATTGTCTTTCATGCTCATTTGGACTGACATAAAACAGCGTCGAATGTAGTCGGTATCCGGTATAGAACACCGAGATGTAGTGATTTCTGGTGTTTGATGTGATTTGAAAGGCAGCGTCGCCTGTTAGTTTTTTCTTGAATGAAGAGGCGTCGTGGGGTTGGTGGTGGAGCAAGATAAGCGTTAGTTACAATTAAAAGCACTCAACATCAAGGAAATACGATGAAAGAAATAACCAGAATTAATCATGTAGGACTACGCGTCAGAGATTTGGACGTTTCTCGTGAATTCTATGGAAAACTTGGTTTCATATTTCTTGCTGGTCCAGTGGGTCCGGAGCCTGTGGCTATCGTAGAGCATCCATCAGGAATTAATATTAACTTTATTCTCAACGTATCTGAGAGTGCTCCAAAGAAAAATGTGCTGATGGAAGGCGATATGAAATATTCAGGTTATACGCATATTGCTCTTGAGATCTCAGATTACGAGTCAGCCAAAAGTCACATCCAAGATTTAAACTTTCCGATAACAGGTGAAGTTGAATATAACGGCGCAAAGTTTTTCTTTATCAGAGATCCTGATGGCAATGTTATCGAGTTTCATCAACCAGCAAGCCGCTGACAAGAGACTATGTTTCAATAAATATTTGCTGTCTGAGCATGACCGTTAAAAATGACCATGCTGGGCTGGAATCTAACGCGAACGGGTCGATTACAGTTTGACCAGAAAGTGATTGTTTAAAAAATTTTCTGCCTATTTCAGCAGCCTGCAAGTTCATTAATTATCCCCCTCCCCCGATAATTTTAAATAATGACTTAGCCTCTCAAAAAACTGCATTTCCATTTTCAATTTATTGAGAGCAATTCACCGCTAGCTTACAAAAAAACGTGCACTTTCCACATTATCTACACGAATTATTTCTCACTTTTACAACGAAATTAGATACATCTTCAGCCTACTCTGGGTTGCTGAACTACCCGCAGTGTTTTTTACATCCTCTGCAGTAATGCAGCTTTATCCCCTCTGTCTGGAGAACCTTATGAAAATTAGCAACTCGTTTGTTAAACCCCTGGGCGTTTGCCTTATTTATTATGACGTTCAGCGTCGGCGTTATTGCTGGTCCCTATAAAGAACCGTCTGAGCAACAAAGTGAAGAGGCTATTGGAGCAGGCATATTTTTCTGGCAGGCTTTTCAAAATGGTCTGTATCACTTATTGCCTGATGTTTTAAATGCCTTGACGGGTGTTTATCTCAGAGACCCGAATGATTCAATTACAGCGGGTTATCTTGCGGCGGCCCACGCGTGGAAATTAAGTGAACGGGCGAGATTTGATGAAATTCCTCCTACAATCACTGATCACGCGACTCTGGCACGTAAATATTTCGCCGAAAAAGTGCGTATGGAACCTGACAATTCACATTTTATTGGCTTTTTAGGCAGTTTAATGATGTCTGAAGGCGATGTTCATGCGGATGAAAGATTGATTAAAAGAGGTTTTAAAACGTTACTGAAAGCATCACGCATGCATCCAGAATTCAATTATGTTACTACAGCTTTAACCATCTCTGGCGGCATGGCTGAATCTCTACCGACTGCAGATTCAAAATTGTAAAAACTATCTCTGGAATGGCAATGGGATACCATGGAATTATGCTTTGGAGAAGACATCGACCGTGATAGCCCGGATGTTTCTGCCTATTTACACATGGAAACGCATGACGGCCCGCAGAGTGTTTGCTGGAACAGTGAGATTGCGCCACACAAGTTTGAAGGTTTTTTCCTGAATATGGGCGATATGCTGGTTAAAGCGGGTGACTGGCAAACAGCCCAAAAAATCTATGCGAATGCGCGATTATCTAAAACCTATAACGTGTGGCAATTTGCACCTGTTTTGGAACAACGTATCGTCGACGCTGAAATAAATGTTGATTTGTTTAACAAACATCCAGGGCCAAATGGTAAGTTTGAAAAGCCCATGATGGCACAATCAGAATTTTCCTGTACAGGATGTCACCAGCATTAATGTCGATCAGGTTTGACTCATCAACACGTTCCCGTTTGTTGCGGGAACCTGTTGAACCAATAAAGCCAAGCGTTTATCTGGTTTTTATTTGTACCGTACTTTCGTCCCCGATCAACAACACATCTGTCAGGTCATGGAATATTCCGTGTTCAATAATGCCAGGAAGTTTATCCAATTCATCATTCAATTCCTGCGACGTAATTTGTTCAGGAAATTCCATATCCAGAATCAGACTTCCATGTGAACTTAACATTGGATTGGCTTTTCCCGGCAAAGTTCTAAGCTGCCCTTTCGCACCGAATTTTTCCAATGCTGAAAACACTATTTGCCAGGCAAAGGGAATAACTTCAATCGGAATAGGATATTTTTCACCAATACGTTTTACCAATTTGCTTTGATCGACCATAACAATAAATTGGTCGCTATTTTGAGCCAGAATTTTCTCTTTAACCAGATCAGCACCTTGCCCTTTGAGCAAAGTCAGATCTTCCGTTACTTCATCAGCGCCATCTACATATAAATCCACGTGATTCAATAACTCAATAGACGTTAAATTTAAACCGAGCTGCTTGGCGCGATTCTGGCTGACGACAGAACTTGAGACCACGCTGAACGCTAAGCCCTGTTGCTGCCTGCCCGCCAGCTCGTCGATAAAACAATCTGCTGTTGATCCTGTACCCAGCCCGATAATCATATCTGACTGCACATATGTTGCTGCCTGTTTGGCGACCCGTTGTTTTGCATTCATTGTCCACACCTCCGAACATTTTCGATATCTGGCTATATTACCAATGGTTCTACTAGGAAATTGATTTTTTATCAGCAAGCTATTTCCCAAAAATCCCCTGAACAGTTACAATTGCTGGACAACATTATTAAAGAATAAATAAACACGCAAGCTGTCACTACGGTTGCAGGCATTTGGCCACCTAATCAAATCCAGCTCTGCTATGTTTTTTAAAATCGACAGGCTTCATTTGATTAACACAACAATTAAAATTCTGCCGTTTCCAGCTCGTATACCCGAGATTTTCTGTTCATTCACAGGGTTTTCCACCAGGCGTATTTGATGAATAAAAATTTAACTTCCGAAATCATTAATAACATCGACATTGATCCAGAAGAAACCCGAGAATGGGTTGAAGCCATTGAATCTGTTATAGAAACTGAAGGCAACGAACGTGCTGCATTTCTGATTGAAACGCTGGTCACTGCCGCACGTAGAGAAGGCACAAATATTCCATTCAGCGCGACGACACCTTATATCAACACCATCACCATAGAAAACCAGCCTAAATATCCTGGCAACACCAGCATTGAGCGAACGGTGCGCTCCTATGTCCGCTGGAATGCGATGATGATGGTGTTACGCGCTAATAAAAATACAAATGTTGGCGGCCATATCGCCAGCTTCGCATCGGCGATTACGCTGTATGATGTTGGTCTGAATCACTTCTGGCATGCACCCTCGGACAATCATGGTGGCGACTTGATCTTCAGTCAGGGGCATTCTGCACCGGGGACCTATGCGCAAGCCTATTTGCAAGGCCGCCTGAGTGAACAACAAATGGACAGCTTCCGTCAAGAAGTTAATGGTAACGGCCTGTCATCATACCCTCACCCATGGTTAATGCCGGATTTCTGGCAATTCCCTACTGTGTCTATGGGGCTGGGGCCGATCATGGCGATTTATCAGGCACGTTTTATGCGCTACATGCAGGACCGCGGGTTAGCAAGCACTGACGGCCGCAAAGTCTGGGCATTTCTGGGTGATGGCGAATGTGACGAGCCAGAAACCTTGGGTGCCATCGGCATGGCCGGGCGAGAAAAGCTGGACAACCTGATTTTCGTCGTCAACTGTAATTTACAACGTCTGGATGGCCCGGTACGCGGTAACGGAAAAATCATTCAGGAACTGGAAGGCAGTTTCCGCGGTGCCAACTGGAATGTAATTAAAGTGGTTTGGGGCAGACGCTGGGACGCGTTATTGGCACGCGACAAAGATGGCCTGATCGCCAAACGTATGATGGAGTGCGTAGATGGTGATTACCAGACCTTCAAATCCAAAGACGGCGCTCATGTTCGTGAAAAATTCTTCAACACACCTGAATTACAGGCTTTGGTAGCTGATTATACTGATCAGGATATCTGGGAGCTGAACCGTGGGGGACATGATCCATTAAAAGTCTATGCCGCTTATCATGCCGCGGTACACCACGAAGGCCAGCCTACCGTAATCCTGGCCAAAACGATTAAAGGCTATGGCATGGGCAAATCCGGCCAGGCGCAAAACACCAGCCATCAGCAGAAGAAGATGAGCATGGAATCACTGGTTAATATCCGCGACCGTTATCTGCTCCCAGTCAGTGATGACGAATTAACCAATCTACCCTATCTTAAGCTGCCGGAAGATTCTGAAGAACTTAAATACATGCGCAACCGCCGGGTAGACCTGGGCGGATATTTACCAGCACGCCGCAACAAGGCATACTCTCTTGAAATTCCGGCGCTGGAAACATTTAAAGCCATGCTGGACGGACCCGGTGAAGGTCATGAAATATCCACCACCATGGCGTTTGTGCGCATCCTCAACACACTGGTGAAAGACAAGCAGATCGGTAAGCGCATTGTGCCAATTGTGCCTGATGAATCGCGTACCTTCGGCATGGAAGGCATGTTCCGCCAGCTGGGTATCTGGTCTCAGGTAGGCCAGCTATACACCCCGCAGGATGCCGAACAATTACTGTTCTATAAAGAAGACAAACACGGCCAGGTATTACAGGAAGGCATTAACGAAGCCGGCGGCCTGTGTGACTGGATTGCAGCGGGTACCGCCTACTCCACTCACGGGGTACCGATGATTCCGTTCTTTATCTATTACTCCATGTTCGGATTCCAGCGCGTAGGCGACCTGATCTGGGCAGCGGCAGACCAGCGTACCCGCGGCTTTTTGCTAGGCGGTACTGCTGGTCGCACCACATTGAATGGTGAAGGCCTGCAGCACGAAGACGGCCACAGCCACCTGATGTCAGCAACTGTTCCCAACTGCTACAGCTATGACCCTACCTTCGCCTATGAACTGGCGGTGATTATTCATAGCGGTCTGCAACGCATGTATGCGGATCAGGAAGATATTTTCTTTTACATCACCCTGATGAATGAAAATTACGAACACCCTTCCATGCCGGAGAATACTGCTGAAAGTATTCTGAAAGGCATGTACCTGTTTAAAAAAGGTGCCGCTGCGCGAGGCAAGCCACGTGTTCAATTGCTAGGTTCAGGGACTATCTTTAACGAAGTCATCGCCGCAGCTGAGTTATTACGTGAAGACTGGGGCGTGGAAACCGATCTGTGGAGCTGCCCAAGCTTTACCGAACTCGCGCGTGACGGTCAAAGCTGTGAGCGCTGGAATCATCTGCATCCGGCTGAAAAAGCCAAAGTGCCTCATGTCAGCCAATGTCTGGATGATGCCAAAGGCCCGGTCATTGCAGCCAGCGATTACATGCGCGTGTTTGCCGAACAGATCCGCGGCCACATCAAACAAGACTATACCGTTCTCGGAACCGATGGTTTTGGCCGCTCCGACACCCGCGAAAATCTGCGTAGTTTCTTTGAGGTAGATCGTTACCATGTTGCTGTGACTGCCTTGTACAGCCTGGTTAAGGAAAGTAAAGTTGATGCGGCAAAAGTTGATGTCGCCATTGCAAAATATAATATCAACCCGGATGCAATTGCGCCCTGGTTAAGATAACAAGAAGGACACCTATGGCATCTATAGAAATCAAAGTCCCCGACCTGGGCAGTACGGAAGATATTGACGTAATCGAAGTCACCATCCAGCCCGGTGATACCCTTGCCGTAGAGCAAACCATTGCTGTACTGGAAACCGACAAGGCCACCATGGATCTTCCATCCAGTGCGGCTGGGCAGGTGGAACAGGTTCATATCAAGGTTGGTGATAAAGTTAATGAAGGCACGTTGGTAGCCACGTTAAGCCGTTCTGAAGCTGCCGCACCTGCTGCTGAACCTGAACAAGACGCTCCGCCACCTGCTACAGAAAGTAAACCTGAAGAAAAACAGGCCGAACCGGTAAAGGAAACTGCAACTAAACCTGCTCCAGCTGCCGCCCCGACGGAACCCATGCTCAAAAGTGGCGGTAAAGCGCATGCCACACCAAGTGTGCGTATGTTTGCCCGTGAACTTGGGGTTGATATCAGCCTGATCAACGATGGCAGTGGCCGCAAAGGTCGAATCCTGAGAGAAGATGTTAAACGCTTTGTCAAACAGGCGATGACATCCGGTGCTGGCACTCAGGGCGGTGCAGGCATTCCACCGATTCCTACGGTTGATTTCAGCCAGTTTGGTGACATCGAAGAATTACCACTAAACAAAATCAAGCGCTTAACCGGTCAAAACATGTCGCGCGTCTGGCTTAACGTGCCGATGGTCACCTATCACGACGACGTCGATATCAGTGAACTGGAAGCTTTCCGCAAAGCAACTAATGCGGATAAAAACAACGACATCAGGGTCACTGCCTTGGTCTTTATCATCAAGGCGCTGGTCGCCGCGATGCAGCACTTTCCTAATTTCAACAGCTCACTTTCACCTGAGGGTGACAAATTGTTCCTGAAAAAATATTTCAACATCGGCATCGCGGTGGACACGCCAAACGGTCTGGTCGTCCCTGTTTTGCGAGATGTTGATCAAAAAGGGATATTTCAGTTATCTACAGAATTATCGGAAAAAAGTGAACTGGCGCGAAAAGGTAAATTGATGCCCGCCGACATGCAAGGCGGCTGTATGACGATTTCAAGCCTGGGCGGTATTGGCGGCACAGCGTTTACGCCGATTGTCAATGCCCCGGAAGTTGCTATTCTCGGGGTGACCCGCGCTAAAATACAGCCCGTCTGGAATGGTGAAAGCTTTGAACCCAAATTAATGCTGCCACTGGATTTAAGCTACGACCACCGCGTAATAGATGGCGCGGAAGGCGCCCGCTTTATGGAAGCGGTCAAATCATATCTGGGCGATATTCGTCGCCTAATACTTTAAGTTTTCAAGGGAGAAAAGTACATGCCTGCAGAATCCAATATCAATGCCGAAGTTCTGGTACTGGGCGGTGGCCCGGGCGGCTACACTGCAGCCTTTCGGGCTGCCGACCTGGGTAAACAGGTGGTGCTGGTCGAAAAAGATCCGGTACTGGGTGGCGTTTGTTTAAATGTAGGCTGTATCCCTTCTAAAGCGTTGCTGCACATTGCACAAATCATCCATGAAGCGGAAGAACTGAACAGCCACGGCGTCAGCTTTGGTAAGCCAGAGCTTGATCTGGATAAAATCCGCAGCTGGAAAGAAAGCGTCACCCAGACCCTGAATAAAGGCCTGGCCGGACTGGTCAAGCAGCGCAAAATCACTCAATTGCAGGGGTTTGGTAAATTCACTTCCGCCAACACGCTTGAAGTCCAGGGTGAAGATGGCATCCAGACCGTTCAGTTTGAAAACGCGATTATCGCGGCCGGCTCGCATCCGACTCAGATCCCCACCTTTCCGAATGACGACCCGCGTTTGCTGGATTCAACCGGCGCCTTGGCGCTGGAAAATATTCCGGAAAAGCTGCTAATCGTTGGCGGCGGTATTATCGGGCTGGAAATGGCAACGGTATATCATGCTCTGGGGTCGCAAATCAGTGTGGTTGAATTAATGGATCAGATCATCCCCGGTTGTGACAAAGATTTAGTGACACCACTGCAAAAACGCATCAAAAAACAATATGAGAATATCTGGCTAAAAACCCAGGTAACCTCCATTGAGCCAACTGATGAAGGCTTGAAAGTCAGTTTTGAAGGCAAAAATGCACCGGACTCCGAAACCTTTGACAACGTATTGGTCGCTGTGGGACGTCGTCCAAACGGCAAGCTGATTGATGCTGAAAAAGCCGGTATCAGCGTAGATGAACGCGGGTTTATTTCTGTAGACAAGCAACAACGCACGAACATCGATAATATTTTCGCCATCGGCGATATCGTTGGCAACCCGATGCTGGCGCATAAAGCCTGTCATGAAGGTAAAGTCGCAGCAGAAGTGATCAGTGGACACAAAGCCAGCTTTGATGCACTGACTATCCCATCTGTTGCGTATACTGATCCAGAAGTAGCATGGATGGGGCTAACCGAAAACCAGGCCAAAGAACAAGGCATCGAATATGATAAAGGCGCCTTTCCGTGGGCTGCCAGTGGCCGTTCTTTAAGTATCGGGCGCAATGAAGGGGTCACAAAAATATTGTGTGACAAAGAAACCGGCCGCATCCTTGGCGCCGGAATGGTCGGCACCAATGCGGGAGAATTGCTTGCAGAAGCGGTTCTGGCACTGGAAATGGGTGCAGATGCCGAAGATATCGGCCTGACCGTTCACGCTCACCCTACCCTGTCTGAAACCTTTGCCTTTGCCGCAGAAATGGTGACGGGCTCGATTACGGACCTGTACGTAAAAAAATAACAACTGGCAAAGAAGAACATGGATGTTCACAGTTTTCTCACATCAAGTGAGAAAACAAACACAAATCCGCTCCCCATTCATTGATAGCTTACACTGTTCCTGACTATTATCTGATTATCTATTTACTTGGAGTTTAGATATGAACATACCTCCCATGGGCAGTGCACTTAATCTGATTAATACCGCACAAACCAAAGCCAGTGAAGCGGCACATACCATTGCGACCTTACCGGTAGATAAGGAAGAAGTGGGTGGCATTAATGATTTTAGTTCAGATGAACTGTTCAAGCCCGTCATGCAATTGAAAGAAGCTGAAATCGAAACCCAGGCGGCCGTTAAAATTATTCAGACAGATGAAGACATGAAAGACAGCCTGTTTGATGCATTTGCCTGACTGGGAAAGCCTTGCATATATTGTCTATTTCCCTTATTTTTGATATTTTCTGAACATATTCAATTCCATTCAATGTTTTACAATGAGTTCAGATGACTCCAGAAAAACCCCCAGGCGTAACCACGAACGCCGTCACGACGAACGTCGCAAAATCAAAGAACCTTTTGGTAGCCCGGAATGGCTGGCTGCCGTGCAAAAAGATTATTACCTGTGGCCCAAACATGACCGTCGCTGTCAGGACCGTCGTCAACAAGAGCGCCGACAACAAACCCGGCGTCAACTAAATGCGCCTCACCGTTTACCGAATACCCCTTATCAACCTACCCTGGATGCCCTGCTCACTGAAGAAGAAAAACAGATGTTGAACGAACTTTCCAAGTCAGATAAATAAATTACGCCAAAATAATAAACCTGATTGCATCGAGTTTTAACCTGGCCTCTTTTATCGCATCTGACGAACGTTTTATCAAACACTGTTGAATCTCGATTTCCTCATCCTTAATCAAAGGATTAATCTTTTGCAATTGTTGTAACCGATATAACTCCTGAGTCAACTCTGCATGCATAGTCTTTTCTGCCGACGCGACCCGCCCTTTCATTTCCTGCTCCGCCTGCTCGCCGGCACTGCTCATTAGCGTCATCAGATATTCTTTTTGCGAATGTAGAAACCCTGAGATACGGGATTTATCAAAATTAGCCCCGCTTTCCTGCAGACTTTCATGCGGCATGTCCTGAGCAAGATTGTTGTGCTGTTGATCCATCAATACACGTATAGGCGTTGGCGGCAGAAAACGCCCGAGTTGCAGGTAGCCCGGCGCACTGCATTCAACCACATACACTAATTCCAGCAAAAACTGACCGGCTTTCAACTGTGGATGTTTGGCCACGCTGACGGCCGCGTTGCCGGTTTCACTGGATAACACCAGGTCCATCGACGCTGTCACCATCGGATGATCATCTGTAAGAAACTGCATGTCCTCACGCGCAAGGGCAATCTCCCGACGCGTCGTCACCGTCAAACCTTCATCCCTGAGCATTGGAAAATGGGCAATGCGCAGGTTCTCACTCGGCCTCAGGATATGGCAATGTTCAGAATGATATTCCACATCCACCCCGTAACAATCATAGATATCTTCCATGTATTCCCACAGAGCAGAATATTGTTCATGGTTTTTAATTTCATCTACAAACAATGAAGCTTGCTCCGGGCGACAGGAGTTCAGTTCCAGCAATTTGTCCCGCCCCTTTAAAAAAGCCCCTTCAAGCTCATGTTTTAGTTGTTGAGTCTCTTCAATCAGTGATTGCAGCTGATGGGCATCAAAGTTGTTTAACACTGCCTGCACAAAATCACTCAGCTTTTCAGCCAATTGCCCGGCGCTGGATACATTATGCACAAAAGCATTCATGCCTTCTTCATACCAGCGAAACAAGACGTGTTGACGACTTTCCGGCAGATAGGGCACATGGATTTCTACCGTGTGTTGCTGTCCAATTCTGTCCAAACGGCCAATGCGCTGTTGAAGCAAATCGGGATTTTCCGGCAAATCAAACAGCACCAGATGGTGTAAAAACTGGAAATTTCGCCCTTCACTGCCGATTTCTGAACAAATCAACAAACGGGCTCTGCTTTCTTCATCGGCAAAGTACGCTGCAGCACGATCACGTTCGACAATACTCATGCCCTCGTGGAACATCGCAGCAGCAATCCCTTGTCGGTTCTTTAACCAGTTTTCCAGTTGAATTACGGTTTCGGGCTGATTGCAAATCAGCAAAATCTTGTCTTCTGCTTTGCTATTGAGAAATTCAACCAGCCATGTCCAGTAGGGGCTGACAACCTCTTTGTTAGCATTAAGGGGGTAAGCATGTGAAACCCGCTGCGGAAACCCCTTAACCGTTTGCCGCGAATTTCTGAATAAAATTCGCCCGGTGCCATGATGATCCAGTAATAACTGAATCAACTCATCACGCGCGGCGCGCTCATGATCTGATTGATCCAGTTGAGCGACCCGTTCACTGGCATCTTCTCGTTGCAGCGCTTGCAACAGTATCTGTTTGTGTTCATTATCCAGCGGCTCACCATCAATTAATAAGGCGGCTAATTCCGCGACCGGCTGAAATGAAGCTTCTTCCTTTACAAATGCATCAAAACTGTAAAAACGATCCGCATCCAGTAAACGCAAACGGGCGAAATGACTTTGTTTGCCTAATTGTTCTGGCGTCGCGGTCAGTAGAATAATGCCCGGTGTTTTAACCGCCAGATGCTCCAGCAGCAGGTATTCTTCGCTCGGCGACCCTTCATCCCAGGCCAGATGATGTGCTTCATCGACAACAACCAGGTCCCAGCCGGCGTCCAGCAGTTGTTGTTGTCGGGCCGGTTCATCCTGAAACAGGCTTTGTGTACACATCACCAGCTGTTCACTTTGAAAAGGATTGCCTTCATCGATTGACAGGCAACGCTCTTCGTCAAACAAACTGAATTGCAGGTTGAAACGCCGATACATCTCCACCAGCCATTGATGCACCAGACTGTCAGGCACCATAATCAATACCCGTTTGCTCAACTGATTAAGCAAGCGATACTGGATGATCATGCCCGCTTCAATGGTTTTTCCCAGTCCGACTTCATCGGCCAGCATAATGCGCGGCTGCGGACGATTAGCCGCATGATGAGCGATGTATAACTGGTGGGGAATCAACAAGGTACGACTGCCCAGCAAACCTTTTACCGGTGATTGTTGCCATTGCTGTTGACGCTTCAATGTCTGATAACGCAGTTCAAACCATTTTCCCGGATCAAACTGGCCGGTAAACAGGCGATCTTCCGGCTTATTAAACTGGATATGATGATCCAGTTCCATTTCTTCAATTATTTGCGGCTGCCCTGCCTCATCGAGGCCATGATAAAGCAGCAGACCATCAATCTCCTCGACACGTTCTACGGTCATGCTCCAACCATCTTCCGATGTAATCTGGTCACCCGGGTTGAACTCTACCCGCGTTAACGGCGCATTATTCATCGCATAAATACGCTGCTGCCCAGTTGCCATGTACAACACGGTCACTCGGTTATGTTCAACATCCAGCACCATGCCCAGTCCCAGTTCAGATTCGCTGTTGCTAATCCAGCGCTGGCCAGCTTTTATTGTATTTGTCATGGATCAATTCCGGGAGAATTCAAGCTGCTGATAGCTGACATACATCAGGGCAGCAAAAAACAGATAAAAAAACGGGATGAACACTTGCAGGACGGTAATACTCAGCAGTGCCCCTGCGATGATCAATGCAGAAATTTGATACATCACACCGGCATGTTGCCGATAGGCGTTACGTCCCATTTCACGCGCTTCGCTCCAGCGCTTTTGCTGAAAAACCATTAACGGATAACTGAACCAGCTGGCAAAGGAGGACAACATTAACCAGATAAAAATCAGCGCAACCCACGCCGGCGCATACAGCCAGCTGGCCATGATACGAACAGGCTTTTCCAGCCACTCTGAATTCAGCACCTGCCAGTCAAACCAGAATTTCAGGATGTTTTGCGGATCATCATTCTGCAAACTGAACAGTATTCGGAAAACAAACCAACAGACTAAAATCATCAATGCAAATATCAATGCCAGAGGTAAAAAATCTCTTATTACACTGTAAGTCTTCGTTGATTTTGGGTCGATCCTGGCAAAATAGCCAACCAGCACAAACAGGCAACTGACATTTATAATAATCCCAACCCCCAATGATAAACGGGCAATGGCCAATGCGCCATATAACGCCATCAGAATAACCAGGGTATCAAAGGGTTTTAACAGCCACAGCCGCCCTACTTCAGCCAAACACTTGCTTATCTGCATGGTATTCAAACAATCTTGGCTATACCTACCGATTCGCGTAATTGCTCAATAAACGGCGTGGACATTTCGCGCGCTTTTTTCGCGCCTTCCTGTAGCTGTTCCTCGATATGGTCAGGTGCCTGCATTAACGCCACGTAACGCTCACGTGCGGGTGCAATTTCCTCGTTCAGCTTTTCAAACAGGATTTTTTTCATTTCGCCCCAACTAATACCCTCAGCATACGCCTTGCGGATGTCTTCAAGCTCAGACGGGGTGGAAAAGGCCTGATAAATACCAAACAGGGTGCAGCCTTCTGTCTCTTTAGGTTCACCCGGCTCAAGCGAATTGGTCTTGATCTTATTGATCAATTTACGGAACTTTTTCTCAGTCTCGAACAACGGGATAGTGTTGTTGTAACTTTTACTCATCTTGCGCCCATCCAGTCCCAGCAAGGTCGCCGCGTTGTCTTCGACGACCGCTTCCGGCAACGCAAAATGCTCGCCATAAATATGGTTAAACCGGCTGGCAATATCGCGCGCCATTTCAATATGTTGAATCTGGTCCTTACCCACAGGGACTTTATTGGCGTTAAACATCAGAATATCTGCTGCCATCAGAATCGGATAACTGAACAAGCCCATGTTGATGCCTTTATCCGGGTCGGCACCTTCGCCTTCCTCGTTTTCCTGAACCGCCGCTTTATAGGCATGAGCACGGTTCATCAAGCCCTTGGCTGTCACACACGTCAACATCCAGGTCAGCTCCAGGATTTCCGGCACATCGGATTGACGATAGAACACCGCATTGGAGGTATCCAGCCCCAATGCCAGCCAGGTTGCCGCAATTTCGCGGCTGGACTGCCTGACCCGTTCCGGCTCATGACATTTAATCAGGGCATGATAATCAGCCAGAAAATAAAACGGTCTGACATCATCATTTTTACTGGCGGCAATGGCAGGACGAATGGCGCCGGCATAATTGCCCAGATGCGGCGTGCCGGTAGTGGTGATTCCGGTAAGGACGATTGACTTGCTCATGATTGAAAAACTAACTGCATAAAAAAGTTGGCTACTATTTCATAAATCTGCGGTGATTGCCAGAGGCAGAAAGATTCTATCCAAATTTAGCGAAATTCAATTACCGGGTCATTCCTTAATTTGAATAACTTCTCGCAGTAGCGATGTTGCAAATGTCCCTGCTGGCAATGTAAACGACAGGGACAACTCATTCTCCCCCGAAAAACGCCAACTGAATTCCCCTGGAATCGCTCTAAGCGCTCTAAAACCAGTTTCCATTTTTAATGAGGTAATAATTCTGGTTAACGGTTGATAATCTGCTGCAAGCTTATCTTTGATCGACTCTACATCTGTCGCACCTAATAATTTTCCTGCCGGATGAATATCTCCAGATTTCAGCCTGTCCATCAGTGCCTGATCAACCGTTTCACTCCAAAAACCAGCCTTGCTATTGTTTAGCATACAATAGTCCCCAGGTAATAAAGTATTCCAGGTCTGCTGCTTAACCCTTTGCGATAAGATTTCGTTAAACAAGAAAGACCTGACCGCTGAAATATAGATTGATGCATTACGCTTAGGTAGTGTCCCCTGTTCATGCATTTCCAACGCTTTTTGAAGATTATTCCCCTGCCTGCCAAACCGTTGTAATCCAAAATAATTTGGGAATCCCAATGTGCAAATCAAATCCAATTTTGCTTGCGTTTGTTGATCTTGCCCTGCATAGTTTCGGATTCGTATATTGAATGCATTGCCAACCAGCGCACCTCGTTTGAGTTTTCGGTTATGCCGAGTAGTTTCGAGGATTGAAACATTTTCATTTTCAATGCGGGTCCAGTTAACATCCACATGTTTTGGCAACCAAATACTAAACCACTGAGAAGTTACTGCGTGACGATCTTTTAACCCTGCATAGCCAACATCGCGCCTGCGAACACCCGCCAATCTGGCCAATTGGCTGGCAAGATATTCAGTGTTTTCTCCTTTCTTTTCAATATGTAAAAACACATGTTCCCCATCCCCGGATGGTGTAAACGCTAAATTTTCGCGCACGATAAAATCTTCAGGATGTTGCTTTATCTTTCCTGACGCTTTGGCTTGTCCATAGGCGTTTGCCCAACAACCTAACTTAATAGTATTAGAATAATTTTCTTGCATGGACGTAATTATTACCTTTCATTGTCAATGAGGACGTTTTACTATGCATAGCATGCGTTTCTTTAACTGAGGAGAGCATATGAACATCTTACGAGAAAATGATAAATCTACTGGAAAAAACCAGGCTTCCAAAAAAGAAATCGGCATCAAAATAGCCGAATACGGCGGGATTTTAGCCGTCGTAGGCACATTGATTACCGGCGGCCTCACTTATCATCAATCGGTACAGGAAAACCAGGACAATAACTTCAGGGAAATCGTCTCGGGACTATCATCAAAAGAAAAACAAACCCGTCTGGCCAGCACAAGCAATTTGGGCACTTTTATTACCGATGGTCATCGCTATTACGATGAAGCTATCGACATTCTTATTAACATGGTGGCGATCGAAACCGACATTGATGTTCTTGGTGCCATTCGTAACAGCCTGGAAAACACATCTATTGAAGATTACAAAGCTATTTTGCAAAAGCTGTTAAAACTGGAGAGTAATTTTTTTATTTACAAAAACTATTTGGAAGAAAAATTAAAAGCATCCAAGCGTATCACCAACAATAATTTTACTGATTATGTTGATGTGTTCGAACAATACAAAGCCAACAGTCAACAGGATAAACTCTCCCCTCATTATGTAAAACTTGAAGCGCTAAAAAATCAATACCTGCAAAATATTGCTCATCGAAACACGTTAGAAACTGAAGTCAAAGAAGATCCGTTCAGAATCGAAAGAATCACCAAATTTGTCATCAGTTTTCTTTCACGCTCACGAGATTTGGATCGCCCCGTCAAAAATCTTAAACTCTATCAAAACAGCTGGAATTATGTACTCTTAACCGATATAAAGTTACCCGCGAGCATCATCAAAAGATCGGCCATCAGCATCGCAACGCTTTCTGGAGTTGATTTAACACAATCTGAAATTGAAGATACCACCTTTTATAAATCCGGCTTTAGAGACGTAAATTTCTCCGGAGCAACGATCAAACACACATCGTTCGATAAAATAGTGGCATATGACAAAGTCAATTTCAGCAACGTTACCTTTGAAGATGTTATTTTCTTGGGGGCCGATTTAATCGGCGCTGATTTTAGTGATGCACGGGGTTTGCAAGCCTATCAGTTTTATCGGGCCAAGAATCTGGATAAAGCAAAATTTGACTCAGATTTCAGAGATCAACTTTCAAGTCTCAACGAAATGGATGACCAAACTTTCATCCAGGCGTTGACGAATTCAAAAATGTCTGTTTATAAGCAAAGAGATATAAAAAAGACATTAAATGAACTTAATACTGAATAGTGTTACCTGTTTTCTACCAGAACGATGGCCTGGACAGCAATCCCTTCCTTGCGCCCTTCAAATCCCAGTTTTTCTGTGGTGGTGGCTTTGACATTGATGGCATCAACACCCACTGCTAAGTCAGCCGCAATATTTTCACACATCGCCGATATATGTGGCGCCATCTTGGGCGCCTGGGCAATTATGGTAATATCTGCATTAACCAGGGTATACCCTTTTTCCTGTACCACATTATAAACATGGCGCAGTAATACCCGGCTGTCCGCCCCTTTAAATTCAGGATCAGTGTCTGGAAAGTGCTTGCCGATATCGCCCAATGCAGCAGAACCCAGCAAGGCATCACTCAGCGCATGTAATACTACATCGCCATCAGAGTGAGCTTCCAGCCCTTTTTCATAATCAATTTTGACCCCCCCCAGAATGACATCTCCGTCATCCTTAAAACGATGTACATCATAGCCTTGCCCAACTCGGATCATGTTTGTTGCTCCAAATAAAATTCCGCCAATGCCAGATCTTCAGGACGGGTAATCTTGATATTGTCTGGCCGACCTTCAACAATTTTGGGCGTAAATCCCTGAATTTCCAGCGCACTAGCCTCGTCGGTCACCGCCGGATTTCCCTGAGTTTCAGTTAATGCATGCTTCAGCATGCCATAACGAAACATTTGTGGCGTCAATGCACGCCAGACAGTGCTTCTGTCAATTGTCCGCTCAATGTTGAGTGCATCCACCTGCTTGAGTGTGTCATGTGAAGACAGGGCCAGGATGCCGCCAACCTCATCATGTCCCAACGCTGCAATTTGAGCGTGAATATCAGCAACCGTCAGACATGGGCGCGCCGCATCATGCACCAGCACCCAGTCGTTTTCTGATGCTGTATCACCCAATGAATTTAATGCGGATAATACCGAGTCAGCTCTTTCCTTGCCGCCCGGCGCCGTAATCACAAACGGGTTTGAAGAA
>SPJK01007169.1_pt1 | contig 23276 bp, 18 predicted proteins | sample 3741771 | NCBI WGS metagenome assembly SPJK01 (sample SAMN10925997, study PRJNA522277) | cold seep metagenome | isolation source: Elba SIP-enriched marine methane seep metagenome, extraction at timepoint T2 | place: Italy: coast of Elba, Mediterranean Sea
ATCTCGATCTTCATCCAGACACTCAACGAGGAACAGAACCTCCCCGGGTTGCTTGAGTCGGTCTCATGGGCGGACGACATTGTGGTGCTCGATTCGTTGTCGACGGATCGCACACGCGAGATCTCTGAAGCCGCCGGCGCGCGCTGGTTCGAGAGGGCGTACGACGGGCGCGGGAATCATCAGAACTGGGCGATGGAAAACATCGAGTTCAAGCACCGGTGGGTGTTCTATCTTGATGCGGACGAGCGGATGACACCTGAGCTGCGCGCGGAGATCGAGAAGATCGCGTCGGAGTGGGAATCGGGGCAACGCTCCCGCGAGAATAACGACCCCGTCGCGTACTACGGCGGACGAAAAAACATATACAAAGGGAGATGGCTCAAGCACGCGATGCCTCCGGGAAACATCATGCGTTTCTTTCAGCCGCCCCTGATCCGGTTCGCTCGCGACGCGAACCCTGTCCCCATCGTGGACGGGAAAATCGGGTACCTGAAGGAACACTTCATCCATTACAACTTCTCAAAGGGCATCCGCGAGTGGATCGAACGCCACAACCGATACTCGACATACGAAGCGAACGAGACGATGAAGGCGCTCGAGGAGAACCCAGTAAGGATCGGGAACCTGTTCTCGTCGGATCGCAACACACGCCGATTGGAGCTCAAGAACATCTCGTTCCGCATGCCCTGTCGACCCTTGTTGAAGTTCGTATTCATGTACGTGATCGGGCGCGGGTTCCTCGACGGGCGCGCTGGGTGGACATACTGTCGATTACAGGCGATGTATGAATATATGATCGTTCTCAAAGTGCGCGAACTCAAACGCCCGGATCTCGTCGCAGCGGATCGCGGCGAGCCCTCTGAACCACGAAAGCCCAACGGATGAAAATTGTTCACTCGATTAAGAATCTCAACTTCTCCAGCGGCGGCCCGGTTCGTGCGATCATCGATCTCTCGACAAAGCTCGCGGAACGTGGACACGAAGTTCGGATCATCACGTATGAGGACATCAACGCTCCAGAAGAGTGGAAGTCGAACCCGTCGCACAATCCCTGCACCGTCCCGCTTGGAAAAGAGCACGCGCTCGGGCTTCGATTCAGCGCGGAACAGAAGCGAATGGCGCGTGAAACGATCGAGTGGGCAGACGTTGTGCACGCGCACGGGATCTGGACACCGCTTGCGAAGAATATCTGTGCGACGTCACGCGCGATGAACAAGCCGTACGTGATCTCATTGCGGGGCATGCTCGACGACTGGTGCATGGATCAGCGCCGAACGAAGAAACTGATCTACCTGAAGTTCGGCGGGTCCGCGATGCTCAACAACGCCGCGTTGATTCATTCCACCGCGGAAGGCGAGCTGGCACAGTCCAAAAAATGGTTCCCAGGATCCGAAGGCGTCGTGATCCCCAACCTACTCAACCTTGAACCATACGAAGACATGCCCGATCCGCAGATCGCGCGTGACGCATTCCCCATGTTTGAGCACGGCGACCCGGTCCTGCTCTACCTCTCGCGACTGCATTACAAGAAGGGCGTGGAGCACCTGATCGAGGCAGCGAAGATCCTCCGTGATACCGGGAAACCACATCGGGTCCTCATCGCAGGAGACGGGGACAAAGAGTACGAAAACAAGCTCCGTGCGCTCGTGAAGGAGCACAAGCTCGAAGACCATGTCGCGTTCCTAGGCCTCGTCGTCGGCGATCAGAAAATCGCCTTGTACCAAGCTGCGGATCTCTTTGTTCTTCCGACAAGTCAGGAGAACTTTGGGTTCGTGATCTACGAATCACTCGCCGCAGGGACCACCGTGCTCACAACCAAAGGCGTCGATACCTGGCCAGAGCTTGAGTCGCAGGCGCACGCGACGATCTGTGAACAGAAAGCAAGCTCCATCGCGGATTCGGTCGTCGCACTGACGAGCGACACGGAAACACTCGCCGCGAACGGGGCGCACGGTCGAAAGTGGATCTTCGAGAACCAGCATCCCGACCAGATCATCTCAAGGTTTGAATCATTCTATGAGCGTGCCGCCTCACACTAACTCGTAGTGTGCATCACGCCTGTTCTGGTGCGTACTCACCATCCCCGTAGTCTGAATACGAAACATACTCATCACCGTACTCATCGTACAGGTCGTATTCATCGACCCAGCCATACTTTGCGAGCTTGCGGAGGTTCGCGTTCGCCACAGCGGCGATCATGAAAAATGCGAGCGTCGATGAAACTCGAGAGATCATGTATCCCTCAAGCACCGCTCCCGCGAAGTACATGAGCATCAACCCGTTGAGGAAATCGAAGTAGTTCCGGTACTCGCCGGGCACCGAAAATCGTGCGCGGAACGAGCGGAGAATCTCAAAGGTCCCGGCGAACGTTATGCCTAAGAGCAGCGCGAGCATCCCGATCCCATACGACGCGAACCCGTAGAGCCAACTGTTCTCGCTCTTCTCTGCCTCGTCGGTTCCCGCGCCGAAGAGCGGGTTCTCCATTGCGACGGAGTAAAGCTTCCACCACGCATAATCGCGTGTATTCGCGGTACTCGCAAGACGTTCAACGCCGAAGGTGATACCCAAGACGTCAACCATGACCTTGAGCCCGATGTACCCCACGAGCCCGGCGATTGGGAGGAACAGGATGGCGCGTCCGACTCGGCTATAGAGTGTGGCGCTGACCCCGATGACCGTCATGCCGAGTCCTGTGCGAGATCCTGTCCAGAGCAGGAGGACCCCCGAGATGCCCAGCATCCCTAGGTAGATCAGTTTGTACCGTTTGAGATCGTTCATGACCAGCCAGAGCAATGACACGCACAAGAAGGACATGAACACGCCGCAGTGCTGGGGGTTTGCGAATAAGCCTACAAATCGAAACTCATTCCCCATCGTGACAAGAGTAGGGTTCACGACAATCTGGAGCCCCGTCATGCCCAGCCAGATCATCCCGAAGAACGCGACGACACGGATAAGGACTCTTAGGTCATCAAAGCTGTCGATTACCGCGGATGCGGTAAACATCAGCGGCACAAGTGTCATGATGGCGAGGAAAAGAGATTGTGCCGCATCGAGCGGGTCGTTATGCACGACACGTAGCATCGATGCGTAGACACCCGAAAAGAGTAAACAGAGCGCTGATATCGGGATCGCCTTGCCTCGGAGTCGATTGACCTGGACGATCATCATGAGCACGCCCATACACCCGAACGCGAGGAATAGACTCGATCGATTCGATTGGATGGGTAACCAGATCGTGGGTTTGATGCGGTCGTTCCAACTCAAAGGTAGCGACATCGCACCGAACAGCATCATGCCCGAACACGGAACAAGCATCCCCCACTTCTTCATCATCCCGATCAGGAAGATCACAGCGATGAAGAGTCCGCCGAAGATACCGGCTCCCAAGATGGCGGGTGAAAGTTCCATGCGTCTCTCTAAGGCGCTCCAATTCCAGTTCGTCTCATGAGTATTATCGGTTCAGGTCCATGACTGGTTCAGACGATTCAAGCATTCGAGCCAGAATCTTAGGACGCCCGCTCAGGAGTACGCAGGATGGGACAAGAACTCAGGCGAGGTGCCAAACGGGTCATCGCCAACTACACACGATTGTTGACCACTTTCGTGTTCGGTATCCTGGTCGTTCCACTCACAATTAACTGGCTGGGTGACGATTCCTTCGGGATCATCTCGCTGTTGGGCGCGAACATCGGGCTCGCAGGTATTTTCCGTCAGATCATTCAGATGTCGCTCGTCCGTGAGCTCGGATCCGGGTTCCACGCGTCTGACCCGACGATGTTCCGCAAGAGCTATGCCACGATCTGTCTCATCACCATCATCTGTGCGACACTCTCCGTCGTCAGCTTTGCCATCGTGTACCTCTTGATCCCGGTGTTCCGGATCCCGCCCGAGTTTCTCGGCGCTGCGAGATGGTTTGTGGTTGGGCAAGGGCTCTACACATTGGTGCTTATCTTGACCGCCCCGATGTTCAATATGTATCTCGTTACGGAGCGCTTCGTCGAGTACAACTTCTGGTATGTGCTTGTGCGGCTGGGCAACCTGATCTCGGTCCTGATCCTCGGGTACGCGATCGCCATCGATGACCCGGTCAAGGGACTCGCACTGCACGGGATGACCTGGGCAGGGATCGCATCGCTCGCGTTGATCGTTGCTTCGGGCATTATGGTGTATCAAGAACGACGGTTGATTCCCACGCTCAAAGGCGCGGACAAGGACACACGCGACCAGGTCGTCTCGACGTTCTCTTGGAATACCGCTGTTCAGGTCGCGATGAACCTGCACGAGCAGATCCCGCCCGTGCTCCTCAATCTATTCGGCGGAACCCTCGCGAACGCAGCGTGGGGTGTCGGGTTCCGGTTTGTTGCATACATACGGATGTGCACATCAGGAATCCAGTTCGGTTCGGATGCGGTCAGCGCGCGACTCGCGTCGGACGCGGATGACGAGGCTTCTCGCACCAAGCTCCAGCGACTGATCGGGGTGCAGACGAAACTTACCGCCGTGATCGCGCTCCCCGCAGCCGCGGTGATCTTTGTGTACGGCTGGCCGATCTTCCACGTCTGGGTCGGGCACTCCGTCAAAGACTACGACGCGGTCATGCCCGTCGCGGTGTTCATGTCCAAGATCCTCTCCGTCGCGTTGCTCTCGCGAGCGATCTCCGAGACCTGGCTGCTCATCCTCTACGGCGCTGGGTATGTGAAGGTATACGCCCCATGGATCTTCGCCGGCGGAATCCTAGCTCCCGCGAGCTCTGTCGCGCTTATGTTCCTGCTTCCGGATCACCTGATCGTGTATGTACCGCCCACGATGTTCGCGATTGTGCTATTCGTCGTGCATCTCTTTGGATTACCCTTCATTGTTGGCAAATGCCTGCACATCAAGCCGCTTGCTCTTCTGCTTTCACTGGCGCGTCCGGTGTTCGCTTCGTTGATCTCGATCGGAGTCGCGATCTTTATACTCGCAGTTGGTGCAGATCTCTCATCGCTCGGATTCTCAGGCACCATGACTCGTGATGGGGGTAACAGCATCGATTATCTCTGGATTGTGATCTCACTCGCTGGATTTGGGATTGTGTATGCCGCCCTGACGTATGTGTTCGTATTCTCAGGTGTTGAACGCGATCGTGTCCTTGGTCTCCTGCGCCTTCGAAGACCGACCACATAATCATGCGTTAGTTCTCATCGAACCGTACATCCACAACCACCGCTCGATGATCGCTGCCGAGTACTTCGATGGAACTCCACGCGTCGATTATCACTTCGCCCATCACCCACACATCATCGAGTTGGAACGTGAATACTCTTGGCACACTCGTGTTCGATGGGTACGTCCCTCCGATTCGAGTCAGTGGTTTGCTGGGTCGAAGTCCAGCAGATCGAAGCACTCGAGCCCGATCCTGCGCAATCCCCGCGTTCAGATCGACGCCAAAGAGCATGGGCAACCCGGTGTCGTGATGTGTGCGTTCTGCGCTTCGCGCTTGAAGTCGAGTGACATCATTCCCATACGTCCACCGATCACGATCGCGAGGCGAAAACGGGTGGATCAGACCTGCGATAAACGCACCATCCGGGTGATCAACCCGTACATGAAGGATCTGTTGGCGTGAGTTTTCATCCAAACCGAGATCGAGTTGCTTAATCGGCCATTTGCTCAGGACGTACCCAGGTGATGTCTCCTGATCGACCCAATACCGATGTGCCCAATGCGTATATGCATCGTTCCCAATCCACCCTTGCCTACGGATTGCCCTCGACAAGTTGGGAGGCACTTCGAGCAATATCACCACGTCCGCATCGAGATCGAGCAGGTCGCCAACTGCGTGCTCCCAGAGCTCACTCTTCGGATTGATATTGCAACTCACAAAGCGAACGACGTCATCTGACTTCGATCCGAAATCCACCTCAGGAACAAGCACCGTTCGGCTTTGTACCAACGGAAAGGCAGCAAGTGTAATCAGGAAGGGCATCGCGAACGCCGCTCGCCATCTTCTGAAGACAACCGCAACAATCAGTACGAAAACACACCACCATACGATCAGAATCTGCTGGGACACGATCAGATCAAGGTAGTACACGCGTGATGAGAATAACCAAGCGCCGCACAACAGCACAGCACTCGGGAGCGCGAGCACGTAAATGACCAGATCAACAGTGCGTGATCGTCTGCGACGTTGTTGTTGATCTTGCGAAGTCACGTATCTGTATCGTCACAATCCAAGCACCACGCGCACGAAAAAACGGGCGACCCGATTGGATCGCCCGCTGATGATCACATGTGAACCCGGTTGGGTTTAGTTGTCCTTGTAGACATACCCTGCGTCGAGAGCCTTGCCGACACGCACGGAGATCTCCTCAAGGTGGGCGCGGGTGTAGCTGTCGAGCGCGTCTCTGCTCTCGAGCGCCTTGTCCACGCCGTCCTTGATCATGCGGAGATGCATCGTTGAGAGCATCCGCACGGGCTTGGACGACGAGTTGAACCCGCGATCCGCGAACGCCATGTCGATCAGACGCGAGAGGTGTTCACGCTGAAGATTCCGACGCAGCGACGAGATCATCGGATCGCGATCCGAGTACCCGCTGCCGACGTCTTCGCCAAGCTCGCTCCAGATCGCCTCGGTGATGCTCTGCATCAGTTCCGAGAGGGTCAGCGCGTCCTGATCCGCAGGGACGAACAGCTCATAGTCGTAGACACGCTGCACCGTTTGTGGATTCATCAGCATCGTCAGCGCCGATGCCTGCATCCCCATCACACGATCGTGGATCGGGAGTGCTGCGTCCGCGAGAACGGAGTTGACGTTGTCCCACCACTTATCGACCGTGGTGTGCGCGAGCAGTTCTGGGGTGATCCCGAACGCTTCGTCATAGAACGCGTTATCGATCACGAACTGCATCGCAGCGCGCTGACGCTCAGCGGGGACGACCTCGACAGGCGCGCGGTTGCCCGGGTCACCCTTCTTGTCGCGGTAGACATACGCGGAACCGACCCAGTTCGCCATCATCGACAACGACTGCATCTGTGTGTTGAGCGAGATCAGGTACCCTCGGCGGGCACGCGACCAGGAATCACCGTCGTCGACGAACTTGGTGAGAAGCCCCTCGCGGATCGTCTTGACGAGTGACATCTGATTGTTCGCGTAATCAAGCGGGTTTTCCGCAAGGTCGTAACGACGTGCACGCGGGTCAGGACCAAACGTGTCTTCGTCCGTGCCGTACTGGAGCTCGGGTTCGTTGACGCGGGAGAGCACCTTCTCGAGGTTCTTCTCAGGGCCGTACCCGTACTCGATGACCCAGTAATCGTATGGGCCGATCTCGAATGACGAGTAGTTGCCTTGCACCTCGCCCGAACCCGGCATCATGATGTTGATCCCGTTGTAGTCCATCACGGACGCGGACCAGGGCTTCTGATCTTTCATATCTTCCGAGTTAATGGTGTCGAGCGAGTACGCGCTGGAGCCCTTGAAGTTGTGACGCAGACCGAGCGTGTGCCCGACTTCGTGTGCGACGAGTTCCGCGAGCATGGGGCCGACGAACCACTCGGGCACGCCGTCGATCATGTCGCCCTCGGGCTTCTTGGGCTTGGTTTCTTCTGCGACTTCAGTTTCGTCCGCAGGTTCCTCTGCTTCGGGTTCTTCCTCAGCGGGCTCGTCCTTCTTCTCAAGAAGTGCCAAGTACTCCGGCGGGATCATCGCCTTGAGACCCGGGTTCTCTTCGAGCTGCTTCCGGATCATCTCGAGGGTTTCCTCGTCGATCTCAGGCTCAAGCGATGCTTCCGCGTTCGCGGAGTTCGCCACCTCGGAGAGCTTCTCAAAGTCACCCGCGAAGAGTTCGATCATGCTCAGGTACATGCGCATCATCGCGAGATCGAGCGCCTTGCCCGTCGCGGCCATGCACATGCCGTTGACCTGCGACGCGCGCCCGCCGAGCCCGTCGAACTCGTCGAACCCGAGCATGTCAGCACCGGGAACGAACCCGTCCATCGCGTGCAACTGATTCACATGGCTGTCGTGATCATGCCCGCACGCGGAGAGGTTCTTGCGTTCGTTCAGGATGATCTCGCGCTGCTGAGGCGTCGCGAGACGCAGGCGCGGATCCCACTCGGGGTTCTCTTCCAACCACTGCAACGTCGAGGGTGCGTACCCCTCCGTCGCGAGTGTGCCGAGCAAGTCTTCCCAGCGGTACGTGAACACGCGCACCCATCCGTCCGTGAGGACGACGTCCGCGTCGAGGATCTCGCCGGTCATCGGGTTCACGCGTGACGGACCGATCGCGGTGGAGATATCGTTGCTGATCCAGCGGATGAAGTTGTATCGCACATCCTCCGGGTCCTTGTCCATGTTGGTGCCGGTCGCCTTGTCCTGGTACTGAACCTGGATGGCGCTGTCGATCCCGATCGCGCGGAACGCGTCGTTCCATTGCTCGATGCCCTCACGCACCCAACGACGGTACCGGATCGGCACGGTGTGCTCGACGTAGTACACGATGGGTTCCTTGGGCGGGCTGAGCGAGAGACGCGGGTCCGCCTTCTCGATGTGCCAACGGTTGATGTAGCGTTGTGATTTCTCGTCTGAGTCGTACTTCCCGAGATCGGTGTACGTCGTGACGAAATACCCGAGGCGCTGGTCCGCGGCGCGAGGCTTGAACCCGCGCGAGCCGGTGATCAACGAGATGGAGTAATGGAACTCCTTGATTGTTCCGCCCGCGATCGGACCCTCGTACCGAATCTCGATGTTCTTTGGGAATGCTTTGACAGAGGACACGGTTGTGAGTGCGGGGTTGAGCCCGCGTGCCGAACCGCCGAAGAAGCTCGTCGCCTTGTTCACGAGCAACCCGTTGAGATCGATCACAGGCTGACCCGAGGGACCCGTTGAAAGAATCGGGACATCAAGCAGGACACGATCCGTGAAGACCGTTTCCAACGAGTCCTTCGATTCCTGATCGCCGCTCGATCGCACCGCGATCTGAGGCTGGATCAGCGCGAGCCGGTTCCCGATCCGCTTCCACTTGGTGTACAGATCACCCGATTGGAGACCCGCGAACACTTCGCCACCCGCGACAGTCATCGCGAAGAAGTGGTTCTGCTTCTCAAACCCGCGCGGGAGTTCTGCGAGAATCTTGTTTTCTTTCTTGTTGAAGTACAGGTTGTAGAACGAACGTCCGTCCGCGGTCGAGACAACCTTCTCGAACCCTTGGGATACTTCCTTCCACGACTTGAGCCCGTCGTTGCTGCGGCCGCTGGGCGCCCCACCACCGCGTCCAGCCATCGCTGCAAGTTGTGCGAGATCGATGCTCTCTTCTGGTGCCGGGGTCGATTCCGTCGGCTCAACGTACCCCGTCTGCGCCAACGCATTCCCAGCGCTGAGTGCGCTCATCCCGAGCACCGCACTCGCGAGTCCCACGATCGTTCGTGCGGGCACCCGCTTGTTTGCTTCCCTTTTCATTTGCACATACTCCGTTATTCGTGACGCCCGAGAGAGGACGCCTAAGCCCGATTGACTCGGGCAGCCTTTGAAACGACAGGCCGCACACGCGTCATGAGGCCGGTCCACCATGTGATCGGGGTCCCTATCGTCGCCACCCCGGAAAGAGGGCGAAAACGAGACCGGGCGGAGCGCAAGAGATGCGCACGCCCATCGAGCAAGAATTACCATACCACGACGAAAAAGATTCAAGAAAACGCCGAAATCACACCGGTTTCAGATGAATCCACAGCACAACCACCGTTGAGGCCGCGAACATCAACCCCGCGAGACGCACCATATTGTCGTGTAGCGCCAACTCCGTCGGGTCGTCATACCGCCCACGCATGAGCAGCGTAATCGTCCGAAGCAGCGCCAACGTTGCGGGTGCGACCGTCACCCACATCAGATTGAAACCAAACGCCTCATCTAGACTGCCCTGTCTGGAAACGAAGTTGTAGACAAAGTCGTCGTGCCGGCTTTGGACATAACTCGTGTAAGTCAAAAGAGTTGCGACACCGGTTACAACAACGAACATCCGCAACATTTGATCGGTGTAGTGCTGCTGCACATCCCGAGCAGCCATCGCGGCTTCGTCCGAACCCATGTGCCGACGCTCGCCGAGGCGCTTGCCGAACGCGAGGAACATACTCAGGAACAACGTCGCGTTGAGAAGCCAGGTCGAAGGGGTGATCCCGACTGCAGCACACCCGCCGAGCACGCGGATCACGAACCCGGAAGACAGACACAACACGTCCACGATGACGATGTGCTTGAGCCCACCCGAGTAGAGCATCACGTTGATGATATAGAGGATCAACAGCCCCAAAACCCAGATTCTGAGCTCTGAGGGCACACCCAGCACACTCGCGGTGGACGCGACAAGGATGCAGATCCCAAAGACCTTCGCGATCCCGATCGGGACCTGCCCCGAGGCGAGAGGCCGACGGCGCTTGCGTGGGTGGGCCTTGTCACGATCCACATCCGCGATGTCGTTGAAGATGTAGCAACCCGAAGCTGCGAGTCCGAACCCGATGAACGTCATCCCGATCGCAAGCGCAAGCTCTGCGCGTGGCATATCTTGGAGCTTGCCGTCCGATAACGCAAACAATGGCCCGATAAGCACGAATACGCCTTTGGACCATTGATGGAGGCGCATGAGTTTGATCAACCCACGCACCACCCCGCCGCGTGGAGACGTCGGTTCGGTGTGGTGCTCAGTTGGATCGGATCCGTTCATTGTGTCTCCTGCATCGACACAACGAACCCGTCGGCACAAGAGTTCGCACGAATACACCCCAGAACGGGTCAGAAATCCACCTTTCCGGTGTTCCTCGGGTCTCCCATGCCGATAGGGTGTGCAGCCGATGACGCGTGAACCCCTCCCATCAACAGATCACACGATCGTACACGCCCCGACGTTACATCGGGTGCAGGCGCTGTTGATCGTTCTCGCGCTGACCCTGATCGCGACGCTCCCCCTGATTCTCTCGGGGAACGCGAACGGGCGGGCTGCGGCGGACGATTACAACTATCACTGGATCGCGATCAACCAGTTCGCGATCGAATGGCCGAGCCCGGACATCAGCAACTACCACTCCGCGACCACCCCGGGGTATCACCTGGTCCTCGCGCCGCTCGTCCGCGCTGGTCTCGGGCACATGGGGACCCAGCTCGTCGCGATGGGGTGGACCCTCGCGTTCTTCGGATTGATCTGCTGGGTCGCAAGCCGATCGCTCGGACGATTCGCCGCGATCGTGTGTTTCCCACTGATCCTATCGATGTACACCCTCTACCCCGGGGTGTGGCTGCTCCCGGATAACGCGGGGTGGTTCTTCATCGCTGCGATCCTCATCCTCGCGCTGCGGGATCGCACGAGCTGGTTGATGTGGGTTGCGTCGGGTTCACTGCTCGTTGTGCTGGTCCTCATGCGTCAGATCCATATCTGGATCGCAGGCGTTGTCTGGCTCAGTGCTTGGATCGGTTCTGGAACGCAGGTTCCATCGGATCTGCGATCATTGTTCGACAATGTCATCTCCCGATCGGGGCGCACGATGATCGCGATCGCGTGCACGATCCCGGGGTTCGCTTTGCTCGGGTGGTTCTTGTTGCTCTGGGGCGGGTTGGTGCCTCCGATGTTCCAGGGGAACCATCAGGGACCCAACCCCGCGACGCCGGGGTTTATCCTCATGCAACTCGCGATCCTCAGCGTATTCTTTTCGCCGGTTCTTGTGCCTCGCATCAAGGCTATCTGGGCGCACCATTGGCGCTGGATGATCCTGTCCGTGCTCGTCGGTTTGGTCTGTGCAATTATCCCCGAGTCGTCGTATTCCGTGGACGCGGGTCGTTACAGCGGGTGGTGGAACTTTGTTAAGCTCGTCCCGAGTATCGCGGATCGATCACCCGTATTCATCCTCGGCGCGATCGCGGGTTCGATTGTGATCCCGATCTGGTTGAGCTTGGTCTCGCGTCGCGATATCTGGATCTGGGTGGGCGCGCTCATCGCGTTCACGTTAGCGCAGAGCGCGAACCACGCGAGTTGGCAACGGTACCACGAGCCGATGCTCCTGATCATAATCACCCTTATCATCGCGCGATCGCGGATCCTCGACTCGATGCGTGTGCGGGTGCTGGTTGGGGTCTTGGTCATGGGAGCGATGATGTTGGCGCTGACGATTCAGAGTCTCGTGACGTCATCGCCGTACACCCCGATTGAGAATCCATTTGAGACCCAGACTCAACTCGACGCAAATCGGGTTCTGCCCTGAACTCGATACCCTTTGGTTCGTACAGTTTGATCGCATGGGTCTCTTGGACATGGGGTTCTTTGTCGTGAAGGGGGAATTGTCGATCAATCCCCTGCCTCAGTCAGCCGATGCAACAACAATCAATCGATGCCCGTGTCGTGTTCGTCCGCCGTGGGTTATCTGATCACGATCCGATTACACCCCGAGCGGGAGAAACACGCACATGAGCGACAAACGCGCACTCATCACCGGCATCACAGGACAGGACGGCTCATACCTTGCGGAGTTCCTCTTGTCCAAGGGGTACGAAGTCCACGGGATCATCCGCCGGGCATCATCGTTCAACACGGACCGGATCGACCACATCTATCAGGACCCCCACAACCCGAACCCCAAGCTCAAGCTCCATTACGGGGATTTGTGCGACGCGAACAACATCAGCAAGATCGTTGAGCACGTGAAGCCGCACGAGGTCTACAACCTCGGCGCACAATCACACGTCCGCGTGTCGTTCGACATGCCGATCTATACCGCGGAAACCGTCGCGATGGGCGCGTACAAGCTTCTCGAAGCGATCCGTGATTTCCAAGACAAGTCGGGTCAGCAGGTGCGCTATTACCAAGCCTCCTCTTCCGAGATGTACGGCAAGGTCATCGAGACGCCGCAGACCGAAACCACCCCGTTCTACCCGCGCTCACCTTACGCCGTCGCCAAGATGGCGGGGCACTGGATCACGGTGAACTACCGCGAGTCCTACGACATGCACGCGTCGTGCGGGATCTTGTTCAACCACGAGTCCCCGCGCCGAGGCGAGACCTTTGTAACCCGCAAGATCACCCGCGCTGTCGGGCGCATCAAGATGGGACTCCAGGACAAGGTGTTCCTCGGGAACCTCGACTCGAAGCGCGACTGGGGCTTTGCGGGCGATTACGTCAAGATGATGTGGATGATGCTCCAGCAGGATCAGGCGGATGACTATGTCGTCGCGACGGGTCGCACGATCTCCGTGCGTGAGTTTGCGGACATGGCCTTCAACCACGCGGGTCTGAACTTCGAGGACCACGTCGAGTTCGATCCACGCTACCTGCGCCCTGCGGAAGTTGATCTGCTCTTGGGCGACCCCGCGAAGGCAAAGGAAAAGCTCGGTTGGGAACCCGAGACGAGCGTCGAAGAACTCGCTGCGATGATGGTCGATCACGACATCGAGCTCGCGTCACGCGAGAAGACCCTGAAGGACGCGGGGCACGAACTCCCCGAGTTCTCCGGGCACGATCAGTAATCGAAACTCGAATGATGAAAAGAAAAGCCCCGCGAGTCTTGCGGGGCTTTTTTTATAACATAGTGCGATAATACTACTTAATGCTCGGCGGCTGTGGCGACACCACTGGGATTGATTGTGATGTAGTTCCGAGTATCGGTGCACTTCCCGTCTGCTCGTAGTACTTGTCCGAATCGACGCCGTCCGGTGCACCTCGGAGAATAAACGCGTTTGGATCGGGCTTATACACGACAACTTGGAAGTTGTCTTGCACCCGCGCGTTGCCCGAGTTGAGATCCCAGATCGTGATCACGAGATCGCCTCCAACTGCGTTCGTTGTCGCAAGACGGGGCTCGTTTGAATCCACGACCGTCACGTTCGCGGTGTATGGACCGTTGACGTAGTTCTCGCCGTTGATGCTGATGATGTACCGGCTGTTGGCAGCGTCCCAAGACGAGGACAGGTTTGCGGTAGCGCCTGAAGTCGCACCACCCGAAGAAACAAACCCATACGCGATCGGGCCGATCGGCGAGAGCTCATTTGAACCGAAGTCGCGTACGGGTTCTCCCTCGACACGCATGTTGCCGTTCACAAGGACATCTCCATAAAACTCGCCGGCATGATTCTCTGTACCAAGGCGAGCGTCATTGCCAGAAGCACTGTTGTTTGCCCAGATCGCGACGACATCAGGGGAAGAGAAGAATCCGACGCTACCGAGCACCGCGGCCGACACGCCGGGGAGTGTGGAGACGTCAGAGAAGAACCCCACTACTGAGTATCGAGCAGCCTCGCCTCGGATACCGACCTCGTCGTCGCGCGAGTCTACGAGGAGCGCACCGGATTGAAACCCAAAGTTTGGGCTGAAGACTTCGTCGCCACGGATGTATACAAGCGGCTCATCCCGGACCTGATTCGAACGGAACTCCGCGACGATGCCGCCAAACTCGCTTGTAAGAGAAATCATGGTCGTCGGGTCTGCGGATGGATCGGTGTAGATATCGGTGTAGGGGAAACGAAGCGATTCTGCGATCCCCGCGTACTGTGCGCGAGCGCTCCACCCGACCTTGCTGAGCGTTCCGAGTGTGGTATACGGCCCCCCCTCGAACATGCCGACGCCGATCTCAAGGTACATTTCCCTGTCGCCCACAGAACGCCAGAAGCTTTGCGCCCCCGGCGAATCACCACCCATCTGCACATCGACATTGAACAGCCCATCAACAACGGGGATCTGAGGCGAGAAGAAATGTAACTCGGAGAGCAGGTTGTTGCCCTCTGGGTCCTCGAACGCTTCGAACCGGAACGAGTACATCCCGTTCGCAGGCTCGCCGTCCACTTCGAGGTACCCCTGATAGTTGAATGTGCCATCGTTCGCGGAAACGTACCCTGATTGGATCTCATAGATCGGAGTCGCGTCTGGGCTCGATTGGGCGTAGACACCCGTTGCGAGTATGGATGTGGTGATGATGTGTGTAAACCGATTCATCGCGTCGATCTCCTCTCTCATGTGATGCGATTGATCTCAGGAAGAGTCTATCGGATCATTCCGAGTTTCCAAGCACGATATCCGCAACTTGGATCGCATGATCGGCGTCATCCATGTGTATCAGCGCATATCCAGTCGGCGAATGCGTCGGCGCAACGAGCGTGAGATCGATGTGCATATCCAACACCTTGAACATCATATTTTCGGACCATGATCCATCCTCGATGGCGAACGATCGGCCACGCCCGTGCCCGGCAGATACAAACGCGTCGTTGAATCCCGGGATGAGTTGATCGATCGATGCGGAACCGCGAGGCGTGTTGAAATCCCCAACGATCAAGTCTGGGTCGGGGAACGATCCGTTGTCTGATGTTGCCCGTTCCCAGACGTGCCGACCCATCTCCCAACCAGACCCGTCCCATGCGTCGACGTATTGACGGACCTCGCGCATCGAGTCCATCTTCCACGATGTGGGGTTGCTCGGGAGATCCACGAACCACACGACGAACGGCGGGTCGTCCGTGCGCTCGGTATCGACATCAAACACCGCGAACATGACCCACCCGCTCCCAGAGCTCGAATGATGGAGCACCTGTTGGCGTTCGCGCGATCCAAAGCGCACCAGGCCGGTGCGGGTCATCGGGAACCGTGACGCGATGATCGCGTCGCCTTCGACGCGGAAGTGCGCCGGGTCAGCGTTGAGCTTGTGGGAATAGTTCACCCATCGCACACGCTCATCAGGTGCGAAATGTTCGAAGTGTTCGAGGACTTCCTGTCTCGGTTCGCCCCATTGGACATTTGCGAGGAGCGCGATGTCGACATCGAGCGCGTTGAACGTTTCGCCGATTGCTTTGGTGTCCTGTTCTTGCCCCGCAAGGTTCCAGTGCCCGACGCGGATCGCATCGGGGTTCTTGGATCGATCCGCGAACGGCGCGCGATGCAGGTGCCACACGCCGAACACGAGATGGATCGTGCACCCGATCGCGAGCACGAGCAGGACGGGACGGAGGATCAAACCGCCCAATCGACGCGCGAGCGCCGCGAGGATCGTGGAGAGGAAGAGCAGTAGCCATGCGCCGCCGATCATTACAATCGGAGGCAGCCAGTACAGATATTGCGACCAGTGGTGTTCATCCGTGAGGACTCGCCCCGTGATCCACGCGACCAAAAGCAAGATCCCGAGCAACGCGGTGCCCTTCGCGAGGATGGGAAGCACCCGACGACGGATCCACCCGATGATGCCGGGCTTGAAATCTTGTTTCACGAGTTGTTTCGATCGTCGGGTCATGGCAGTTCTGGTCTGGTCTCTTTGGGATATACGCGATTCTACCGAACTATGATCGTGTCTCACGCAGTTCTTTCATGAGAGAGGTTTGTCGCATGTCATTCAACTGGTCCGATCAACGCATCATCATCACCGGCGGGTCCGGGTTCCTGGGTCGTCACATCGTCGAAGGGCTCCACGCCCGAGGCGTCGCGGACAACCAGATCGTCATCCCCCGATCCGCGAACTACGACCTGACCGAAAAGGACGCGGTCGTCTCCCTCTACAACGACGCGTTCGGTGCGGACAAGGCCACCCTCATCGTCCACTTGGCTGCCGAGGTCGGCGGCATCGGCGCCAACCGAGAGAACCCGGGGCGGTACTTCTACGCGAACATGGCCATGGCGCTGCACCTGATCGAGCAGGCACGCGTCGACGGGCTCATCGAGCGAGGCGGCAAGTTCGTGCAAACCGGAACGATCTGCGCGTACCCGAACCTCACGCCCGTGCCCTTCAAAGAAGACGATCTGTGGAACGGGTACCCGGAAGTCACCAACGCACCCTACGGCGTTGCGAAAAAAGCAGCGTGGCAGATGCTCGACGCCTACAAGCTCCAGTACGACATGAAGTCCACCTACGTCCTCCCCGTCAATCTCTACGGCCCGTGGGACAACTTCAATCTCCACTCCTCGCATGTCATCCCCGCGCTCATCCGTAAGTGCATCGAAGCGATGGACCGCGGCGACGACTTCCTTGAGGTCTGGGGCACCGGGAGCGCGTCGCGCGAGTTCCTGTTTATCGAGGACTGCGCCGACGGGATCCTGACGGCTGCCGAGAAGATGGACGACCCCATGCCCATCAACCTGGGCACCAACATGGAGATCACCATCCGCGATCTCGTGCACCTGATCGCCAAGCTCACCGGGTTCGCGAGTGAGGACACGATCGAGCAGAAGATCCGCTGGGACTCCACCAAGCCCGACGGGCAGCCGCGCCGTTGCCTGGATGTGTCGCGTGCGAAAGAGCTGATGGATTGGGAAGCGAAGGTCGGGTTCGAGGAAGGGCTCAAGCGGACGATCGAGTGGTTCAGGACGCATCGGGATAACCCTGAGGCGCGGATGTGATCTGACATAGGGGGTAGACATGAAACAAGTACGAATGATCGGGCTGATTGCTGCAGGCTCCTTGCCCCTCGCGTCTTGTGGCCCTGCGGATATGCAACCAAGCTCACAATCGTCCCGATCGTATAACTCCGTGCCGACACAGTCGGCGGACAGTCGCTCGCCGACAGCGGTGCCGAACAACGGAACGGTCGATCTGCAGCTCGTCCCCGGGTCGATGGAGTTATCGATGTTCTGGCAGATCATGAATGCTCCTGCATCAATCCATGAGTACGAAGTTGAGGAGCAAGAACTAGCCCTCGCGGGTGAGTTGAGGAAGCTTTCAGACGAAGAGCTTGTCGCATTCAGGATGACATACGAACAGGTGATGGACGAAGCGTACTCATGGGATCTGTGGGCTGCGGCGTACTTTGTCTGTGGTGGATGCTCCGACGATGGGTTCACTTACTTCCGGAACTGGCTCATCGGGCGCGGCGAGCACGCGTTCTACAACGCGATGCAAGACCCGGATTCGCTGGCGATCTTTGATATGGACGGCGAGTTCGAAATCGCGATGAGTTGCGAGTGGGATGTGCTCCCGTCCATCATCTGGGATGAACGCCACGCGGATGGTCCAGATTTTTATGACCAACTCCCGGATCGCGCTCACAAGACCGATCCATCGGGCGAGGAGTTTGACGAGGACGATTTCGAAGCGATGAAAGCAAGGTTCCCCAAGCTCGCTCAGGTGATCGACGAGTAGAGTTGGATCATGCCTATCCGCATCCACCCATACCAACCCAACACCCTCCCCGCCTGGCTCGCGATGCGTGCCAAGCTCTTCGACGACGAAGACCCCGCGCTCCTCGACGAGGAAGTCCGTCAGATCGCACGGGACAACACACTCAAATCGCAACCCTTCCAATGCCTCCTCGCGTTCGAGGGCGACACCCCGATCGGGTTCATCGAGCTGACGATCCGCTCGTCCGCGGAGGAGTGCATGAGCTCGCCTGTGCTGTATATCGAGGGGTGGTATGTCGGTCCGGCGCATCAGGGCAAGGGCGTCGGGCGGGCGCTAATGGACGCAGCCTTCGCGTGGGGACGTGAGCACGGGTGCACCGAAGCCGCCTCCGACGCGCGCCCGGATAACGCCAGCTCGATCAACGCGCACCATGCGCTGGGGTTCGAGGACGCGGGTGTGATCCAGTGTTTTCGTCGATCGATCAAGTAGTATTCCTACAGTTCCCCATGACCACCCTCCCCCCCGAACACCAATCCCGCCTCGACCGCGAACTCGACGAAGGCGAAGAGATACGCTGGGTCGCCCAGCCGATCGAGCGTCTGCTCCGCAAGCGCTCAATCGTGGCCTGGGTGTGGGTTCTCGCTGCGGCATCGCTCTTCGGCGGCATTTTGATGCTCATCGGCTTGCTTGAGTACTTCTTTCCCACGCAAGACCCGACACGGGATCCTCCGGTCTGGGGCCCAGTCGTCTTTGGTGGTATCGTGATTTTGCTGGCTGCCTGCTCTCTTCCTCTCTTCCTTGCCGATGCCAAGTGCGCTGCCCGCAACACCATCTACGCCATAACGAACCATCGTGCAATCGTCCTCGTTCTCAAGAAGGACGGCTCAAGCAACGAACGCGACTACCGCGGCGACGAACTCATCCACCTCGCCCGAGACGAAAACCCCGACGGCACCGGTACTCTCACCTTCGAGTCCGCCCGGGGCGCAGGAACATCTTCCAGCACAAGCTCCCGCCACAGGTTCCAGGCGATTCCCGATGTCATCGAGGTCGAACGCATGCTACGGCAGCAGTTCGGCGGGTCCTGAGCGCAGCAACAACCCGGCGCTCCCGCGCCGGGCCATCGCCTGATACTCTTGCGGGCTCAGCCCTTCACATCCTCCATCGACGCCCCGAAGTTGATGTGCAGCGCCCGCCCATCAACCACCATCGCCGGCACGGACACGACACCTTTCGATTCCGCTTCTTCGATGCGATGGCGCGACTCGCCCAGGTGCACGAGCTCGATGTCGTACCGATCGGTGTCGATGATCGTGGTGATCGATGTCTCCGCGGCGACGCACACGGGGCACCCGGCGTGGTAAAAGACTGCGTTCTTCATGGTGTATTTCCTTTCTATGAGACTCTTGTTTGCACGGCTCAGAAATCGCCGTCGTTCACGTACGGGTAGCTCCACAGGATCGACTGCAGTAGCACACTCTTGACCCACGCGGCGTGCATATTGTCCACCTCCTCCGCGCTGTGCCCGCCACGCTCAAGGAAAGGGCGCAGGGTCGTGGTCACCGGGATCGTCAACGCGGGCAGATGGCGGAAGTGGATGTGATCGATCGCTTTCGCGTTGTCCGTGTCGTTCTTACCCACGCGGTGATGACGCCGACCGATCTCGAACTGGTAGTTCAGCCAGTCCTGGTCATACTCTGCGCGTGCGGTATCGAGCACCCAGCGCTCGAATCGTGCGCGGACCCGTGCGAGGTATTCGCCGTCGGGTTCACCTGCGCTGTTGGAGAAGTACTTGAGCAGGTGCGGCGACGACCCCACGAACCCGTACCACACCCCGACGAGTTCCTCGACATGCGGCTCGAGCAAATCGTGCGACATCCGAAGGTACTCGATGTCCTCTTCTGTCATCAACAACGACGCCTTGAGCTCCTCGAGCTCCGTAAGTGTGATGGGTGCTTTGGCGACTGCTCGAGAACCGTGCGTGTACCCCGGGATGTCCGGCGATTCGCGATGGGCGCTGCTCGCGCACGCGGGCAGCGCGAGTGGCCCTGCAAGGATCAGGGTGATTGGAATGAGACGGCGTGTGTGCATGACTGCTCCTTTGACGATGCGCATCCCGCAACCTGCGTGCGGGTTCGTCAGCATGATCCCCGAGGGATCCCATCTCATTCCGTGATGGCAAAAGGTGCGATACGCACTTTGTGGTGCGTATAGATTTCGTGCGATAATCCCGCACGTCCGGTGTTGATCCGCTAAAGATTGTGCATGAGTGAGACCGATCTCAGCGCCGCGAGCGGGTACGACCAGAGCGAAGCCTTCCATCGCGTGACGGACATTCTCAAGTGCAAGTGGGCGCTCGCGATCCTCAACCTGCTCGACGAACCCATTCGCCCGTCGCAAATCATCGACGCCCTCCCGGGGCTCACGAGCAAGGTGCTCAACGATCGTCTGCGCAAGCTCGAATCGTTCGAGCTCGTCTCCCGAGAGGTCTACCCCGAGATCCCGCCTCGGGTGGAGTACGTCCTCACTGACGAAGGCCGAGCATTGAAGCGGATCCTCGCGGATCTGATCGCGTTCATCGGGCGATCCGTGGATGTGAGCGCGGAGTGAAGTCCGATCATGGTGCTTGTATCGAGTGACAGAATCCCCATAATGGACTCGGGCGCATACTGGAGTGCGTCATGTCTGTCTTGCTGAGGGGAACTCGATGAATCTCAATACTGTTGCCGCTGTCTTTGTTGCGGGTGCTGTGAGTGTGCTTGTTTCGCCCGCGATCGCACAATCGTCCACCCAGTTCACGTATCAAGGGCGTTTGTCCGACAACGGCGCGCCTGCGGACGGGATGTACGAGTTCCAGGTACGCTTGCTCGATGGCGCCAGCGCCCAGATCGGGAGCACCCAACTGCTGATGGCCGATGTCGTCGAGGGCGGGTTTATGCTCAGTCTCGACTTTGGCGCCAGCGCCTTCAACGGATCCGCGCGGTTCCTCGAGATCGGTGTCCGTTCCGTGATGGACGCCGGCCCATACACGATCCTCACCCCAAACACCCTCGTGACGAGTACCCCCGTCGCACAGTTCGCCCTCGAAGGGAACGAAGGACCGCAAGGACCACAGGGCCCCATCGGACCCGAGGGGCCTCAAGGTGCTCAGGGTCCGCAAGGCAACACCGGCCCGCAAGGACCACAGGGCGACACCGGTCCTCAGGGGACACCGGGAAACGATGGCCCAACGGGTCCGCAAGGACCCGAGGGACCCGTCGGACCTCCCGGCACCACGAGTTGGCTCGGACTCAGTGGCATCCCCGCGGGGTTCGCAGACGATATTGACGACGACACGACTTACAGCGCCGGAGCGGGGCTGCAACTCGCAGGCGGCGTGTTCTCAATTCCAAACGGTGCGATCGATGATGCGCTGCTCGCACCGAACTCCGTCGGTCCTGTCGAACTTGAGTTGAACCATCTCTCGCTCGCACGTGTGTCAGGCAATGCGATCTCACGCGACGCGGCAGGGAATGTGTTCGTGGACCCATTCGCGACACTCAATATCGGCGCCAATACCCCCGCTCAGGCCAAGCTTCAGATTTCGGCCGGGACTGACGCATCCCTGCTTGGTGGTGGGGCATTCATCATTGGACAAACCTATGGAGCGAACATCGTATTCGATGACAATGAGATCATGTCGCGGAATAACTCGACATCGACATCGCTGACACTCAACGCGGAGGGCGGAAACGTTATCCTCGGGAACTCCGCGGGTGATGGCTCGGTTGGGATCGGGGTCGGGTTCCCGTCCGATCGCCTGCACCTGCAATCCGCGACAGGACAGGACGCGATGCGCGTGCAGGTCGGAGGCACAACCCGGTTCCGCATCGGCGCCAACGGTGGCGTCGCGGTCGGCAACTCCAACACCACAGTCGCCGGTGGAGATCTGTACGCTGCGTTCGATGTCGGTATCGGCACGCCTACCCCAGAAACAAAGCTCCATATCTCCGTCGGAGAAGAGAGCGACGAAGGGATCTTGATCGCGGAGGAATCCAGCGGGCCTTCGCTCATGCTCTCGACGCGACAGTTCATCGCGGACAGCAACTTCACCTTCAACAACCCGTTCGATTACACCTTCCGCCCGATGGACTTCCTCGTGTTCGCGGACCGGCTCGTAGAGTTTGATGCAGCAACATCAATTACCCTCGATGCGAACAGCAACATCAATCTCGATTCGGAGTCTGCTGTGAACATCGATGGTGTTTCGGAAATCGATATCACATCACCAGTATTGGTCGACATCAACTCTGGCGGTACTATTGATATCGATGGTGCGATTGTCGATATTGATGGCGGAAGTGTGTTCGTTGAGGGTACCAATTTTAACGGCAACGATGTCACGATCGCAGACGACCTCACGGTCAACAACGACATCATCGTGTCGAGCCAGGCGACCATCGGCGGCCCCAAGGCGTTCACATTTACGCTCAACTCCTATGGGGATGCCGGCAAGCCCGGCGGCGGGCTCTGGTCCGTGTTCTCCGACGCACGACTCAAAGAGAACATCCACACCATGGGCGGGTCGCTCGACACCCTCGACGCGCTTAGGCCCGTGACGTTCAACTACAAAGACAAGGAACACTTCTCCTACATCGAAGGCACCGTCCCCGGGTTCATTGCACAAGAAGTCCAACGCGTCATCCCCGAATGGGTCGAGCAAGGCAACGACGGGTACTTGTACCTCAACCCAGTCGGATATGAAGCCATGGTCGTTGATGCGATCAAAGAACTCCGCGACGAAAAGGACGCACAGATCGACGCGTTGCAACGCGAGAACGATGCGCTGCGTGCGCGTCTCGAACGCATCGAGCAAGCATTAATGAGCATGAGCAGGTAACACCTCGATCGACCGATAACCGGTTCAGGTTCTCGAATCCCTGCTTCAAGCTCGGAGCAGTATCTGATTGTGTCGACGCATCTCTTGGGAACATCAATGCCCCATAGAGGAGATGCCATGCATATGAAGATGATGAGTACCCTGATCGCGTGCGCTGTCGCGTTTGCACCCGCTCCTGTAGTTCACGCAGCAGCGCCGGACCAGTCCGAGCGAGTACGTGAGTTGCGCGCCAAGTCGCGTGTCCAATCACCGTTCGAGAAGATCGATCGCGCGATGCGCCGATCGAGCAAGGACCACGAGTTTACGTTCTTTGTCGTGTGCCTCCCCGAGGACCAGGCAAACGCAA
>SPJK01089408.1_pt1 | contig 23225 bp, 30 predicted proteins | sample 3741771 | NCBI WGS metagenome assembly SPJK01 (sample SAMN10925997, study PRJNA522277) | cold seep metagenome | isolation source: Elba SIP-enriched marine methane seep metagenome, extraction at timepoint T2 | place: Italy: coast of Elba, Mediterranean Sea
CATCCACTTGGATGGGGTTAGAGAATGACGGTATCTGCAAGGGGTTTGTTTCGGGCGACCGGGAAGAAGCCAAAGGAAGAACGGCCCCGTTCTTCATTTGATTTCTACCCAACGCCCAATGAGCCGATCGACGCCTTTGTTAAGGCGGAACGCGAATGGGGGTTGTACGAAGGGACGCCCTTATGGGAGCCCGCCGCCGGCGATGGGTGTATGGCTGAACGGCTGCGCCATCACGGATATCCGGTCCTCACCTCAGATATTCAGGCGCACCAGAATATCAATATCAAAGCTGATTTCTTCAATTTCAATAAGCCGCTAGCTAAACATATCATAACCAACCCACCGTTTTCAGAATGCAATTGGCGGGACGGTAAAGCGCGGTGGATACATCACGCGCTTAACGTCCTGAGTGTCCGGTACATGGCTTTATTGCTGCCGTGGACCTTCCCCGCCGCCGCTGGGCACGCCTGCTGGTGGGAGGACAAACCCCCGGATCGCGTCTACCTCATGCGCTGGAAAATCGACTTCACCGGGCAGGGTGCGCCACCCACTAATCACGGGTGGTTTGTCTGGGATAAACCCGCCGATAGGGAAGATGGTGCCTCATCCCTGTATATGCTCGATAGGCCGAGAGGTGGGACTGATGAGTAGCAAGACGGCGAAGGATCGGGCAGCGCGTGAAATGCGCGATGCTCGTGAGGAGCAGCGGAAACAGCGAGCCGACTACGACGCGAGCGTGGCCGTGCGCTTCAGATGGTTCTCCGAATACCTCGCAATCGATCGGGCATTGCGCGCGGCCAAAGACGAGCGGGCCGGGACGGTGCCGGGTAAGCTGCTGCTGATCGGTAAACTGGATCTTGATCAATACGCCGCCGCGATGACCTACACCGAAGTCGTCAATCGGTTCCGGTGCACGCAGGGCATCCCAGGGGCTCTATACGATGGGCACGCGATGGATGGGTTTCGGGACGAGGACAAAGCCGCCGAAGCCGCAGAGCGGGCCAAGGCGGATCTGAACCAAGCACTCAATGCGCTCACCCTGGCCAATGCCACAAACCGATTCCGCCGATACGCCTTCCGCGGTGCCGTCAACAAAATGGTGATCGAGGACCGGCTGGAATGGCCCTTGCTCCCCAGCCTCAAGCGCGCCCTGAACGTCCTACATCAGCACTTCAAATGATGGGGGGAGGGTTGACGATGGTCTACGACTTTAGTATATGTCATCACAAGGAAGGGGCGAATTGCGTCAAGAGCGCAGCGCCCCTTTTTTGTTGCCCGCATTTCCCGCATAAACAGGATGCCGCAATGATCTTCTTCCCGGATTTGCCGATCTATTACATTCTTACCTCAGAGTTGGAATTTGACGACGGGGATGAAGACGAGCCCGACGAGGAAGGCCCTGGCCTCTACCTCATCGAGCAGATTGAGGATCTCTGTAAGCTGAACGGCTACCGCCTGGACGAAATCAGAATCAGCACGCTGGATGATGCCGACGACGCCGCCGCCGCCGCTGGGGGCGAGTTGGAAGGCGCGGACTAAGCCGAATGGCGCGGTTAAGCGATGCAGTACGAGCGCAAGTGCACGCTAATCTAGGCATTAAGCGCGAAAGGCTGGTCGAGGATGACGACCGGCATCCGATCGTCGGAATCCTGCCGACAGGTCAACGGATCGAGTTAACCGGGCGGATCTGCCCCACCGACAAGGCCCGATGGCTAGAGCGGTGGGCGGATGATGTCGGAAGCCAAACAACCGCCCGATTGCCAAGCGGCGGGGCGGTTGATCTGGGCGGCTTGGTGGCTGTGGCTTGAGGGTCACGGCCAATCATCGGGCCGGTATCCGGCTAGATAGGCTTGGATCAATCTGCGCTGCGGATCTCTGAGCCGCTTCTTACCAACCTCGATCGTCCAAACCATAGCCTGGACGCTATTGCGGTTGCCGGTGTAGCCCAACAACCGCCCGAAGTCGTATTGAGTGAGGCCCAACGACTTGCGGGCCTCACTGATCTGGGCGGGCGTCATGGTCAGTCAACCTCGACCTGTTGGAAGTCGACCATATCCGCGTCAAAGTCGAAAAATACAGTGTAACCGTGGGTGTCCCGAATGCGGGGGACTTCCCAGTTGAAATCCAAGTCATCAGGCTGGAACTCCATAAACGAGTTGCTTTCTTCGACCTCGATGGCGGTGCCTTCGACATCCCAGTCAAGGTTATACTTTTCGATCTGGGCCTTCAGGTGGGCCATGCCCTTTTCGTTCAGGTGCGCTGCGCAAAGCATGTTCGTTTCTCCTGTGTTGGCTGCTCATCAGATCCCGCACACCACTGCGGGATGACGGGGCTAGGCCCCGTTTCGCTTATAGGGTTGTCAATAGGCGTATGCATCGATCTCGCGGGCGCGATCTTCTTCCGCCCAGGTTTCCGGGTCGCCCGCCTCGGCGGCACGCAGCCAAGCGTTCTCGGCCCATATCTCCCCCTCCTGTGCAGAGAGGCGCTGGCGTTCTAGGTCGTCGACGATGACACGAACAAGTGCGAGCATTTCGCGGGCGCTCATGTCGCCTTTGATTTCGTAATCAACACACTCCTGTAGTTCTTCGTCTTGGTGCGCCAGGAAGACGTAGGTGCCTTCGCAGGCGGCGAGGCGTGCGAACGGGACAGTCATATCCTCGAAGAACAGGTCGAAGTCTGGTCCGTTCCGGCGGGCGGTTAGTTTAATGGTCATGTCGATCTCCGTTTGCGCTCTTGATGATTAATATATACGCCAGTGCGTAATATTAGTCAAGCACATAATGAAAGAAAAATGAGGGGCCAACCATGGCATCGATCATCACGACCGACTCCGAGGGTCAGGATTACGGCTGGGAGATGATCGACGAGATTGCCGAGGGCCTGGACGAAGACGGCGCTTTGATCGAGATCCGGCTTTATCGTCGCGGCAAGCTGGTGATTACGCTTGAGGATGACGACATCGTGGGCGGCTGGCGCGAGGCGTCAATGCATTGATCTACTTTCGAAAAATCAAAGTAGAAATCAAATAAATCAATAGCAAAAAGGGAAATCAAACGATGCCTAGAGGTGGAGCACGTAAAGGCGCAGGACGCCCTAAAGGTGCGGTCACAAAGCGCACAGAAGAAGCCCTGGCTATTGCTGCGAAAGCTGACAAAACACCGCTCGAATACATGATCGAGTTTATGACCGATAAGAATAACAGCGTTAAAGACCGGCTAAGTGCTGCTCAAGCCGCAGCGCCTTACGTGCATCCGAAGCTGTCAGCGGTCGCTATGGATGCTAATGTGAGCATGAGCCACGAAGCGGCGCTGATGGAACTCATGCGGGAAGACGGCGCGGAGAGCGACGAAACGTGAAACGCTACGCATTCCGTCCAGCCGGCGGCGGTTACATCTACACCGAGCGCGCCATCGATGACCGTGACCTGTTTTTCAAGCTCCACGACATGATGGACCCACGGCGGGTCGAGTTTAGATCGATCGAGGCCGATGTTGCGGATGATCGTGAGAAGCTAAACGCGCTTGGCCGTATTCCTGGCGGCTGGCGTCGGTTTCCGAGTTCAGAGAGATTCGCCTAAATGCTGCACAGTGAAAACCTGACGAGCCATCTATCATGACTGTTCATCAGCCGTTTGATCTCAGATTTGTTGGGCCGGAGGGCGTCAAGGAAGGCGATGAGATCCGGTGCGAGGACGGTTGCCTTTATGCAACGGTTACTTCTCCCGGGGTGGTTGGGAGCTATCAGTGGCCTGTGCTTGAGATGCACAGCGGCAACTTGAACCCAAAGGGTCAGCGGTACCCGATCCGGTGTAATTGTGGCGCGGTGGCTATTCGAGGCGCAGCTTGACGCATGACCCCAGAGGCGCGGGCGATATGCGAGCAATTGCGGGATGACTTCCCGCTCTACGCGCGCAAATGCCTGAAAATCCGGGGCAAGGGCGGATCGATCGTCCCCTTCGTACTCGATAAGGCGCAGCAGTACGTTCATAAGCGCCTAGAAGCGCAGAAAGCCGAGACGGGCCGGGTTAGGGCGCTGATCCTTAAGGGCCGTCAACAGGGCATGTCGACCTATATCGGCGGGCGGTTCTACCACCAGACGACGCATCAATTCGGCTACCGGACTTTCATCCTGACGCATGAGCAGGACGCCACAAACAACCTGTTTGGAATGGTCGAGCGATACCACCAGCATTGCCCGGCTGTCGTAAAGCCGAAGACCAGCGCGGCGAACGCGAAAGAGTTATTCTTTTCTGAAATCGAAAGCGGATATGCGGTCGGGACTGCCGGAACGAAGGCTGTCGGTCGATCGCAAACAATCCAGCTTTTGCACGGCTCAGAGGTAGCATTCTGGCCGCACGCCTCGACGCACTTTGCGGGCGTCGTCCAGGCCGTGTCCGATCTGCCCGGCACCGAGATCATTTTGGAATCGACCGCGAACGGCGTCGGCAATGAATTTCACCGGCGCTGGCAAGCCGCAGAGGCCGGCACGTCCGATTATATCGCGGTGTTTGTGCCCTGGTATTGGCAGGACGAGTATCGCAAGGCACCGCCTGACGGCTTCGTGCTCGATGCCGAGGAGCAGGCCTATCAAGGGGCATACGGGCTCGACCTCGAGCAAATGGCGTGGCGGCGATCGACCATCGCGGAATTGGGTGACGCGGCGCTGTTCAAGCAAGAGTATCCGGCGACAGCCGCCGAGGCTTTCCAGATGACCGGCCACGACAGTTTTATCCCGCCCGAACTGATCATGCGGGCGCGCAAGGCGCAGGGCGTCCAGGGTATCGGATCGCTGGTCCTGGGCGTCGATCCGGCCCGCATGGGTGACGACCGCTTTGCAATCGCGTATCGGCGCGGACGATCCGTCGAAAAGGTCTTAACCAAGACCAAGCTGGACAATGTGGCCGGCGCGAACTGGGTCCGCGAATTGATCGATGAGGATGAGCCCGATCGGGTGTTTATCGACATCGGCGGGCAGGGCGCGGGCGTCTACGATCTCCTGAATTCCTGGGGCTACAACAAGATCGTTCGCCCGGTGAACTTCGGCGGCGCTCCAAATCGCCCGACGCGGAAGGTCAATAATAAACCAGCGCCAGGGCCAAAGAATAAGCGCGCTGAGATGTGGATGGACTCGAAGGAGTGGCTGGAAGACGTGGCCCCCGTGTCGATCCCAGATGACGACGCCATCCAGGCCGACGCCTGCGCACCGTCTTATCGGTACGACGCGAACCAAAACCTACAACTTGAAAGCAAGAAAGACATGCCGGGCTCGCCGGATCTGTGGGACGCAATCGCGCTCACATTTGCGGAGCCGGTCGCGCCGCGACGAGCAGCGCCAAGACGTGATTTTGACTACAAGGCATTAAGAGGGACGGCAGGCGGATGGATGACCTGACAAATCAGGACGAGGCGCAATCGCCCGAACGCCTGCTCAGCTACGCTAAAAAGATGTTCGAGACGTTCGCCGATGCGGAGTCCGATAATCGTCGCAGCGCCGAAGAAGATATGGCGTTCGTCGAGGTTGACGAGGCGCAATGGCCGGCTGAGATCCTAGAGCAGCGGTCGGACGCGCATCAGCCATGTCTAACGATGAACCGGCTAAAGCCGCTCGTTCGACAGGTGGTCAATGATGCGCGGCAGGCCAAGCCGTCGATCAAGGTACGCCCGGCTGATGACACCGCTGATCCCGAAACGGCCGAACTGATCAACGGTCTAATCCGCAATATCGAATACACGTCGAACGCGGATGTCGCCTATGATACCGCGATTGAATCCTCAGTCATTGGCGGCGTCGGGTATTGGCGGGTCAATATCGATTACGCCTTTGATGACAGCTTCGATGCGGACTTGATGATCGAGCGCATACCGAATGCGCTTTCGGTCTATCGTGACGCCCACTCGACGGCGGCGGATTCCAGCGATTGGAATGACTGCTTTATCGTTGAGCGGATGGCGAAGGAAGAATTTGAGCGGTCGTACCCGCAGGCTACCCAAACCAATTGGGACGGCGGGGACTGGACGCGCGTCAGTGAGCCGTGGGTTGACACCGAGACGGTGTTGGTTTGCGAGTGGTGGCATCGGGATATCGTCACGACCCAGATCATCCAACTTTCAAACGGCTTGGTGGTCGACGAGCAACAGCTTTATACTGACCCGGATCTAGTCGAAATCGCTGAACTGGTTGACCTGGGTTATATTCAGGTCACCAATCGACGCCCTAAAAAGGCGCACCGCGTCATCCGCCGGATTATGACCGCCGCCGAGATCATCGAGGAATACGAGTGGCCGGGATCGTATATCCCGATCGTGCCCGTTTACGGCGATGAATTTTGGCACCAGGGCAAGCGCCAACTTCGCGGATTGGTCCATCACGCCAAAGACGCGCAGCGGGCCTATAATTATTGGGTATCGCAAGCCGCGTATTTGGTCGCCCTGGCACCGAAAGCGCCGTGGGTAGGCCCCGAAGGCTTTGCGGCGACTGACCCGAATGGCTGGGCAACGTCGAACCGCGTGGCGCATCCTTATCTCGAATATGGTCCAGACGTAAACGGCAACATGACCCCGCCGCAGCGGATGCCGCTTGACTCTGGCCCTGCCGCTGGGGCGCTCCAGCAGGCGTCTGTGGCGGCGCAAGACATTATGGATGTGGTGGGCATCCAGGCACCAGCTTTGGGCGTCCAGGGGCCGCAGGAAAGCGGCATAGCGGTCAACGCGCGCCGGTCCGAGTCCGACAATTCGACGTTCCATTTTGTCGACAACCTGTCACGCGCCATTCGGCACACCGGGCGCATCCTGATCGATCTGATTCCGAAGATTTACACGGGCGAGCGAATGGTTCGCGTTGTCGGCGAGGACGGCGAGCCAGAAAACAAGCAGCTAGGCGTGCCGACGCCGGCAGAGCGGCAAAACCCGCAGACCGGGCAAATGGAAACAATCTTGCGTCTGCACGACCTCTCCCGTGGCCGGTACGACCTGACCGTTGCCGCCGGGCCTAGTTATTCGACCAAGCGTCAAGAGGCCGTTCAGTATATGACGGAGTGGGCGCGCAATGCCCCGCAGATCGCGCCGATGATGTTCGACCTGATTGCTAAAAATCAGGACTGGCCAGGCGCGGATGAACTTGAAAAACGCTTGAAAGCGGCGGTGCCGCCGCAGGTGCGCGGTGAAGGCCCGACGCAGCGCGAGCAGCAGATGATGGCCCAGATGAAGCAAATGGGCCAGGCGATGCAAATGGCGCAACAAAAGATCCAGCAGCTTGAGGCCGAAAAGCGCAACAAGATCGCGGACCATATGATCGACGCCGAGAAGGTCGCCACAGATCGTTATGAGGCGGTTACAGGCCGCATGAAGGCGCAAGCCGATTTAGTACAGCCGCAAATCGATCGAGCGATGGCGGCTCAACAGATGCAGCAAGTGGGCCAGTACCGCCCGATGCCGCTCCCGCCGGGGCCAAGGCCGATGAGGCCACCGCCACAACGACCAGCCCCAGCACCTCAGCCAACCCCGCCTCCGAGCGGGGTTTTTTAATGTCACCAATCCCAGGATAGGAAGTGACCCCCGATGACCGAAAAGTCAGCGGCTGTCGAATCCCCCGCAGAAAGCGGAACCGGGTTCGACGTTTTGACCGCACAAGATCCGGCAGGAGAGCCGATAAATCTCTATGACGAAACCACCGTCCCAGGTGCGACCGAAGCCTACGATCAACCTGATGCGGAAGCTGATGACAGCGACCCCGCCGAGGGCATCGAGGACACGGAAGCCGAAGCGGATGCCGATCAGGGCGATGATGAATCGACCGACGAGGCAGACGAGTGGGAAGTTATCGAGATCAATGGCGAGCAATTCACCGTCCCGGCAAAGCTGAAAGACGGATATCTCCGTCAAGCCGATTACACCCGCAAGACCCAGGAAGTGGCCGAACAGCGCCGCGAAGCGGAGGCATTGCGGGCCGAGATCGATCGCCGTGCTCAACAGCTTTCCGAAGTTGCGCAGACCACAAATGATTTTTCTGCGGGGGAGCTTCGCGCACGCTCTGACTTGCAGAATATCGAGTCCGAATTGGGTTGGTACGAACAGCACGCCGCAGACATTGCGGCACTGGCCAACGAAGACCCGGTCCAGGCTCAACAGTATGAAGTGCGCCGATTGAAATTAATTGAAGCGCGCCGTCATGCGGCGGGATTCCTTCAAAGCGCCCAAGCCCAACGTCAGCATTTTGCCGCTCAAGAGATTGAACAACGGAAGAATGAGACTTGGAAATGGGGCGTTGAGAACATCCCCGATTTTGACCGTGCGAAATGGGAAAAGTTAAGCGCATTTGCAAGTAACTTTGGTGCGGATCAATCTGAACTAACACGTCAGATCAACCCGACAGTGCTGCAATTATTGGACCTTGCCTACGAGGGCAAGCAAGTCCGCGATGCTAGATCCCAGCAGAAGCAACCGTCTAAGTCTAAATCGACAAAGCGAGTAGTCCCGCCCAAGGCTGGATTGAAAGCACGGTCGAACCCCTCGCCAGAGCCAAATTTGGACACCTCTAGCATAGAGGAATATTTGGCCGCGCGAGCAAAGGCTTAGGCAATACATCCCCGATCGAACGCCGTGATGGCAGTCCGGTCCCTGTGTCAGTCGATGACTGGCCCGATGGAGTATTATCAAAATGGCCAACCGTACACTTACGGCGCAGGTCATCGCTAACGAAGCCGTTACGATCCTGCAAAACGAACTTGTCTTCGCCGACAAGGTTTTTCGCGGATATGAGGAAGAATTCGCGAAAAATGTAAACGGATATCAGATCGGTTCGACTCTCGATATTCGTAAGCCCGCCGACTTTACCGTCACCGATGGTAAGACCGTAGCGATTCAGGACGCGACTGAAGGGAAGATCTCCCTGACCGTCGATAAGCAGAAAAATATCGCTTTTGAGTTTTCTAGCTCGGATCTGTCCTTGAACATCAAGGAACTGTCCGAACGGAAGATCAAGCCGGCGATGGTTCAGCTTGCCAACCAGATCGACAGCGACATTGCGGATCTTTACTACAAAGTTCCGTCATGGGTCGGCACGCCGGGTCAGACGATCAATTCGTTCGCTGACTTCGCGCTAGGCCCGCAGCGTCTCGATGAGTTCGCTGTTCCGCAGGACGACCGCTGCTTTGCTATGACCCCAGGCGACCACTGGGGCCTTGCTGGTAACGCCACCGGACTGCTGAATGGTGCAATCGTGGGCGATGCCTATAAGCGTGGCGCTTTGGGTGAGATTGGTGGCGTGGACACGTATATGTCCCAGAACATCAAGACGCACACCTGCGGCACCCGTGCCGGGTCGACCCTGGTCGATCAGGCCCTTACGACCTCGACCACCGCCTATTCTGACGTGCAGGATTCGTTCCAACAGACTGTCCATATCGACGGCCTGTCGGGCGCGACCCAGACGGTCAAGGCGGGTGACGTGTTCACCATCGCTGATGTGAACGCGGTTAATCCGGTGACTAAGGAAGACCTGGGCTATCTGCGCCAGTTCACCGTGCTGGAAGATGCCACAGCGGCCTCGAATGAGGTCGATCTGGTTGTCTCCCCGCCGCTGATCTGGACGGGTGCTCATCAGACTGTCGCGGTCACCACAGGCGTGACGGACCTGAACAACAAGGCCGTGACCTTCCTGGGCACCGCGTCCACCGGGTACAAACAGAACATGGTGTTTCACAAGAACGCCTTTGCTCTCGTCACTGTCCCGATGGTCCGTCCCCAGGGTGTCCCGTCCAACATGGTTGGCCGGCAGACCTACAAGGGCACTTCGGTTCGTGTGGTCCCGTTCTATGACGGCACTAACGATACCAGCAAGTGGCGTCTGGATGTCCTGTATGGCGTCCAGGCTGTCGATCCTCGACTGGCTACCCGGATTTCCGGCACGGCGTAACTTTGATGGGGGCTTCGGCCCCCTTCTTTCTTTTCCAGGGAGTATCAGAAAATGGCTGTACGTCAGCTTTCGGATGGTCAACCGGACGGCACTTCGCTGGGCCAGTCCTCGACCGACAAGATTTCGTTTTACGGCGCAACGCCGATCGCCCAGGGTTCGCACGTTGCGGACGCTACCGACGCGGCCACCGCAATTAGCCAGTTGAATCTGGTTATTGCCGCGCTCGAAAACAGCGGCATCCTTGCCACCAGCTAACAGATCGAGGGGCTTCGGCCCCTCTTTCACCTTTTGAGGCCCGCATGAAAGCCATGCTTGCAATTCCGTCCTATTCCTGGGCGGTCGAACTTGGGACTATGCGCTCAATCCTCCACGACACCCATGCGCTCACGGCGCGGGGCGATGAGTGGGTATTATATGACGAGGCCGGGCATACCAACATCGCTAAGGCCCGGCGCATGATCGTCGAGCATTTCCGCGATAAGTCTGACGCGGACTTTCTGGTATTCATCGATGACGATGTGACCTGGGAGCCGGGCGCTATGCTGCGCCTGTTGGACCACCCGGTTGACTTCGTGGCCGGCGTGTACCCGTTTCGCCGAGATCCCCTTGAATGGCCGGTGGCCTGGGTGCCTGATCAAGCAGAACTTCACGCGGTTAACGGCTTGCTGGAAGTAGCGCACGCCCCAGGCGGCTTTTGGTGCCTTTCCAGGGCATGTCTGGACAAGATGTGGGAAGCCTACGGCAACCGCATCTTTGAGCGTGTCTGGGGCTCTCAGGGCGAATTCGCCGAGGATATTTCATTCTGCGCCAAGTGGCGGCAGTTGGGCGAAAAAGTCTGGATCGATCCTGAGATCCAGATGGGCCACATCGGGAAGAAGGTATTCACCGGCTCGATCGGCGAATGGCTTCGGAATAGATAAGGAACCTCCAACATGACTGTATTTCGTACCGCGCTGGCTATTGGCGTGATGATCTCGCTCGCCATTTTCGCGCTTGCCCCGGCCCACGCCGTGTTTGGCCCTCCGCGCACCATCGGCTCGAATATAGCGTGTCAGCCTTACACTGAGGGTTTAGCGGATGCCCAGAAGCACTACGATAGCCTTGTCCTGCGCGACGATCACGAGGTTATCGATGCGGCGCCGGATAAAGACGACCCGCGTTATCTTCTGAGCCTTCGTACGCTTTGGACGAGCGCGGAACATGGCACCTACGAGATGCATTTTATCTGGGAGCAGGAAGGCGTCTGTTGGACGGGTAAAAAGGTGTCGCTGCTGTGAGCACAACTTATTCGGCCCTTCAAACGACAATCAAAGCCGAGACGTTTCGGGATGATTTTACCGATGCGGAGGTGCAGGATTTCATCAACCGGGCTGAGGGGCGCTTAAACCGCCGTATTCCGGCCGTCGAGTCCACGGCATCCCTCACAGGCACATCGGGCTCCCGGTACGTCTCCACGTCCGCGCTATCGGTCACAACGCCGATTGCTCTGTGGCTGACGGATTCCGGCGACGAGGAACCCATTCAATTCGAGACGCTGGCGAACATGCGCCTCGATGACGACAGCCACGAACCGACGATGTGGACGTATGACCGGGATAATGACCGGATCGTCTTCAACACGCTGTTAGATACGGCTTACCCGTTGCGATTTCTGTATCGCGGCCAACTTGCGCTGTCGGATGTCGTGACGACCAATTGGGTGCTGACCCAATACCCCGATCTGTATTTGCGGGCGGCGATGGCCGAGGCATACCGGGCGCAAGAGGATTTCCAGGCCGCAACTTATTATGACGGGCTGGCAAATCAGGCGATTACCGAGGTCCGACAGGTCATCGCGGCGGGCAAAAAGGCCCCGCTGAAGGTTGACCCGGCGCTATTAGCGATCGGCCCAGGGGGCCGATATGCATGGTTTAACGACGAGTTTTAACGATGACATTCAAGTCACCCCGGCTGACCGATGCGACCGGGGCATTTGATCAAGATACCGTGCGCGCTCTTAAGGATCTGGATCGGCGCTTGCGTGCGCTGGAAACCAAGCGCACCGCCGATTTATTCGGCCAGACGGCATCCCAGACGATCGGATTTTATGGCGTGACGCCGGTTAATCAACCGGATGCCGTGGCTGACGCTACCGACGCGGCAACGGCTATTAGCCAGCTTAATTCAGTCATTTCACGGCTTGAAGAAGTCGGCATTTTGGCGACAAGCTAGGATATTTAAATGTCTTCAAATCCATCCACGATTGGCGCGGTCGAGAAGCAGACGACCGGCGAGAACAACGCCACCTGGGGCACGCTTTTAAACAACGCCATCGACCGTCTGACCGAGATGGGCGTTGGCCGCGCAACCAAGTCCCTAACCGGATCTGCCACCCTCACAACGACAAATTATAGTGCCAATGAAAGCCGCTGGGGCTTTCAGGTCTTTACCGATGGCGGGCTCTCTGGCGTTCCTACGGTCACGTTCCCGGCGGAAACGCGCTATTGGTTGGTGGTCAATGATGGCGCGACTTATGCGGTAAGCTGCCTTGCGGCGGGCTCTGGCGTTGCGGCTGTGTCGATCGAGGCCAATTCGTGGGGGTTTATCTACTGCGACGGCACCGATATGTATGTCAAAGACCTGTCGAGTATGACAGGCACCCTCCCGCTCGCATCGCTGCCCACCCAGGCCAATCTGACAGTTCTCGGTAATACCTCTGGCGGCGTTGCTGTTCCTGCGGCGGTATCGATCCTTGACGAAGACACTATGTCATCTGACAGTGCGACGGCGCTTGCCACACAGCAAAGCATCAAAGCATATATTGATACAATCGCGGCTCAAGGTGATCTGGCTACCGTGGCTGGCATCGCGGCGGATATTACGACTGTTGCGGGTATATCTGCGAACGTGACTACTACTGCGGGCATATCTGCGGCAGTGTCGAATGTGAGCGGTATATCGGCGGATGTAACTGCTACCTCTGGCATATCGGCGGATATTACGACCGTTGCTGCTGACGGGACGGATATCGGTGTAGTCGCTTCAGATAGCGCGGACATTCGAACACTTGCGGATATCGAAGACGGCACAGTTGCAACAAATGCGATTTCCAACCTTGCCGGTATTTCCGCAAATGTGACCACTACTGCCGGGATCTCCGCGAATGTCACCACTGTTGCCGGTATTTCGTCGGATGTCACCACCTGCGCAACTAACATGGCAGACATCCAGAATGCGTCGTCACTGGTATCTGGCCTAACTGCATCGGACATTGCTAATGTCGCGGCGGGGAATATCGTTGCGACAGACCTCCAAGCGGCAATCAACGAATTGGACACCGAAAAGCTCGGCGCTGGTGTTTCCTTTACCGCATCCGGTGCGATTTCGGCGGGCGATATTGTTGCGCTGGTGAGTGACGGTAAAGTGTCTGCGGTATCTGGTACAGCGGCGGCATCAGGTTCGCAGACAGATTTTGAGGCTTCAAGCACTTACGACCCTCACGTTGCGACATGCGACAGTTCGACGGTTGTTGTTTCGTATCGGGACACCGGAAATTCCCATTACGGCACCGCTGTTGTTGGATCGATTACAGGCACCGCGATTTCATATGGTACGCCTGTCGTTTTTGAAAGTGCTGGATCATACGATTGCGCGATTGCCGCGCTCAGTTCGACTGTTGTTGTGATCGCGTACTACGATGCCGGTAATTCCAATCATGGCACTGCCATCGTCGGGACGGTTAGCGGCACATCGATTTCTTTCGGCTCGCCTACCGTTTTCAATGCGACTTCCACAAGTGACATATCCATCTGCAAGGCTGACAGCGACAGCGTTGTAATAGCTTATCGAGATGTCACCGGCACGCATGGCGAGGCTATCGTTGGGACCGTTAGCGGCACATCAATTTCTTTCGGAACCGCCGTCACATTTGAGAGCGGCAACACGTCAGAAATCGATATTGTCAGGATGTCCGATACGGTCTGCGTAATCGTTTATCGCGACAACGGCGATAGCAATAAGCAAAAAGGTATTGTTGGCACTGTATCCGGCACGTCAATTTCGTTTGGCTCAATTGCGGAAATAACATCCGGCGCAACTTACGATAATTATCTATGTAAAATCAGTTCAACTGAATGCGTGCTTGCAACACGCGACAGCAATCCCAACCTTTTCGTCGGCACCGTCAGCGGTACATCAATAACGTGGAGTTCTGCGCACGACATCACACCGTTCACCGGAAACGGTGCATATTCATGTGTTGAGCCAGGGTCAACAGATAATACTGTCGTTGCTGTTTATACAGACAGTGATAATTCTAGTTATATGACATATACTCGCGGCACCTATAACGGGACATCTTGGGCATTTTCGTCTCTGACTGTTATTGTTAGTGAAAATGTAGGTGACAGAATGTGGTTAACGCATGTCGGAAGCGATAAATACGTTATGGTTTGGCGGGAGGTAGGTTCACCGTACTATGGCGAGTCAATTGTTTTCTCACCGGAGATTACAGATGCAGCCGCATGGATTGGTGTGGCACAAGAAAACATTTCGGACACCGCATCCGGCACGATCACAATTAACGGCGAGGCGGCGAACTTATCCGGGTTGACCATTGGGGAGAATTACTACGTCGAATATGATGGGACTCTCACGACGACTGAAGACAACAACTCTCTGATAGGGCGTGCTGTTTCCGCAACGTCGATTTTGATCAAAGATACTGGCACGGGGACAACGTAATGCAAGCAGTCATCAGGAAATCTGATAACGTCGCGGTCTATCTTTTCGAGACGCCAAAACAGATCGAGATCACCGCAACCGGGATGATTGGAGATGTCCGCGCATTGGACATTAGGTCGAGCACGCATGAACTCGTGAGCGTTACTCCGCTTGGTGAACCGTTCGCGCCGGGCGCTCACAAGTGGGACAATGACCGTTGGTCGGTAGCGGATGACGACAGCCATATCGACGGGCTTAAAGACGCGCGCAAACAAGCTGTGAATGCTGTTAAGGACGCGAAGTTCGCGGCGGGCTATTCTCACGACTTCGGCGGCGCGACTGGCGTTAAGACGCTCGATACTCGCGGCGTTGACGACCGGACTAATTGGTTAACGGCACAGGCACTCTATGGCGCTCAGATTGCGGCGGGTAACGGCGATGTCGCTGGCGCAACCATCCGAACGGCAGACAATACTGATATCACCTTGACATTCACCAACGCGCTCAATGTTGTGCTGGCGCTTGGAGCTAATGGCGCAGCGATCATGCAGCGTTCTTGGGCGCTGAAAAACGCTATCGACGCAGCATCCACAGTGGCGGAAGTCGCGGCAATAGATATCGAGTCTGGCTGGCCGTAATGAATGGCTTGCGCTGGTATGCGGTGCAGGTGTCACGCGGCGCGAGTCGGTTTTTTAATGCCTTGATTGGCGGTGAGGGCGACACGACGATCTCCGCATACAGCTATTATCTGGCGCTTCAAGGGCGGCGGCGGCTCGGCATCCCAGCCCGGTATTGGGTGCGTGTGATCGATCACTTCCTGGGCGAGCACCACTGTTTGCAGGGTTACACGTTCCACCGCGAGCGGCGACTATTTGAGAGGAACGATTACTGATGTCCAAATATTCTATGTTTGATGCCGATTGGTATCTTCAAAATAACCCGGATGTCGCCGCCGCCGGTCTTGATCCATACGCGCATTGGATAGGGCATGGTATTGCAGAGGGGCGCGTGCCGCACGGGAAGATAACGCCGACACAGTGGGCACAAACTTCGGATCATTACGGTGCGAACTATTTGAATAACAACCCTGATGCCGCCGCAGATATTCGCCAACATTACGTCGATACTGGCGAAGTGATGACGCCGGGTCAGCATTATCAGCAATTCGGCGAGGCGCAGGGACTTGATTACGGCCTAAATCCTTATTCAAACAGCCATACCGTGCAATGGGTAAATCCTGACGGTTCAAACGGTCATTACATGATGCCGGGCTATCAGGATATGCTTGCGGACGTGACCTCTCACCATGTTGATCAAGGCAATATCACGCTTCAACCGGGTGTGAATGGCACACCGACTTATCAAGTCACGGACAACTGGTCCCATAACCCAAACGCTCCTTATGTCGATCCTTTCCAAAATCCTAGCAATGGCACCGGAGGTGGGGCGGGAGCGGCAAATGGGTTTCAAAGCCAACTCGACGGATTGAGCAATCAGTTTGGGACTTTTCAACAAAGCCTTGATGATCGGTTTAATCAATTCGGCCAGGATCTCACCAACCAATTTCAACAGCAGTTTGGGCAGCAAACTCAGGCCCAACAGTTCGACCCGAATGCCTTTATGAGCACTATGGGCGACACCTTCGGCAACCTGATGAACGGCTTCAATCAACAGGCCCAAGCGCAGAGCCAGCAAAATGCGGATCTGTTTACCGGCATCCTCGACACGTTCCGGCAGCAGAACCAGACCAACCCGGCCTCTACCGATGTGAATCCGGCGAATCACGCCGCGAACAACTGGCAGAACGCCTACAATCAATCGAGCGTCCTGCCGGCCCAATATAACCCTAATCAGAACAACGCACAGAATGGGTTCAGCCCAAATTGGGCTCAAAATAACCCCTTCCAAATTCGGACCTTCTAATCATGGCGGAACAGACCTTCGACATCCTGACGGGTGTCTATAAGGATGAATCCCCCCTGAAGGCCGAAGGGTATGTGATCAACACCCAGGGGATGCGTATCTGGCGCGATGGGTGGCAGACGCAAGGCGGGTACGAGGTCGCCACCGTCGACACCTTTAGCGGCTATGTGCGCGGCGCTGCGGCCTGGGCGGATCTATCGGCAATCAAGACGGCGGGCTTTGGTACAGCCGCGAATATCTATGCCTTTTACGGCGGTGCGATTGATACTATCACGCCGAAGAAGGCTAAAGGCACGGCAGTCAACCCATTCACCACCGTTTCGGGCGATGCGACGATCACCGCTCGATTCCAAGATGGATCAAGTAACGACATCCTGCACGGCCTAAAGGTCGATGATAGCATCACCTTCAGCTTGGGGGATGCGGTTGGGGGTCTAACGCTCAATGGCACATATACCGTTACGGCTATTCTGGATATCTATAGATTTACTTTTGAGGCTGGCTCTAATGCTTCTAGCTCTGCGACGGGCGGCGGTAAGGTCGAATACGAAGCGGACCTAGACACCGGCCTTGTGGATGGCACGGGCGGCGTCGGCTATGGCACATCGACCTGGGGTGCCGGATCATACGGCACGCTGCCGACATCCGGTGACATCCACGCCCGCATGTGGTCGGTGGCACCGTGGGGCCAAAACGCCCTGTTTGCCGCCGAGGGCACCGCGCTGTTTGAATGGCAACCGCGCGTGTCCTACGATGAGCACGTCACTAACGGCGATTTCGCCGCCTCTGACGGCTGGACGGCGGGCACCGGGTGGTCAATCGGGTCTGGCGTTGCAACGGCCTCAGCGGGCACAGGGAGCGATTTAGAGCAGGATCTGACGGGTATCCTGTCGGGCGGCGTCACCTACGAACTTACGATGACCGTCACACGATCGGCGGGCGCGTTGCAGGTCAATGTGACATCCGATGTCGGGCCGACTGATTACGCAATCGGGGAGAGCATCGAGAAGGCGGGCACCTACACCCGGCGATTTACGGCACCGCCGTCCCCCACGACGCTGAAATTCAGTAAAGACAGCAGCTTCGCCGGGACGCTCGATGATGTGTCGATCAAGGTAGTCTCGCCCGCCTATCGCATTCAATCAGCACCGCCCTATTGCGATGGCGTGATGGTGACGGCTGAGAATATTGCAGTCGTCTGGTCGACAGTGCGGGCTGATGGCGTTTTCGACGAGCGGTGCGTTCGCTGGTCCGATTTAGGCGATAATAAGACGTGGCTGTCGGCAACAGACAACTATGCGGGCGAAAACAGCGATTTCGGTGTTGGCTCGCGCGTCGTCCGGGTCATCTCGACACGCGCCGAAAATCTCGTCTTCACCGATGCCGGCGTCTATTCAATGACCTACACCGGGACCGTGGGCGATGCGTTCGCGTTCGAATTGATCGGAGGCGGTGCGGGGCTCAAGGCTAAGAATGCGGTCGCAGAGTTCGCCGGCAACGTTTTCTGGTGGGGCTCTGATGATCAGTTCTACATCTACCAAGGCGCGACAGCCCAGATCCTAGAATGCCCCGTGCGGCGCGATGCCGTTGATAATCTGGCGGCAGGCCAGGAAAACAAAATAACCTTCTCAATCCAAAGTAAATTCAATGAAGTCCGAATGAACTACCCGGATGCCCGCGATGATAGCGGCGTTAATCTGGAACAGTCGCGGGCTATTGTCTTTAATTGGGTTGAGAATAAATGGTACAACGACACAGACACGCGAACGCAATACATCGGAACGTCAGTTTTCAACGATATCATAGGTTTCGGGCAAGATGGAAACATCTATTACACCGACATTGGAACAAGTGCAAACGGAAATACGCTAACATCAGAACTTGAAACCGGCTGGTTTGATATCGGCGATGGTCATAACATGATGGCTTTAAAGCGTTTTATTCCAGACTTTGACGATCAAGCCGGCGACATTAGCCTTTATCTAACAACCCGGCGCTACGCCCGATCGACCGAAACGACTTACGGGCCTTATTCCATTACAGCATCAACGGCCAAGATCGACTTCCGGCATAAAGCGGGGCAATTCAAGCTCAAGCTGGCCGGGTCATCCACGGACCTATTTCACCGCTTCGGGGCGTTCCGAATGGACGTTAAACAGACTGGCGCGCGGCATTAAGGAATATTGAAATGTCTAATATGTTTGGCCTGATCGGCAATTGGTTTGGCGGAAACGACACCCATACGACAACCACCAGTCAGCAGCTATCCCCGCGCGAACAGCGGGTGATTGACAGCCTGCTTGATACCGTCTGGCACGGCCAGGAAGAATATTACGCTGACCCGTCGCTTCGGATTCCAGAGCGGAATACCCATCAGGACCGGGCGCTAGACCTCGCCAACTACAGCGTCGATTACATGCACCCGCGTGCCTATGGCGACAGTGCGGGCAGGTATCTCGACACGGCGACCCCGCCGCCGTCCTACAGCGCAAATGCCTTCAACCACATGGGAAGTCTTGTCGATGTTCAAGGCCCGAACAGATCTCGTGAGCTTGATCAATTTACAGGTGTATTAGATCATGCAGTCGGCCCTAACCGCATGGCGAATTATGAGCAGTATGCCCATAGCCTGGAAGACGATATCGGCGCGAACTACGCGGACCCGGCCTTCGCGACTTACGACAACGGCGGATATGCCATCCAGGCTTCCGGTGAGGTTCCGCTAATCGGCGGCTCGGAGATATTTGATTTCGCCAATCCGTACATGGACGAAATGATCGATGTGCGGACTCGTCGTCTTGAGGACGATCACGCCAGGACCGAGGCTAACATTGCGGGCGAGGCGGCACGCCGATCGGCATTTGGTGGGAGCGGCGAGGCTGTCGCAAACTTCCTGGCCGATCAGCAGAAGGCCGAGGCCCTGGATGATATCGCGGTTGAAACGGCTTACGATTCCTATGGGCAGGGAATTGGTGTCGCCCAGGCGAACCAGGGTGCCCGATCGGGTGCGTTGGACCGATTTATCAATACGACCTTCACGGATGCCCAGAACCGCCGCAGCGCCGCTGCTGACGCGGACGCCTTACAGACCTCCAACTTCGGGCGGCATGAAAGGTCCGCCAATATGGGCATCAATGTGAACAATGCCGCCGAAGGCGCTCATGATGCTTTTTTCAATCGGCTGAGTGGTGCGAAGCAGTTCGATGTGGGCACCAAGATGCAATCGGATCAGTTAGCGGATGCCGCCTTTGGGCGTGCCCTGCAATCCGGTAACTTTGATCTCAACGCTCTGAACCAAGGCGCGCAGCTTGACCAGAATTATTTCGACAACGCCCTAGCCAGCATTAACACGAACCTGGGCGTTCTAGGCACACAGGACCAGCTAAATTCGTCCTATCTGTCTCGGCTAAACTCGGCAGGCTCGAACCTTTACGGCCAGGGTAACGACATCTGGAATTACCAACAGAGCGTCCAGGACCGCCCCTGGACGGAGTTCAGCCGCATGGCACCATTTGTGCCATCATTCCAGCCGACGCAGACATCAACGCAGCCTGTCTACAATAACGGGTGGCAGACGGCGCTGGGCGCTGCGGCTACCTTCAGCGGTCTTTTCTAAAGGGTTTTCCAAATGTCATTCCTAGCAGCATTTCAGCAGCCACAGGGCCAATTCGGCGAGCGCGACCGCAATCGCGGATCTTTTCAGGACCGGCTTATGTCGCCCATGACCCAGATCGGCCTATCGATGCTGGCTAACAGCGGGCCTTCGCTCACGCCTAAGTCGCCTTTTGCGGGGATGGCGCAGGGCATGAATAACGCCATGCAGTACCAGCAGATGCGGGATAAACGAGAGCAGTCCGAGGCCGATCGCAATTTGACTATCAGGGCCTTGATGCAGCGCAACCCCGGCATGACCGAGGAAGAGGCCGGGGCTATTGTCGCGAGCGGCGCTGCGGGGTCTTATTTTGCTGCATCGCAAGGCGGCAACATGACAGACGACATTGAGGAATTCTTGTTTGCTCAATCTCAAGGGTATGACGGCAATTTCGTGGACTTCCAGCAAGCTATAAAAGGCGCTGGGAACCCTGGTCAGTTCGGATCAATCCCGCCGGGTCACCGCCTCGCACAAGATGACCAAGGGGCATATTATTATGAAGTTATACCGGGAAGCCCCGCAGCTAGAGAGGCTGAAGTTGCCGAGGCTGTTGCGGAAGCTGGTGCGGCTCAACGTGATCAATATGGCAACGTTGTCCTTGACGATATCAACCGAGTGCAAGAGAAAGTTGAAGATAGTACCGGCTGGTCGCCAACAACTGGCTTCTTCGGAGCGATAGCGAGCAACATCGCGGGCACCGAGGCTTTCGATGTGAAGGAACTCACGGGCACAATTCGAGCAAACATCGGCTTTGACCGTCTCCAAGCAATGCGTGAGGCGAGCCCCACAGGCGGCGCTCTTGGCAACGTGACGGAGCGAGAACTTGCACGCCTAGAGGCTGTTCTAGGTAGCCTTGAACAAGCCCAGAGCCGGGAGCAGTTCCTTTATAACCTCAGCCGCCTGGAAGGCATCTATGAAGGGGTGCTTGAAAAGGCTGGCTCGTACCCGAACGCCGCAGAGTTTGGCTTTGGTGGTTCAATTCGTCCTGCAAATGACCCGCTGGGGATTCTATGATGAATGGTCTTGAAGGTTTCCGTGCTCAGTATCCCCAATACGACGACATAAGCGATCAGGATCTCGCATTGCGGCTCCATAAGCGTTATTACAAAGATATGGACCTCAATGATTTCTTTGGGAGATTAGGCGTTCCTCTACCAGAACCTGAAGTTGCCGCTAGAGGGAATATCCTGCCATTTCGCCGATATAGCGACGGGCGGGTCGAATGGGACGTGTTGGGCGAGGGGATGACAGGGGCGATGTATGACGCCTTTACTCTCCCCGGCGATGTTACCGCTGGTCGCGTAGATCCTAAGAGCGACGAAGCGATTGAGCGGTCATTCAATTTGGCTATGATGGCTACCCCCGCTAATCCTGGGATTCGAGCTGGTGACGCTGCAATACCGGGCGCTGTGCGTGGAACATATAGAAAAGCAAAGGTTGACACACCATCTGTAGATGACTTGATGGATGCGGCGGATGCGGGTTACGATTTTGTTCGTAAATCTGGGGTTGATTATTCATCAGATAGCATAACATCGTTGGCGAGACGCATGAGCCAACAACTTCAAGCAGATGGATTTTTGGATGTCGAAGGACTCGCGCCGTCAACTCACAACATCCTCAAGAAACTCGGTAACGCCCCCGATGGGGCGGTCGCTGGCATCCAAGGGGTCGAGTCGGCCCGCCGCGCGTTCAGCAAGATTGCGACGACAAGCACGAACCCAACGGAACGCGCCGCTGCTTACCGGGTGGTTCGGGAGTTGTCTGAGTTCATTCAAGACCCTCCTACGGGAAGTGTTTTGGCTGGACCTGCTGACGACGCGGGACGAGCACTTGCAGATGCAAGAGGAAACTACGCAGCGGCAAAAAGAGGCCAAAGGATCAACGAAACAATACACGAAGCCCGCCTCGACGCTCAAACTGCTAACTCAGGAACAAATACAGACAATCGAACGCGAGCAATCTCGCGCCAAATTAGGAAGGCAAACCAGCGTAAGCATGCCTTCAACCCTGAAGAAGTCGCAGCCCTCGAAGACGTGCAAAGAGGTGGGTTTTTTCAGAACCGATTGAGAGACACCGGCAACCTCTTGGGAGGCGGGGGAGGGCCATTAGGGGCTATGGTCGCAACCGGGGCCGGGGCTTTAGGGTATGGTGTCGCTGGCCCACTTGGAGCAACTGTGGGGACGCTCGGCACTCTAGCCGCTGGACGTGGCACCAAGGCCCTTGCTGGTCGAATGTCACAAGGAAACTTGCGGGATATCGGTAAAATGACTCGCCAACGTTCGCCGTTATATCGGCAGCGGGTTGAACAAGCGCCAACAAATCGCGTGCGGATTCCCCCTGAGCGGCAGTTAATGATTTTGCGTATGCTTGGCCTTACACCTAAAACGCCGTCTTCGGTGCCCGCTAAAGATTGGGAATTTAACCCAGATACAATGACTTAGAGTTGACCGAACAGGCAACACATCCCAGCACCCCGCCCAGAGTGACATTAGTCTTGTCCAAAGGTGTGTGTATCATACACACACCTTTTGGGCGTCGCGGTTTCTTTCGGTAGGGCCTCGGTGAACAGCCATGTCCACACCCAAGCGGGCGTGCCTATCGCCACAACAAACAATACCAGCACGATGATCCGATCGACTGCGGTCATGGGTGAATCCTAGCACACCTCACTCTGAAGTCGAGTCGGGCCGTGGCTTAAGCCCCCGCTGGGTTTGCCTACTATCTCTAGCTGCTTGTGCGGCTTCAAGAACAGACATCCTTTCCTGAGTCCTTGAGATAATGCGGGTAAGTTCGTCTAACTGAGCTTTGATCTCCTTAGGGGGAATAAATGAGGCATCAAGTCGAAAAATGATTTCAGCGTTCAATGAACGACCGCTTTCGCGGGCGGCTTCTTTGAGTCGATCCCGCATACCGTCTGGGAAGCGAAGATTGAATTGGTCCGACGCTCTTCCGGGTCTATCGCTCATTGTTGTGCCCTACATATCAAGATGAGACTACCGTCATACTTTCCCTCTTGACGTCAATGGTAGCACGG